>Ga0190284_1000383_pt1 | contig 26932 bp, 29 predicted proteins | sample 48691812_MG_FD_161668 | JGI IMG/M metagenome (GOLD analysis project Ga0190284, IMG submission 161668) | Hydrothermal vent microbial mat bacterial communities from Southern Trench, Guaymas Basin, Mexico - 4869-18-1-2_MG | ecosystem: Environmental > Aquatic > Marine > Hydrothermal vents >...
GTGTTTAAGCGCGAAGAAAAAACAGTCTGGCGCTGCCGCAACTGCGGTTATCTCCACGAAGGAACCGAAGCTCTCAAGAAATGCCCGGCCTGCGATCACCCTCAGGCGCACTTCGAACTGCTTGGCGAAAACTGGTAAGCCGGTCTGAACCAGTTGGCAGAAGGCGGGGTCCTAAAAAAGGCCCCGCCTTTTTTGCAATGATCATGTGCGGTTATTTAGACTTTATTCTCGTATTATTTAGATTTAATTCTAGTATGGCTCTTTGGAAATCGGCGATGGAACACTTTACGATAGCTTTGGCGGGGAATCCCAACTGCGGGAAAACCACGCTTTTTAATGCGCTGACCAGCTCTCGCGAGCGGGTCGGCAACTGGCCGGGCGTCACCGTGGAGCACCTCGAAGGGGAATACCGCCGGGACAATGCGCAGGTGCGCGTAGTCGATCTGCCGGGCATCTATTCCTTCTCCGCCGGCTCGCCGGACGAAAACGCCGCGCGCAACTACATCCTCAAAGAAAAACCCGACGTGGTCGTGAACATCATTGATGCGCGCAATGTCGAGCGCGGGCTCTACCTCACCGCGCAGCTGCTTGAGATGCGCGTGCCGCTCATCGTGGTGCTCAATATGATGGATTTGGCCAAGCGGCGGCACATCGAAGTGCAGGTTGAGCATCTCGCACGGCATCTCGACGGTCCGGTCATCCCGATGGTCGCTGCGCGCAAAGAGGGCGTGGATAATCTCAAGACCGCAATCGCAGAAGTTTCTACGGTGAGGCACATCGGTGCCACGCACGTTCAGTATGACGAGCAGGTGGAAAAAGCGCTTGCCGAACTGATTCCCGAAGTGGAGCCCGTCGCTGAACGGGTAGATGTGCCTGCCCGCTGGCTCGCCGTCAAACTGCTTGAGCGCGATCCCGTCGCCGAAGAACTGACCATCGGCGTCTGCGATGAACGACTCGCCGCCGAAATCGAAAAGATTGAAAAACATATCGGCGAAGACATTGAAATTGTGATGGCCGACGGGCGCTACGGCTTTGTACATGGCCTTGCGCGCGACGTCGTGCGCCGCACTGGCGAATTGCGCCAAACCTTTTCCGATGCGATCGACCGCGTTGTGCTGAGCCGTTGGGTCGGGATTCCACTTTTTCTAGCGGTGATGTACGCGGTGTTTTCGGTTACGATCACGCTTTCAGCGCCGCTGATCGCTTTGATCGACACCGTTTTCTGCGCGGTATTTGTGGACGGGGTGGGGGCACTACTGGGCAATCTTAACGCACCGGTCTGGCTGACCGTGCTGCTGGCCGACGGCCTCGGCGGCGGCATTCAGACCGTGGCGACGTTTATTCCGCCGATTTTTTTCATGTTTTTGTGTCTTTCGCTGCTGGAAGAATCCGGGTACATGGCGCGCGCGGCGTTTATAATGGACCGCACGCTGCGCGCGGTCGGCCTGCCGGGCAAGGCATTTATTCCAATGCTGGTCGGATTCGGCTGCAACGTGCCGGGTATTATGGCGGCGCGCACGCTCGAAAACGAGCGCGACCGCACGCTCACCGTGTTGCTCAATCCGTTTATGTCGTGCGGCGCGCGCCTCCCGGTCTACATGCTGTTTGCCGCCGTCTTTTTCCCGCAATACGGCGGCGCGGTCATCTTCGCGCTGTATCTCACCGGCATTCTGCTGGCCGTTGCGAGCGGATTGCTTTTCCGCCGCACGATTCTGCGCGGCGAAGCCGCGACATTTGTGATGGAACTGCCGCCGTATCACCTGCCGCGCGCCGCCGCCATTCTCTACCACACCTGGGCGCGGCTCAAAGAGTTCATCCTGCGCGCCGGAAAAATCATTCTGGTTCTTGTGCTGATCCTTTCGTTCCTCTGGTCGATCGGCACGGACGGTAGCTTCGGTAACGAAAGCTCGGAGAACTCAATATTGAGCGCATTCAGCCGAATGGTGACGCCGATTTTTGGCCCGATGGGCATTGAGGCGGAGAACTGGCCCGCGACACTGGGGCTCATCACCGGTATTTTTGGCAAAGAGCTGGTCGTCGGCACGCTCAACACCTTTTATTCCGCGGACGGCGCCGACCCCGCCGCCGCGATGCTCTCCGCATTCGATGGAAAAATAGGAGCGTTCGCCTATTTGCTCTTTGTGCTCGTTTATGCGCCGTGTGTCGCCGCGATTGCCGCCGTGCAGCGCGAAACGGGCTGGAGATGGATGACGTTCAGTGTGAGCTATCTCATCGGACTGGCGTGGATCGCCGCGACGCTCTTTTACCAGATCGGCACGGTTGCGGCGCATCCGATATCATCGGGGCTGTGGGTCGCCGCGCTCTTTGGTGTGATGCTGATTTTTTATTGGGGTTTGAAGTGGGTTTCTGTAGGCCGTGTGACCTCACGCGGCGAGCCCGGTGGGGACACCGGGCCTGCAAAAAAAAGGATAAATCATGTTCGGACGATTTTTTAAACGGGGCGGCGGCTGCGGGGCACCTCGCCTTCGGCACGGCCGTGGGCTAGGCGGGGGAAGGGGCATCTGCCGCGCGCATCCGCTCAGCGATTTTGCGGAAGGGGCGGACGTGGTGGTGCTTTCCAACAGCGACCGCAAGACGCTCGAAATGGGACTTTTTAGCGGCGCACTCGTACACGTCATTAAAAACCGCGCCGACGACGCCAGCATGGTGGTCGCCGCAGGCGAAAGCCGCTACATCATCTCCAAAGAAGCCGCTGCAAAAATTCAGGTGCGATGATACTGCGCGAAATTACAGAAGTGCTCGAAGCCTGCGGGCGAATGTCGCTGGCCGAACTGGCCCGCCATTTTAAATCTGAAATTTCGGCCATGGAAGGCATGCTCAATACGCTCGAACGCAAAGGGCGCATCCGGCGCATCGAAATCGAATGCGCGAAGTGCAAAGGGTGTGTCTCAATGAACCCCGAAGCCGCCGTCTTTTTTGAAGCGGTCTAGCGTAAAGCCCACTCCTGCTTCGTTTCATTTGTGGATTACACAGCTAATGAGGTGTTGATCTCTTCCTCCGGCGACGTATGCTTTCCGAGTCTGGAGAAGAGTTGTGACAAATATAAAAAAGCATAACCCAATCGAGCATCTGATCCTGAACCTGCGCGGCCAAAAGGTGATTCTGGATGCCGATTTGGCAGAACTGTACGGGGTACCAACAAAGCGACTCAATGAGCAGGTTAAGCGCAATGCAGACCGGTTTCCTGAGGACTTTGTGTTTCGTCTTACAGAGGCTGAGAAAACGGAGGTGGTCGCAAATTGCGACCACCTCGAACGACTCAGGTTTTCCCCGCAACTTCCCGCTGCGTTTACAAAGCATGGGGCGATGATGGCTGCCATGGTGCTGAACAGTCCGGAAGCAACGGCGATGAGCGTGTTTGTGGTACGGGCCTTCGTCCGGATGCGCGAGCAGTTGACCGCCAATGCAGCTATTCTCAAACGGTTGTCGGAAATTGACAAAACGCTGCTGGAGCATGATCAGGCTCTCAGTGTGATCTGGGAGCAGCTTCAGCCACTGCTGGCTCCGCCGCCCGACCCGCCGAAACGGCGGATCGGATTTCATCCGAACGACGACGGAGTCCTTTTCCAGACAGTGGAAGCTGAGCGTTGAACATTGAGCATTGATCATTCCCGCAGGGCGGGCTTATGCTCGGGGCTTGGAGAAAAATTATGTTTGAAATCATTTATGACAAAATCGGTCCGGCGGGCGCGGTGATCGCCGTACTCTCGTTTCTGAGCCTCTACTTTTTTCTGGCGAGCGCGATTTACCTTGCGTGGGTGCCTCGCGGCTACCGCCGGTTTTTGGCGGCCTTCAAAAAGCCGGAGCCGCCGATGATGGAGAGGCAGGCGCGGGCCAATCCGCTCAGCTCGATTCTGTGGGATGTGGTAGATCACAAAACGCCGCGCACCGAAATGCAGACAGAAGTGCAGTACCTTTTTCAGCGCAACTTCGGCGCGACGTATACTTCACTTACCGTGTTGCGTCTGATCTCGGTGATCTCCCCGCTGCTCGGGCTGCTCGGCACCGTGCTCGGGATCACTCGCGTCTTTCATGATATTTCCATGCAGACGGTGGTCGACAACACCGTACTGGCCGGCGGTATCTGGGAGGCGCTCATCACGACGATCATGGGGCTCTCCGTCGCCATTCCAACGCTTGTTTTCTACTATCTGCTCCGCCTGCGCACCCGAGCACTGATGATTGAGTGCATTGAAAGCGCCCGCGATCTGATGAGAGGCTGGGAATTCAGAACCGCGAATGAACGCGAATAAATGCGAATTGGGTAGGGATGCCTCTCCGAGGCGTCCGTGGACGGTTTGGAAAACCGTCCCTACCTCTGTTGGACTGTGGTTAAAGGTCAAAAATGATAGAGGACTTTTCTTTAGATAAAGAGTTCGATGAAGAGATCGATCTGACACCGCTGATTGATGTGGTGTTTATTCTGCTGGTTTTTTTCTTCATCACCTCGACGTTTATCAAACCGTCGCTGCCGGTGAATCTGGCGAAGGCCGCTTCGGCGGCGGTTGCTGCCGAGCGCAAGGAGCAGTTGGTGATCACCATCAATGCCGCCGGTGAAATTTTTCACACCGGCACGCCGCTGACCCGCGAGGAGATCCCCGCGCTGCTCAAGGCGAATCCGGAGCTGGGGATCAACCTGTTTGTGGACCGTGCCGCGCCGTTTGAAGCGTTCCTGGCCGTGGTGGACGAGGCGCGTCTGCTGAACCGAGAGGATCTCTCGATTACTACATTGCCCCGTGAATAAAGTCCGCACATCCGAATGGCTCAGCCGTCTGCTGGCGTTTGTACTCAGCGGTTTGTTTTATGTTGGGGTTGGAGCGATTGTTTTTTTTCGGGCGCAGCGAATCTTTACGGAACAGCCTGCCGTCAGCGTGCAGGCGATTAACCTGAGCTTTGCACAGATGGAGTTGCGGGCCGTCGAAGAGCCGCCGCCCGATGTGTCGCGCCGCAGTGAAACGGAGGCGGAAGCCGAACCGCCGCGGAAGGAGCCTGTGCCGGCACAAGCGCAGATAACGCAGGAGGCCGCCGTGCCGGAGATTCCGCCGGTGGAACAGAATGAACTGCTGACATGGGTTTATGAACAGATTGAAAAGGAAAAATATTATCCAGCCTCGGCGCAACGCGCCGGGTATGAAGGAACGTTTAATCTGCGGGTGAACATTGGAGCCGACGGCATCATTTCCGGGGCGGAGGTCTTGGACGGGAAAGGCCACCCGCTTTTGCGGCGCTCGCTCGAAAAAGTGCTGGGCCGGCTCATCGGACGCCGCTTCGGCCAATCCCTTCCGCAGCCGGTCGAACTGCCGTTTGAATTTCAGTTTAAGCTGGATTCGTCTTCGCAGTGAAAAGAGGAGAATGAATATGAAGTGTTTAATTTTAGCCGTGCTGTGTTGTGTTTTTTTGGCCGGGTGTGATTTGGCCGCTGAAAAACCGGCTGAGCTTTCAAACGGGCAAAGCGAAGCGGAGGTCACGGCGATCCTCGGTCAGCCGATCGGACGAATGGAAAGCGGCAACCGGACGGTGCTTCTGTATGACGGCGGGGGCATTGAGCTGCTGGACGAGAAAACGGTTAATCTGGATTCCAGGTTTGCAGAACGCTTTGCGGAAGCGAAAAAGGAGGGCGAACGCCGGACGGCATATGAAGCGAAACAGCGAAGCAAAGGCCTTATATTTTCTGACGGAAAATGGATTTCGCCGGAGAAAAAGACGGCGCTGGAGAAGAAAAAAGAGGTGTCGGCCCGGACGGCGGTTGTACGTGATAAAAAGGGGAGTCCAATTGACCACAGCGCGCTGACGGTGCCGGGTATGGTCACGGTGGTTGATTTTTATGCAGACTGGTGCGGGCCGTGCCGCCGGATAGCTCCTGCGCTGGATGCCATGACGGCAAATGATCCGGAAGTGGTGTTGCGTAAAGTGAACATCGGCAACTGGGGGTCTCCGGTTACCCGGCGCTACAACATTTCCTCCGTGCCCAACATCCGGGTGTTTGACCGCAAGGGCCGGCTGGTGGCGCCGCCCAGCTCGAACCCCGAAGCGATCCGGAGGACTATTGAGCAGGCCAAAAAACAGTGAGGGCCGCAGAGCTTTTCCAATTTTCGGAAAAACCCAGAGGTGATGAATGAACTGGGGTGTGATCAGGATATGGGTGGCGATACTTCTGCTGCTGGACGCGGCGTTCGGGCTGTGGAACCACGAGCGGTTCCAAAAATGGGCGCCAAAAATCAATATTCTGCGGATGGCCTGGATTGAGGCGGGCGCGGCGTTTTTCCTGCTCCTGCTTCATTTCCTGTTTTAAATTTGACAACCAACAGGCCTCTTTTTATGGTTCAACGCTTCTCTCGGGGGAGAGAGGTGTTTTTTAGTACTAAAAAGGGCTGCCCGATAGTGTAATGGTAGCACACAAGATTTTGATTCTTGGCGTCCAGGTTCAAGTCCTGGTCGGGCAAATCTATTAGGGCGGGGCAGGCCGGGCCGGGAATAAACGGCAACTATAAAGGAAAAGAAACTGTGAAAATTCTGGCAGGTACAGCACATCGGGATCTGGCTGAGCGCATTGCCGCTGAAGCCGACGTGACTCTGTGCGAGGCAGAGATCAGCCGGTTTCCGGACGGCGAAATTTTTGTGAAGATCGTCGAAAACGTCCGCGGTCGCGATGTGTACATTATCCAGCCAACATCCTATCCGCCGAATGAAAACCTGATGGAGCTGTTGATTATGATCGACGCGGCGAAGCGCGCGTCGGCCAGGAGCATCACGGCGGTTCTTCCTTATTACGGATATGCGCGCCAGGACCGCAAGGATCAGCCGCGCGTGCCGATCACGGCCAAACTGATCGCCAATCTTCTTGTAGCCGCCGGGACGACCCGTGTGCTCACGATGGATCTGCACGCCCAGCAGATTCAGGGCTTTTTTGATATTCCGGTCGATCATCTCTACGCCGCGCCGGTGTTTGTGAAGTATCTGCGCGAGAAGAATCTTAAAAATCTTGTGATGGTGGCGCCGGATACCGGCGGCATGAAGCTGGCCGCGGCGTATGCCGATATGCTGGATGCGGGCGTGGCGGTGGTCGGCAAGGAGCGCAAGAACTGCAACGAAGTGGAGGCGACGCACCTGGTCGGCGACGTGAAAGGCTGCAATGCCGTACTGGTGGATGACATGACCTCAACGGCCGGGACGCTGACTGCGGCGGCAGAAATGGTGCAGAAAGCCGGCGCGTGCTCTGTGCGGGCGGCGGTGAGCCACTCGCTGCTGAACTGCAAGGGCGTGGAGCGGCTGAACAGCTCGCCGATTGAAGAACTGGTGACGACCGACAGCGTGCCGCCGCGCTGCGAGTTTGGCGGCAGGGTGACGGTGCTTTCGGTGGCGGAACTGCTGGCGGAAGCGATCTGCCGCATTCACAACAACACTTCCGTGACATCACTTTTCAGAATTACTTGAGGAGAAAACAAGATATGGATGCAAAACTGACGGTTAAAAGCAGGGATATGAAAGGTTCCGCCAATGCGCGGCGTATGCGCCGGGACGGATGGATTCCGGGTGTGGTCTATAATAACGGCGGAAAAGCCCGCGAGGTTTCCCTTCCAAAACATGATTTTGAGCAGCTGCTGCACCACCATGCCAGCGAGCATATGATGGTTCAGATTCAGATTGATGACGGGCAGGAAGCGTCCGTCCTGCTGAAAGACGTTCAGCGCGACGCGCTTTCGGGCGGGGTGCTCCATGTGGACCTGCAGGAAGTGGCGATGAACAAGAAACTGCGTGTTCAGGTTCCGATTGAGCTGCTTGGCGAGGCCGAGGGTGTTCAGCAGGGTGGCGTACTGGATCATCTGCTGCATCACGTTGAGATCGAGTGTCTGCCGACGGATATCCCTGAGCAGATTGAACTGGATGTGAGCGGGCTGAATATCAACGACATGCTCACCATTCAGGACATTAAGATCGATTCGTCGAAATATACCATTTTGATGGACGACGAGGTGGGCGTTGCTTCGGTTTCGCCGCCGCGTGCGATTGAAGAGCCTGAGCCTGAAGAGGGCGAAGAAGGTGAAGAGGGTGCTGAAGGCGAAGAAGGGGCCGAAGGAGGCGCTCCAGCCGAGCCGGAAGTGATCCGGGAGAAGAAACAGGAAGAGGGGGCGGAGTAAATTCCGTTCCTGCGGAGGCTGCCTGAGTGAAATTTATTGTCGGGCTTGGAAATCCGGGGCGGCACTATGAAACAACCCGCCACAATATCGGGTTTCTGGTGCTTGATGAGCTGGCCGGACGGATGGGACTCTCCTTCCGCCGGAGCTGGCGCTTTCCGGCGCAGATTGCCAAAGGTTCACTCGGAGGGGAATCGGTGCGGCTGGTGAAGCCGCAGACGTTTATGAACCGCAGCGGACAGGCGGTGGGAGCAATGCTTCGCAAAGAGGGCGGAAAAGCGTCCGACCTGGTACTGGTTTTTGACGAGGCGGCGCTCGACTGGGGACAGCTGCGTGTACGTGCACAGGGATCGGCCGGCGGACATAACGGGGTGCAGTCGGTTCTGAATGTGCTGGGAGACAGTGCTTTCAGCAGAATTCGGGTTGGCATCGGGCCGAAACCTGATAGGCTGTCGCTCTCAGATTATGTGCTGGGCCCGTTTTCGTCCGCTGAGCGGAAGGGTTTGGAGGAGATAGTCTGGCGCGCCGCCGATGCGGTGGAAATGGTTTGCGCCGACGGTGTCGAGCAGGCCATGAACTGTTTTAACGGAGTACAGGAGCAAGGAGAACGAAATTGAAAACACGGTATGAGGGACTTTTTATTTTTCCGGAGATGCTGGATGACGAGCAGCTGGATCAGGCGCTTGAAAGCGTAAAGACGGAACTCGAAAAACTCGGCGGCGAGATGGAAAGCTCGACGCGGCTGGGCAAGCGTTCTTTTGCGCGTCCGCTGAAGAAGAAAAAAGCGGGCATTTATGTAGTGGTGATGTTCCTGCTGGCGGGCGATCAGATAGATGCCTTTAAGCGCCGCCTTAAACTGGCCACCAATGTGTTCCGCTCGCAGTTTGTACAGAAAGACGAAGCGGACGCAGCGCAGGTACAGCAAGACGAGGCGGAAGTCACGCAGGAGGCATAAAATGTCTACACTGAATCGAGTATTCCTGATGGGCAACCTGACCCGCGATCCCGAAGTACGCTACACTCCGTCGGGCACCGCCGTAGGCGATATGGGGCTGGCGGTGAATGAAAACTATAAGGACAAAGAAGGAAACCTGAAGGAAACCACCGTTTTTGTGGATATAGAAGTCTGGGCCCGGCAGGCGGAAACCTGCGCTGAATATCTCCATAAAGGTTCGCCGGTATTTGTCGAAGGCCGCCTGAAGCTCGACCAGTGGGAAAACAAGCAGGGCGAAAAACGCAGCAAGTTGCGGGTGCGCGCCGACCGTGTGCAGTTTCTCGGCTCCCCGAAACAACGGGCGGAGGTGGCAGACGCCCCGGCCGGCTCAATGCCGCCCGAAGTGCCGCCGGCCGCTCCGGCAACCGGCGATGACGACGATATTCCGTTTTAAAGGCTAAGGAAAGGATCAGACCAAATGGCATACAGAGAAAATCAAATGAGCTTCGGCGACCGAAATGATCGAACGGGCTCCAGGGAAGAACGCGGAGTTAAACTTTTGGAAGGTGTCACGGACATTGACTACAAAGACGCTGAACTGCTGCGCAAATTCATGACCGAGCGCGGGAAAATTCTTTCGCGCCGCTATACCGGCGTGACGTCCAAACAGCAGCGGCAGATCAAACGGGCGATCCGTCGGGCGCGCGTGATGGGTCTTGTGCGCTAAGCAAACAGGGGAGAACAGAAGATGGCGGTAGAAGTTTTATTGATGGATGCGGTGCCCGGACTGGGTATTGAAGGCGATGTGGTGCGCGTGGCCGACGGCTATGCGCGTAACTACCTCTTTCCGAAAGGAAAGGCGTCGGAAGTGACGGAAGGTAAAAAGCGCCAGATCGAAAAGAAACGCATTGAGCGGCTCGAACAGATGCGCTGGGAGCGGGCAACGGCTGAGGAGCTGGCGAAAAAGTTTGAAAGCATTTCCTGCACGATCTCGGTGAAGACCGCTGAAAGCGGCAAGATGTTCGGCTCGGTTACTGCCGCCCAGATCATTGAAAAAATTGCTGAGCAGGGCGTTGTGCTGGATCGCAATCAGGTGGCGCTGGATGAGCCGCTTCATGAGCTTGGCGTATTCGATATAACGATTTCCCTCCACCCGGAAGTGAAAACTGCACTGAAGGTATGGATCGTTGAAGAATGAGTTCTGCCGATCAGAGCGGGCGTCGTCTTCCGCCCTGCAGTGAGGAGGCCGAGCGAGGTGTTCTCGGCTCTGCTCTGATTGAATCTGAACGCGTTATCGAACTCTGTTCCATGCGGGAGCTTTCCGCGGAATCGTTCTATATTCCTGCCCACCGTATTCTGTTCGAACAGCTTTCGGCTATGTACCAGAATGCGCGCCCGATTGATCTGCTGACCGTCGGCGAGCATCTTAAACAGAACGGGCATCTCGAGCAGACCGGGGGGCACGGGTTTCTTGAGGGGCTCATTGACAGCACGCCGACCTCTGCGCACGCCGAGTACTACATTGATCTCGTCCGGCAAAAGCACCTGCTGCGGCGTATTATTACACAGGCCGCCGAAGCCATTGACCAGTGCTATACCGAAGACGATGCGGAGGAGCTGCTTAGCCGCACGGAAGAAGCCTTTTTTGAACTCGGCGATCAGAAAACCAGCTCATCCGAGGCCTGGAAAGAAGCCGTCAAAAAGGCGATGGCTCAGATTGACCAGTCGCATCTGCCCAGCGGGGTGCCCACCGGCTATAAGAGCCTCGACAAGCAACTCCGCGGCCTGCACAACACCGATATGATTGTACTGGCGGCCCGTCCTTCCATGGGAAAGACCTCGCTGGCGATGAACATCGCCGAACACGCTGCGCTCGGCCGCAATGCCGAAAAACGCAAGTATGCCGTGGGCGTGTTCAGTCTGGAAATGGGGCAGGAACAGCTCGTCCGCCGCATGCTGTTCAGCAAGGCCGGTGTGCCGGCATGGAAGGATTTTATTTCACAGACCGATCACGGCCGCCTCGTGAGTGCCGCCGACCAGCTTGGCAAAGCAGAAATCTTTATTGATGATTCCGCCGGGCTCGACATCATGGATTTGCGCGCGCGGGCCCGGCGCATGAAACGGCTCTATAGCGTGGATCTGATCGTTATCGACTATCTGCAGCTGTTGTACGACAAGCGGAGCCAGCGCGACGGCCGCCAGCAGGAAACCGCCTCCATTTCGCACGGCATCAAGGCCATGGCCAAGGAGCTGAATCTGCCGGTGCTGGTGCTCAGCCAGCTCAGCCGGGCACCCGAGCAGCGCGACGGCAAGCCGCGCCTTTCCGACCTGCGCGATTCGGGCGCCATTGAACAGGATGCCGACGTGGTACTCCTGTTGCAGCGGAAAGCCTATTATAAAGAACCGGATGCTGTGGACACGGAAGAGGACACACTCGCCGTGGTGGATGTTGCCAAACACCGAAACGGCCCGACCGGCGAAGTCGAAATGAATTTCTTCAAGGATTATACCCGCTTCGAGGATCGCGACACACGACACGGCGTGGACAGCGGGCTTCCGGCAGAATAAAAGAACGCGATGAGGCAAAACCGACAGATTCTGGGCGCACTGCTGCTGGCCGCCGGTCTCACAATGGCCGGGTTCTCCGCCGTGGTGATTGATGCCGTCCGTATTGAAAATGCCGCGGACACGGCGCTCGACGAATCGTTCGTGCAGGCCTACACCTCGCTGCGCGCCGGGCAGGAAATCGGCACCGAAACCGAACTCAATGCTGCCGTGGCGCACGATGTGGATACGTTGCGCCGTTCGGGCCGTTTTTCTTTTGTGCGCGCCACTGTGGAACAGGAGGGCGAGCAATTTACACTGGTTTACAGTGTGGCCGCCCGCGTGCGTTTGCGGCATATAGAAATTGCCGGTGCCAAACGCATCAACAGCCGCAAGATCAAGCAGCAGCTGGAGCTGACTCTCGGGGATTACGTTGACGAGGCGCTGATCGGCGAAAAAGCCCGTAAAGTGGAAGCCTGGTGCCGGAAAAACAACTATCCCGATGCCGTCGTGACCTGGGACCTGCAGGCAGACAAGACAACGGGTGCGGGCGATCTGGCCGTGGAAATTGATGAAGGCCCGAAAGTGCGCGTGAAACAGATTGCTTTCGAAGGCGAACGCTTTCTGAGCGACAGCCGGCTGGCCCGAACCGGACGCTTTTTGAAAAGGCTGCTGCCTAATCCTTTTCCATCTAAGAAGGCGGTTACCGTTTTTGAAGCCCGCGATTTGCGCGGCATTGTGCAACAGAAAAAGACGTGGTGGATTACTCCGTGGTTCGGAACCTACCGGCCGGAGCTGGCGGAGACCGACCTTTCTGCCATTCGCACCTTCTATCTGAACCGGGGATTCCTCGATGTGCAGGTGGACGGCCCGGAGGTCGAAGAGCTTGGCCGAGGGCGACTGAAGCTGACCTACCGCGTTCAGGAAGGGGTGCAGTACCGCATCGGCGAAGTGCAGCTCAGCAGCGTCACGCTCTTTGAGACGGAAGAGGTTCGCGGCCAGATGCCGCTGCAGCCCGGCAAAACCGCTTCGCGCGCAGTAATTGATACCGCCGCGTCCGCCGTCGGCCGCTATTACGGCAACCGCGGGTATATGAACACATATGTGCGTTCGGTGATTGATACGGATCCCGCGTCAAAGACGGCAGATATCCGTTTTGAAGTGCATGAGGGTACGCCGGCGAACATTGGCGAGATTAATATTCGCGGGAACGAAAAGACACGCGATGAGGTAATGCGTCGCGAGCTGGCCGTGCATCCCGGCGAGCCGTTTCATCAGCAGAAGATCGAAATCAGTGAAAATCGTCTCAGAAACCTTGGCTATTTTGAACAGGTGAGCAGCGGCTATATACCTGCCGCGCAGACCAACGCCTATGACCTGACGTTCAACGTTAAAGAAAAGTCTATGGGCAGTTTTCTGGTTGGCGCGGGTTTTTCCAGCGTGGACGATCTGGTCGGCTTTGCAGAACTCTCGCACGGCAACTTTGATATAAAACGCTGGCCACCAGTCGGTGACGGGCAAAAGATGAAAGTTCGCTTGCAAGCCGGGAGCGAGCGCCAGGACATCGAAGTCTCTTTTGTGGAGCCTTGGTTCCTGGATCGCAAACTGGCGCTGGGGGTGGATCTCTATCACCGCGATGCCGATTATTACAGCAGTGACTACAAGTTGCAGACGCTTGGCGGGAGTCTTTCGCTGAGCAAGCCGCTGAGCCCGTTTGTGCGCGGTACCCTGAGTTATTCGCTCGAACAGTTTGATGTGTACGATGTTACCACCAACGCGTCTGTGCAGATTCAGGCTGAGGAAGGCATTCGCAACAAATCCACCGTCGGGATGAGGGTGTCCCGCGATACACGCGATCAGTTTTTTATCCCCACGCGCGGAAACTACAGCTCGCTGAGCGCGGAACTTTCCGGCGGGCCGTTCGGAGCCGATACCGACCTCTATTTTCTGGAACTGAAATCATCGCAGTTCTGGCCGCTGTGGAACGGCCACGTCCTGAACCTCAAAGGCGCGATCCGCACCGTGGAACGTTACGACGACACCGACAGAGTGCCGATTTTCGACCGCCTTTTTCTGGGCGGCCCGAACTCGATCCGCGGCTTCAAATACCGTCATGTGGGCGAGCAGGATATCAACGGGGAGGCGCTCGGCGGGCGCAGCAGCTGGTATGCAACGCTGGAATACACGATTCCGCTTTGGAGCAAAATCCGCGCGGCGACTTTTTATGATACGGGTGCCGTGGACGGGGACGCCTTTGATTTCAGCAGCGCGGAAGTCAGTTCAAGCGTTGGCGTCGGCGCACGCTTTGATTTGCCGATGTTCCCGTTGCGGCTCGATTATGCGTGGCCGATTGATACCGATCAGTATAATGACGACGAAGGCGCGCGCTGGAACTTTTCGCTGGGATACGGTTTTTAACATCAACTTGGAGGAAACAACATGAAGAGACTGTTTTTACTGGGAACCGTGGTTGCACTGCTGGCCGGATGGGCCGGAGCGGCTGAAAACATCGTGTTTATTGATCTCGAACGGGTATTTAACGAATTCTATAAAACCCAGCTGGCGAAGTCGCAGGTGGAAGTGCAGCAGGCGGATATCGAAAAAGAACGCACCGTCCTCGTGGATGAAATGAAAGTCATTGATGAAGAAGTCAATACGTTCAAAAAAGAAGCCCGCGATACCACCCTGAGTGAAGACATCCGCGACGGAAAACGCATCCTCTATGAAGAACGCCTGCTGGAGCTGCGCGAAAAGCAGAAGGAAATCACGGAGTTTACGGAGCGCCGTCAGAAACAGCTGCAGATGCAGATTACCCGCATGAGCCAGACCATTATGGACGAAATCCGGCAGACCGTTATTGAGTATGCCAAGCGCGAAGGCTTGCAGGCCGTGATTGACAGTTCTTCCCGTCAGGCGGCCGTCGGCATTTTTATCTATACCCATCCCGATATTGATATTACGGACACGATTCTGGTCGTACTCAACAGCAGACGCCCTGAGATGGAAGAAGAAGCTGAAGAAGAGGAAGCAGAGGAGGGCGCTGAGCCGGAAGAAGAACAGGATGCACAGGAGAGCAAAGGCGAATCATGAAACTTTCCGAAGTGGCTGAACGTATTGGCGGAGAACTGAAGGGCTCCGGTGAGGAGGAGATTTGCGGTGTGGCCGGAATTCAGGAAGCGACTGTCGGCGAAATCAGCTTCCTTGCCAATCCGCGCTATGCCCCGCAGGCTGCCGAAACAAAGGCCTCGGCCGTCATTGTTACCGAAGACTTCGATAAGCCCTGTCCGGCGGCGCTCCTTCGGGTAAAAAACCCAGATGCCGCTTTTGCCAAGGTGGCTGCGTTGTTCTATACGCCGCCACCGCTTCCTGAGCTCGGCGTGCATCCCACCGCCGTGGTGGCCGGGGATGTCAAACTGGGCAAAGAGGTTCGAATCGGTGCACAGTGCGTCATCGAAGCCGGTGTCAGGATTGACGACGGAACCATCATCTCCCCTCAATGTTATATTGGGTATCAGTCGCGCATTGGCAAAAACAGCCGGCTCTATCCGCAGGTCTCCCTGCGCGAATCGGTAACCATCGGGGATCGGACGATTATTCATAACGGAACGGTGCTTGGCAGCGACGGCTTCGGCTATTCTGTCAACAGTAAGGGGGTGCGCACCAAAATTCCGCAGATCGGAACCGTGGTCATCGGCGATGATGTTGAGATCGGCGCCAATGTAACTGTTGACCGGGCCCGGTTCGGCCGGACGGTGATCGGTAACGGTGTGAAAATTGATAATCTGGTGCAGATCGCGCACAACGTCGAGATCGGCGATCACGCGGTCATCGTGGCGCAGGTCGGCATTTCCGGCAGCACGACCATCGGGAGCCGGGCCATACTGGCCGGGCAGGCCGGTCTGGCCGGCCACCTCACGGTTGGAGAGGGAGCCATCGTCGGCCCGCGTTCTGCGGTGATCAAAGACGTTCCCGACGGGGTTTATGTCATGGGCACACCCGCCATGCCGGTCGCCAAAATGAAAAGAACCCATGCCAGCCTGATGCTTTTACCGAGACTCAAAGGGCGCTTTACGGAGCTTGAGCAGAAGGTCAAAAAGCTTGAGAGCGCTCTTGCTGGTTCCGGGAAAAAAAGCACTGACAATTTTGAATCATAGCCCGCCATGATCACTACATTTTTGTAAGAAAAGCGGTCGCAATAATAATTGTGAAATAGGATTACGATTGTCGTAAGACGCTGGTTATAAACATATTATAAAATGAACAGGATCAGGTGGTGTTGATTAGGTATATCTATTGCTAAACAGCCTTTCTACTTGCCGGGTCAACCGGCGGGTTTAGTGAATGTTTTTTCAATTCGTAATGAATATATAGTGAGGAGAAAAGAAAATGGCTAATCCGGCAGAACTGTTTGGCAACAACGTATTCAACATGAAAGCCATGCGTGAGCACCTTTCCGAAGCGACCGTTAAATCGCTCAATGAAACCATCAAAACCGGCAAAAGCCTTGATGCGAATATTGCCGATGAAGTGGCCGAGGCCATGAAGGAATGGGCGGTTTCCAAAGGAGCGACTCACTTCACCCACTGGTTCCAGCCGCTGACCGGCGCCACCGCCGAAAAACACGACTCGTTTATCGTGCCCGATGGCGAAGGCGGCGTAGTCTGTAAATTCTCCGGCGCCGAACTCATTCAGGGTGAACCGGATGCCTCCAGCTTCCCGTCCGGCGGCCTGCGAGCCACGTTTGAAGCTCGCGGCTACACCGGCTGGGATCCGAGCAGCCCGGCCTTCATTAAAGACAACACGCTTTGCATCCCGACGGTCTTCTGTGGCTACCACGGCGAGGCGCTTGACAAAAAAGCTCCATTGCTGCGTTCGATGAATGTGCTTAACGAACAGATTTGCCGTCTCGGCAAACTGTTCGGCGTAGAAGCCAAACAAATGGCGTTTGCGACGCTTGGAGCCGAGCAGGAATATTTTCTTATCGATACCGAGCTCTACGCAGCCCGTCCCGACCTGCAGCTGACGGGTCGTACCCTTTTCGGGAAAGAGCCCGCCAAGCACCAGCAGCTCGACGACCACTACTTCGGTGCCATTAAAACCCGCGTCATCGCTTTCATGGAGGATCTGGATGCCACGCTGTGGAGTCTGGGTGTTCCCTCCAAGACCCGTCATAACGAGGTCTGCCCCGCCCAGTTCGAAATCGCCCCCGTTTTTGAAAGCCTGAACCTTTCCGTCGATCACAATATGATCACGATGGAAGTGCTGCGCAAGACCGCTGAAAGGCACGATTTTGTCTGCCTGCTGCACGAAAAACCGTATGCTGGCGTCAACGGCTCCGGTAAGCACAACAACTGGTCGGTTTGCGGTCCGGACGGCAAAAACTGGCTTTCGCCGGGTGACAACCCGCACGAAAACGCCAAGTTTATGACGATGATCTGTGCGCTGATCAAAGCCGTTGACACCCACGCGGACATTCTGCGTTCATCCGTGGCTACCGCAGGCAACGATCACCGCCTCGGCGCGAATGAAGCGCCGCCCGCTATTATCTCCGTCTTTCTCGGCGATCAGCTCACGGACATCATTGAGCAGATTGAAGCCGGTGGAGCCAAAAGCTCTAAGAACGGCGGTCATATTCATTTGGGTGTGGATACGCTGCCGACGCTGCCGCGCGGCAACACCGACCGCAACCGCACGTCACCGTTTGCTTTCACCGGCAACAAATTCGAATTCCGTGCCGTCGGTTCCAACCAGAGCTGTGCCGGATCCAACATTGTCCTCAACACGATTGTGGCGGAAGCGCTTGATGAAATCAGCACGAAGCTCGAAGAAGCCAATGCGGCCGGCAAGGACTTTAATGCAGCCCTGCAGGACGTGCTGGCCGACATCATCAAGACGCACAAACGTGTCCTGTTCAACGGCGACAACTATACTGCCGAATGGGAAGCCGAAGCTGAAAAGCGCGGCCTGCCGAACGTTAAGAAGACGCCGGAAGCGCTCAAAGCGATGACGACTGAAAAGGCACAGAAGCTCTTCAGCAAATACGGCGTGCTCAGCGAGCAGGAACTGGCTTCCCGCTACGAGGTCTATATGGAAGCCTACGAAATGCTGATTGGCATCGAAGCGGCCGCCTCGGTTGACATTGCCAAAACTATGGTGGTTCCGGGCGCGGTACAGGCGATCAAAGAACTGGCCGATGTGAGCGGGGTGACCGGCAAAGCGGTGAAAGCGTTATGCGCTCAGATATCCGACCACCTCGAAAAAACACTGGCGGCCTGCGATAAAACAGCCGCCGCCAAAGGCTGGGCGGATCAAATCGCCGGTATGGATGAGCTGCGCGCTGCTGTTGATACGCTCGAAAGCCTGGTGCCAGCCGATCTTTGGCCGATGCCGCGTTACGAGGAAATGCTGTTCCTCTAAACCATGGAGAATACCGAATGACCGAAAAAACAGCGTAGTTTCGTGCTTGGGTGGTTTGTTCTTCGGATTTTTCGGGGCTCCTTAGGGAGTCCTTTCTTTTTGCAGAATAATCGCGTATCATCCGGTAGCTTGAGAGGTGATTATAGTGCCGATATCTGACGAATTTCTTGCATACGTTCTGGATCCGTTTTCGGGGTGGGACGGCGTTTCCGCCCGCAAAATGTTCGGTGGCGCCGGGCTCTAGCGTGATGGAAAGATGTTCGGCCTGATTGCCGATGACGTGGCTTACTTAAAAGTGGATGATTCGAACCGAGAGGATTTTGTACAGGCCGACTCCTCGCCGTTCAAACCGTATCCGGATCAGTCGGCCACCATGTCGTATTTCGAAGTCTCTCCCGAAATTCTGGAGGTGCCAGACGAACTCATCGAGTGGGCGAAGCGCTTTCTGGCCATTCAAAAAAAGAAAAAGTAGGACAGGCTTCCAGCCTGTCCCGAGACAGCCAGGATGGCTGTCCTGCGTTAGGACAAATGTTGCATTTTTTCTGTAGCCGAGGTCCGCAGACCTCGGACCGGCCTCTGCGGTATGAAGCATGAAAAATTTGTATAGTCTTACTGGCGGGCCGAAAGAACGTCAGCTTCGTAGGCTTCCATCTCGCTGATCCATGCCGGGCCAACCGGGACATCCGCCTTGAGACAGAGCATGTCCCATACGGCGGCAAACGGCAGGCTCTTGGCTTCTTCCATCAGCGCGAGGCGCTGGGCGTTTTTGCCTTCGGCTTCGTATTGCTGAAGCTGCGCAGTGGGATCGAGCAGCGCATAGAGGATGCCTTTGCGCGCGGCGCGCGTGCCGATGACATAGGCCCCGACGCGGTTGACGCTGGCATCAAAGAAATCGAGCGCAATCTTTACGCGATTCCAGACATTGCCGCGCTGCACTTCGAGAAAGACGTTTTTGAGGTCGTCATTGAAGATGGCGATGTGATCACTGTCCCAGCGGATCGGACGGCTGACGTGCAGCAGCAACTGCTTGTGGAACTGCAGGTGGCTCGAAATTTTTCCGTGAATCGTTTCGGTGGGGTGGTAGTGGCCCATGTCCATGCAGAGGCCGATATCGCGTGAAAGCGCGTAATTGCTTAGAAATTCACCGGAGCCGACTACGTATTCTTCGCTGCCGATGCCGAAGAGCTTGCTTTCAACAAAATCAACGCACTTCTCACGATCCACTCCGGTAGTGTCGGAAAAAATCTGGTCGTAAGAGTCGGCCAGCCGTGCGCGCGGGCCAAAACGGTCGGCAGGTATATCCTTGGCGCCGTCGGGGATCCAGTGGTTCATGAAGCAGGGGCCGCCCTGTGCCTCGGCCATGGCCTGTGCAATTTTTCGGCAGACGATGAAATGGCGGATCCAGAAGTTGCGCACTTTATCGTCCGCATGCGAAAGGGTGAAGCCGTCTTCGGCCAGCGGGTGCGCGAAAGCCGTTGGGTTGAAGTCGAGACCGATGCCGAGCTCTTTAGCCCAGTCGATCCAGCCCTGAAAGTGCTCAGCAGTGAGTTTATCGCGCTCCACAAATTTTCCGCCGGTTTCGCAGTAGCAGGCGTGAACGTTGGCGCGGCTTTTTCCGGGGATCAGCTCCATGGCTTTGGCCATATCCTGCCGGACTTCATCGCCGTTGCGCGCGCGACCCGGATAGTTTCCGGTCGCCATAATGCCGCCGCCGGAAAGGCCCTCGGGTTTGACTTCAAATCCGGCAACGTCATCGGCCTGCCAGCAGTGAAGAGAGATGGCAACACCAAGCGCTGCGGTAATCGCTGCCTCAGTATCCACGCCGAACAGTTCGGCATACGTTTCTTTGGCGGCTTCGTAGGTTTTTTCGATGCGGTTGGACATGCGCTTCTCCTCCTAAATGTGTTTGAGCGGGGCTTTTCCGATGGAATAGACGTTAAAGCCGATATCGTAAAGGGCCTGGTGATTGAGGTGGTTGCGGCCATCGAACAGAAACGCGGGCTGCACCATGCCCTTGAAGATTTTTTTGTAGTCGAGTTCCTTGTATTCCTTCCACTCGGTCAGCAGCGCGACCGCATGCGCGTCCTCGGCGGCTTTGTAGGGATTCGGCTCGAAGGTGATGCGGTCGGCGATATCGGCCAAATCGACCTTGGCGTGTTCCAGCGCCTGCGGATCCGTAATCACTACCTCAGCGTTTTCGGCCAGCAGTTCGCGGGCGATCAGAATCGCGGGGCTTTCGCGCGTATCGCCCGTATCCGCTTTAAACGCGAAGCCGAGCAGCGCAAGTCGTTTGCCGGCAATCGTACCGAACATTTCCTTGAGCATTCGCGCGACAAAGCGCCGTTCCTGATATTCGTTCATTTTGACGACCTGATGCCAGTATTCAGCCACCTCGTTCAGACCGTAGGTTTTGCAGAGGTAAACGAGATTGAGAATATCTTTTTTGAAGCACGATCCGCCGAACCCGACGCTCGCCTTCAGAAACTTTGACCCGATTCGGCTATCAGTGCCGATTGCGTACGCCACTTCGCCCACATCCGCTTCCGTCGCTTCGCAGAGCGCGGAGATGCTGTTGATGGAGCTGACGCGCTGCGCGAGAAACGCGTTGGCGGTCAGTTTGGACAGCTCGCTCGACCATAGGTTGGTTGTGATGATTTTTTCTTTCGGAACCCATGCGGCATACACATCCACCAGTGCCTGCACGGCTTTTTGCCCTTCGGGGGTCGGGTGGCCGCCAATCAGCACGCGATCAGGATTTTCGAGGTCGGCGATCGCCGATCCTTCAGCCAGAAATTCGGGATTGGAGAGCACATCAAAGCGGACTTCTTTTTTGTCGCTGTCGAGAATCCGCTCCATCGCATCGGCGGTGCGGACAGGCAAGGTGCTCTTTTCGACCACGATCTTATCGGAGGTGGAGACCTCGAGAATTTGCCGCGCACATTTTTCCCAGTACTGCAGATCAGCCGCATAGCCCGCGCCTTCGCCGTAGGTTTTGGTCGGTGTGTTGACGCTCACAAAAATAATGTCGGCCTCAGCGATCCCTTTATCGATTTCGGTGGAGAAAAACAGATTGCGCCCGCGCGCCTCTTTGACGACTTCGTCGAGTCCCGGTTCATAAATCGGTAGATTGTCGGAGTTCCAGGCGGCAATGCGCTCTGGGTTGATGTCCACCACGGTGACTTCAACGGCCGGATTTTTATTAGCAATCATGGCCATTGTCGGCCCGCCGACATATCCTGCGCCGATACAGAGAATTTTTGTCATAGATCAGTTCCTTTACTGCTGAGAAGTCGCCGATTTATGCATATTTACGCGGCGCTGAGAAGATTTTTATCCGCACGCATCCATACCTTGTCTGGCGTTTGAAAAACCGCTAGGCTTCCTTAATGAGCATTGAAAAGAAAAAGGAACGCCTGAAAAGGCTCGCCGGAAGCGACCAGTTTATTTCCGGCATCTACAACTACTGCGACCGCTGGTGCGAACGTTGCACTCAGCGTAACCGCTGCCTGAGCTTTGCCATGGATCCCGACCTGCGCACCGAAGACTCGCCCCGAACCGATCCGGACAACGAAGAATTCTGGCAGGGCATTCACGACAGCTTCGCGCTGGCCGTCGATCTGCTGCAGGAGTCGGCCGAAAAATGGGGCATCGATCTCGATACCGAACCGGATCCAGAGCTTGAAAAGCGCGAACGCCGGCGGGAGCGCTTGGTGGAGAACGACCCTTTGCTCAAAGAAGCCATGGCCTACGCCAAGGCCGTGGATCACTGGATGGACATCCGTAAAGAGCTGTTTGCCGAAAAGGCGAAAAACATGGAACGCGAAGTCGAAATGGAATTTCCTGGGCACGACCCGCTTCCAGATGCAATTGCCTTGCACGATTCCGTCGAAGCCATTCGCTGGTATCAATATTTCCTCTATCCAAAAATTTCACGCGCCATGATGGGATTGTTGGAAAAAGATCGCGACATGCTGGACGACCTGCTCGGCTCGGCCAAAATTGCACTTATTGCCATCGAACGAAGCGTTGGTGCGTGGCAGACGCTCGGACAGCAACTGGCGCAGTCCGACGATGTACTTGATCTGCAAATTCGATTGACGCGAATCAAAGCCGAACTCGAAAAACGAATTCCGGATGCCAGAAGATTTAAGCGCCCCGGGTTTGATAAATAGGAGGAACCCATGGGTGTGAGCGTTCATTATAAAGGGAAAATCGATCTAGATCAGATTGATCCGCTTTGCGATGAATTGCGCGACATCGCCGGATCGCTTGAGTGGACATTCACCGATGTGGATGATGATGAAAAAGATTTGCGTGGCATCATCCTGTCGCCGAAATCGGAAATGGAGCCGATTGTCTTCCTGTTCGATTCCAAGGGGCGGCTGCATTCACTGGGGGATCTCATTGCCGGGTGGAAAGAGGGCGACTTTCTTTGCACGGCGGTGAAGACCCAGTTCGCCGGCTCTGTTGAGCACATCTGGCTTTGCGGACTACTGCGCCACATTCAGCGAACTTACATGCCGGAAATCGAAGTCACTGACGAAGGAGGCTTTTGGGAAACCGGAGATCGACAGGAGCTTCAAAAGCGAATCGATTTTTTAGGCGATATAATCAAGAAATTCGGCTCCGCACTTGATCAGGCCTCCATGGACACCGTCCTCGACAAAAATGACCCCGATGCCATCGCCGATTTTGTCGAAAAAGTCGCCGAAGAATTCCGGAACAAAAAGCGCCAATAATTTGCAAAAAGTTGGCGGCACAACAGCTTCTAATCAAAAAACTTAAGAAAAATATAGGATTGAAAAAACCCGTACCTCTAGAGGTGCGAGAAGAGGAGAGCCGCAATCTCTTAAAAGACAACAGGGTATAGAATTTTTTCACGGAAAACTTCCCGCACCTCTAGAGGTGCGGGAAACTGGCTTCCAAGGGTTGGAAAGTGGTAATTTTAGTGTCGCTAAAATTACCCTCGGTAGCGGTTGGTGATGGGCATGCGGCGGTCGCGTCCGAAAGCCTTTGGGGTGATCTTGATGCCGGGCGGCCCCTGGCGTCGTTTGTACTCGCTCAGGTCAACCAGTCGGACGGCTTGCAAGACAGCGGCTTCGTCGAAGCCTGCCGCGAGCATGGCATCGATGCCCATATCTTTTTCGACATACGCTTCGAGAATCGGGTCGAGTATCTCATAGGGCGGCAGCGAATCGGTGTCCTGCTGGTCGGGCCGCAGTTCGGCACTCGGCGGGCGCTCAATGGTCGAGGGCGGAATGGCCACGCCTTGTTCGTTGCGCCAGCGGCAGAGGTCGAAGACGAGGGTTTTGGGGACATCTTTAATGACGGCGAAGCCGCCGGCCATATCGCCGTAGAGGGTGCAGTAGCCGACGGCAATTTCGCTTTTGTTTCCCGTGGTGAGCACCAGCCAACTATTCTTATTGGATAGAGCCATAATGAGTGTGCCCCGAATCCGAGCCTGTAAGTTCTCCTCTGCCAACCCGGGCTCCGGGTTCCAAACTTTGGAAAGTTCGTCGGTGAATTTTCCAAAGATTGGAAAAATCGGAATGGTGTGGAATTCCACGCCGAAGTTGGCGGCGATCTCTTCGGCATCCGAAATGGTTTCGTCGGACGAATACTGCGAGGGCATGGTGACGGCGGCGACGCGGTCGGCTCCGAGCGCATCGACCGCCAGCGCGAGCACGAGCGCGGAGTCGATTCCGCCGCTGACAGCAACGACGGTTTTTTTAAATCCATTTTTATCGACGTAATCGCGCAGGCCGAGCTTGAGCGCTTCGTAGACTTCGGCGAGCGGATCAAGCGGCGAAACAGTTTGTTCTTCGCGCAACACCTCTTCGGTGAAAAGGCCGGCATGTGAAGTCACGTGGCCTTTGGCATCGAGCATCATACTGCCGCCGTCAAAGACGAGTTCGTCCTGCCCGCCGACCAGGTTGCAAAAGAGCAGCGGAGCGGAAAACGCACACGCGGCGGCGCTGAATATGGCTTCGCGCTCGGCGCGTTTTCCACGGTGATACGGTGAGGCGGAAAGGTTTACGACGAGGCCGGGCTTCTCCGCGGCCAGCGCGCGACAGGCTTCACCGTCGGCGAGCCACGAATCTTCACAGATGTGGAGGCCGATCTTTACGCCGAAGGCCTCGAACGTGAAGGGCTCTGTGCCGGCATCGAATACGCGCTTTTCATCGAAGACGCCGTAGTTGGGCAAAAGAATTTTGCGGTAGAGGCCGATCTGTTTTCCACCGTGAAAAACAACCGCCGCGTTGTAACAGCCTGTGTCGTCGGTAACCGGTGCACCGACGACGGTGAACGCTTCAGGGGGCAGGGCGGCCGCCAGCGCATGGAGCTGTTTTGCGCAGTCTTGCAGAAAGTGCGGGCGCAGGATGAGATCCTCGGGCGGATAGCCGCAGAGCGCCAGTTCCGGAAAAACGATCAGCTGTGCGCCATTAGCCGCTGCGCTTTGCGCGGCCTCAGCGATTCGTTCGGCGTTTGCTTTGAGCGCGCCGACGGTTGGATTCATTTGAACCAGCGCTGTACAGAGAGCGGCCATGATCAGTCTTTGCCGTCTGTTGGAGCATTTTTTTCAGCGGGTTTGCCGTCCGGGGTAACGAGGTCTCCCGTGGTTTTAATCGTAGCGCCCGCCACGCTGCCGGTCGCCTTGATGGTACCGCCGGCCACGTCACCGGCCAGATCAACCGGGATGGCGACCAGACTAATAACGGAGCAGCCAGAGAGAAGTGCGGTCAGCAGCAGGGCTGGAAGGAAGTTTTTCATTGGCGGCGGTAATTGGGGGCTTCTTTAGTAATTTTAATGTCGTGCGCGTGCGACTCCAGCACACCGGCCTGCGAAACGCGGACGAACTGACCGTTTTTCTGCAGTTCGGCGACGGTGCGACAGCCACAGTAGCCGAGACTGGCCTGCAGGCCGCCGCTGTACTGTTTAAGCACTTTATCCACGGTGCCCGCGTAAGGCACTACGCCTTCGATACCCTGCGGAACCAGTTCCTCGTCACCGGTTTCGTTGAGGAGTCCGTAGCGCTGGCGGGAGCCTTCGCGCGACTTCATGGCGTCGAGACTGCCCATGCCGCGGTAAACGACAAACTGGCGGCCTTCGTAAAGAATCTTTTCGCCGGGGCTTTCGTCGGTTCCAGCGAGGACGGAGCCCATCATGACGGCGGAGGCGCCAGCGACGATGGCTTTGGCCACATCGCCGGAGTGGCGGATGCCGCCGTCGGCGATGACGGGGATAGAGCCTTTCAGGGCGTTGGCGCAACTGTAGACGGCGCTGAGTTGAGGGATGCCAACTCCGGCAATGACGCGGGTGGTGCAGATCGATCCGGGGCCGATGCCGACTTTGATCGCGTCGGCACCTGCTTTTTGCAGAGCCAGAGCGGCTTCGCCGGTGGCGACGTTGCCCGCGATGACGTCGATGCCGCGCAGGTTCTTTTTGACCCAGGTGGTCATTTCGATGACGCCTTTGCTGTGGCCGTGGGCGGTGTCGACAATCATGACATCGACGCCAGCGCCTTGGAGGGCTTCAGCACGGACGTAGTCGCCGGGGCCGATCGCCGCGCCGACGCGCAGGCGGTGCTGGTCGTCCCGGTTATAAAGGGGTCGAGTGTTTTCGATGAGGTCGGCGACATCGGTGTAGCTGTAGAGTCCGGTCAGCCGGCCGCCTTTGACGAGCGGAAGTTTGCCAATTTTATTTTTCTTCATGATCTCGTACGCCTGCTGAAGGGTGGTGCCTTCCTCTGCGGTGATCACGGTTTTCGTCATGATGTCCTCGGCGCGGACACTTTGGTTTTCGGCAAATTTGATATCTTTGGATGTCAGGATTCCGACGAGTGCGCCTTGGTCGTCAAGAATGGGGAATCCGCTGAAGTTGTAGGCTTTTTTGGCGCAGCGGTCTTTAATTTCAGCGAGGGTCTGGCCGCTGTTAAAGGTGATGGGTTTTTTGATGAGACCGTTGAGGTGGTGTTTTACGCGCTCAACGTGGTCGGCCTGTTCCTGGTAGTCGAGGTTTTTGTGGATGATGCCGATTCCGCCGTGCAGAGCCATGGCGATGGCCATGTTGGCCTCGGTCACCGTATCCATCGCGGCGCTGATGAACGGGATGTTCAGGTTGATGTTGGTGGAAAGACGGCTGGTGATGTCTGTGTCGCCGGGCAGGAAGTCGGCATACTGGGTAATCAGGGAGACGTCGTCGAATGTGAGACCTTCGTGCGGAAAGGTCCCCATGAATTTATCGAGATGCTTGTTTTGGCTCATGGAAGTTGTCCTTTTGCCGAAACAGATTGGAGACTACGGCGAAACGAGTCAATCCGTTTCGAGGAGTATTCGATGTTAGGGGCGCAAAACATCCCCCAGAAGCATGAGGTGGGTGATGTTCAGACGCAGGTCGTCGATTGAAACCGAGGTGCATTCCGGGAATTGGCTGTAGTCGGGCAGCTCGGGCAGTGCCTCGCAGGTTAGGTGTGCGCGTTTTGTGCTTCGGCTCAGATCTTTATTGAGAATGATCGATCCCAAATGGGGCTTCACGCAGTAGGTTGTGTAGAGACGGAGGGAGACCTCTCTTCCGTCGACCGAGGCTTTATAGCGGCCGGGCGTGTCCGGGCCGAAGGCACTGTTGATGCCGACTGGAATGCCGCAGTATTCCACGCTCAGCCTCGAGCCGGGAGCGAGTGAAAGGTAGGGCAGGTCGAAGCGGCTGTTTTTGAAGCGTTCCTGTGTGAACGGGCCTTCGATCATCCACGGTTCGACAGGAACCGGCCGGGCATCAACGGTTGTAATTGCATTCAGCGGAGCGGGCAGAAGGTGCTCTGGTCCCGCCGCCGAAAAGAGGTCTTTAAGCGAAGAGAAGATCATTTCCATCATAAAATTTAGTC
>Ga0190284_1000384_pt1 | contig 26888 bp, 34 predicted proteins | sample 48691812_MG_FD_161668 | JGI IMG/M metagenome (GOLD analysis project Ga0190284, IMG submission 161668) | Hydrothermal vent microbial mat bacterial communities from Southern Trench, Guaymas Basin, Mexico - 4869-18-1-2_MG | ecosystem: Environmental > Aquatic > Marine > Hydrothermal vents >...
GGAGCTTGAGAACTGGCTCGTTCGTCTGCTCAGCCCCAGAATCCACTTCCGCTTCATCGAGTTTGACGTGGATGGCAAGCACATCGCGATGATCGAGATCCCCCGCGCTGCGCACCAACCCGTCCAATTCCAAGGGGTGGAGTACATCCGCGTCGGTTCGTACAAGAAGAAACTCAAGGACCATGCGGAGAAAGAACGAGAGCTATGGCGAACCTTCGACGTGACACCGTTCGAGCATCTGGTGGCGGCAGAGCGGATCGAAGACCCCGAGGTGTTGAACCTGCTGGACTATCCTGCTTACTTCAAACTCCTGGACATGCCGCTTCCCGAATCACGCGACGGGATACTCCAACGCCTGGCTGACGATCACATGATCGAGACCTGCCAGGGCGGGGGGTGGAACGTCCTGAACCTCGGCGCGCTTCTGTTCGCATCGGATCTGTCGAAGTTCCGACACCTCGCGCGCAAGGCGGTGCGTGTCATCGAGTACGACGGCGAAGGGCGCGTGCAGACGAAACGCGAGCATGAGAGCCACAAGGGATACGCCGCGGGCTTCGAGGGCTTGATCGGTTCCCTCAAGGGCATTCTGCCCGAGAACGAAGTAATCGGCGAGGCGCTCCGCAAGACCGTCCCCATGTACCCGGAACTGGCCATCCGCGAACTGGTCGCAAACGTCCTCATTCACCAGGACTTCACGATCAGCGGGACCGGACCCATGGTCGAAGTGTTCGACGGGCGCCTGGAGATCACCAACCCAGGCGAGCCGCTGGTCGACACCCGGCGGTTTCTCGACACTCCGCCACAATCACGCAACGAAGCGCTGGCGTCCTTCCTGCGGCGCGTGGGCATCTGCGAGGAACGCGGCAGCGGCGTCGACAAGATCGTGCTCCAGACCGAGCTGTTCCAGTTGCCGGCGCCACTCTTCGAGGTTGTCGGGGGTCACACCCGCGCGGTCCTGTTCGCGCACAAGGCGTTCGCCGACGTGGACACGTCCGACCGCACGCGGGCCTGCTACCTCCACGCCTGCCTGCAATTCGTTTTGCGCAAGCGCATGACAAACAAGAGTTTACGTGAGCGGTTTGGTGTCCCGGACGGCGGCGCCCCGAAAATCTCGAACGTGATCCGCGATGCGGTCAAAGCCGCCCTGATACGACCAAGCGATCCGGAAAGTTCGTCCAAGAGGCACGCAAGTTATGTTCCATACTGGGCTTAAGACGCAAAGGGCCGCGGGCCCGATCCTATTTACCGCTTATTTCAACCCGTGTGAGCCATCGCGGGGCCAGGGCACAACATGTAGCGGTCATGGGCCTTCGCAGTCCAATATGTTGGGGTGCCGTTCTTTCGGCCCATTTGCCGCTTATTTCATCGAGGCGCCAGCCTAACCAGGGATGCAGCATGGCCAAGAAGAAGTCCACCAGGAAGAAAACGAAGAAGCAGGTCGAGACCCTGACGCACGACGAGGCGAAGCGGCCGAACATTCCGACCGCTGAGTTTCAGTCGGTCATGGCCAAGGACGACCAGAGCTCCATTCGCGTCGCGTACGAACGCCGCAACCGCGACCTCGACCCGCAGCTTGTTTGGCGGGGCAAGGACGAGCAGGACTGGTCCGACCTGGTCACGCACGCGCCGCCGCTGTTCATCCAGGAGAAGGTCCACCCCAAGGTCCTGATCGACGACTTGCTGTGGCGGACGCAGGAAGAGCGACGGCGGCAGGAGGAAAACGCCGCGCCGATGCTGTTCCAGGATCTCTACGCCGACTTCAACGGCCTGCCCGACACCGACGCCAAGACCGAGTTCTACCAGCACGACGCCAACTGGACCAACCGCATGATCCTCGGCGACAGCCTCCAGGTGATGGCATCGCTGGCTGAGCGCGAGGGCCTCCGCGGCCAAGTCCAGTGCATCTACATCGACCCGCCCTACGGCATCAAGTTCAACTCAAATTTCCAATGGTCGACCACCAGCCGCGATGTGAAGGACGGCAAGGTCGATCACATCACGCGTGAACCGGAGCAAGTGAAAGCGTTTCGCGATACGTGGCGGGATGGGATTCACTCGTATCTGACGTATCTGCGGGATCGACTCACGGTTGCGAGGGATCTGCTGAGCGAGTCAGGATCAGTGTTCGTTCAAATCGGCGATGAGAATATCCATCGCGTGCGCGCGGTATTGGATGAAGTGTTTGGCGACGACAATTTTTTCTCACTGATTACTGTGCGAAAGACTGGCGGTCTTGGTTCGTCAGGGCTTACGGGGGTTGCGGATTTCATTCTCTGGTATGCAAAATCGCGTGCGAGTGTGAAGTGCCGAAGCCTGTTCCAGGACAAAGAGGACGCGGGGACCGCATCTCAATACGGCTACGCGCTTCTCCCAAAAGGCGATAACGTATCCGTGAAGAAGCTGACCGATGAGGTCGCTGACGCAAAAGTGTTCTAGCCCACCGCGATTCACACCATGTTTGCTGGCGTGCAGTCCTGCCTGTACCCAACTTTTGATGCTAACGGCAAGACGTTTCGTTTGCCACCCAATCGACAATGGTCAACGACCATGCCGAACATGATGCGTATTGGCAAGGCGGGGCGACTGCACACGAGCGGAAACACTCCGCGGTTTATTCGCTTCCTCAACGATCATCCGGTTCCCCCGTCCCCTTCGGCGCGGATGACTGCCATCCTGACGAGCTGGATGTCGTGGGATGTGGACGGCAGCAGCCTGCTGAGGGAGAACGATGGGGGCCGGACCCCAAGTGCAGGCCTTTGGCGTCAGCCACCGGCGGTCGCCTTGGGGGCGACGATGAGTGTCAGCCTGCCCCTGCCGGACGCCATCGGTTCGGCGGAGGGCAGACGCAGGCGCCTGACGGCGGACTTTGCCTATCCTGATGATCGCGGTCGGCTGACCGTGGCCGGTTTCAGTAGCTTCCCTCGCCCGATCCCCGAAATGCTGGAATCGTCATGTCCTGAAGCCAGTCCTCCATGATCTGAGTCAGACAGACCACGTCGTTGATCATGATGGCCAGGTCGCGCTCGGCGCCGTGTTGATCCGTGACCAGTTTCTCGATGACGGCCACCTTGTTGAAGCCAGCGGCCTCGAACATCCGCACGGGGCCCTTGCTGTCCTCGATGACGTGCGCCTGGAGCTTTTGGAGATCCCGCTCGGCAGCCAAGGCGACCAAGTCCCGCGCGATGAGCGTACCTAGGCCAGTGCCGCGGTGCGACTTGGCTGTGACAAGCCGAATCTGGCCGACGTGACGCATCCAGCCCTACGGCGCTATATGCAGTGTGCCGTCGCCGACGATGCGATCCCCGTCAAGAGCCACCAGGGGGATAACACGCTCGAAGTTGAGATCGTCGGTCCAACTGCGAATGAAGTCGGGATCGCTCACATCATGCGCGAGGAACAGGCGATCTTCCTCCGGAAGGGTACCGAAGAAGCTATAAAATCTCTCGAAGTCATCCTGGGCCAGTGGGCGAAGGACAACCTCCCGCCCATCCCTGAGCTGGACGTTCTTCGGGTATCGCCATTGGAGAAGGGACACGAGTGGACACGACGGTACTTGAGGGGACACCAGAGGACAAAGAATCCACGCGAACTCCCCATCAGAGTCCCCACAGGTTTGCCATCACCCATCTGGCGGACTTGGCCTTGGCAGCCTTCCCCACCGCCGAAGCGTCAGTCCCTAACTTGATGACCATCGCGGGGCTGTTGATCCTGGTCTAAGCCACCGCCTGGAGAGGCGGACGCGAATCCATATCGGATGAGGTCGTGCGGGCAGACGTTCAGACACCGGGCGCAACTGGTACAATCCGCGCTGAACAGCTTTCCCTCCACCATGCCCTTGGCGGCGTCCGAGGGACATGCTGTGACGCATGCTCCGCACTTTGTGCACTTGGCAAGATCGATCCGCACGCGAGCCAAGCTCACTCGCTCCGCTACCCACGAGAGGAAACCGAACGGGCAGATCAGATAACAGAACGGTCGATACACGAAGAGTGACAGAACGAGCGACGCGATGATCGTGACCGGAATCAGCCACTTATCGAAGTCAAAATCGAAGAGGTTGAATGGGTTGAGGGAGTGGTAGACGACGAATCCCTTCCTGCCGCCCACAATGCCGAAGAGAAGCAGGAGCATCACGATAAGTAGAGCGCCCCGAATCGTGTTGCTCAACCAGAACGGGAGTTTCCGCCGCTTCAAGCTGCGAAGGATGGGAAGGCTGTAAACCAGCTCCTGCATCGCACCAAAGGGGCACGCCCAACCACAAATCAGCTTGTTGCCGATGATTCCCAAGGCGACGAAGAAAACAAAGGCACCCGCCTTCGCCGTTACCGATGGATACAGGCCCACCAGCGCCTTGAAGAACTTGACGCAGCCTTCCATCGGGTTGGGCGATTTGCCGAGAGCGAATCCACAGACAGCCACCGCAACAACGAGCGTAAGGAGATACGGCGTGCGAGGGTACCATGTTCGGCGTTGGGAGATGTCCGCACCGTCCGGTCGTCCGAGCCGGGTCAAGAAGACCAAGCCGAAGAGCGTCAAGGCGGCGAAGACATAGTACTTCAACATCGTCGGACGGTGAGACAGCAGATGCACCGTCGCGTGGTCGAGTTGTCCCTGCGATACGCCAAGCTTCGCGAGCGGTTTCTTCTTGGGAGCCTCAAGGGGCAGACCCAACTCGCGTGCCAGAGCCCTCCCGGTTACGCCCAGTTTCGGAGCGATCTGCTTGATGCTCATCTCCGGCGTGAAATCACGGGCAGTCAGGTGTTCCCGATCGGGCTCACAGAGCATCCCAACAGCGACGATTAAGACCGCCCCCACTAGGGTAGCGACGAACCAAGCCCTTTGCCTAGATGAAAGCCGTAGCCGAACATTGCGCATTTGCCGTCTCCGCAGTCACGATTCTACCTGCACGCCGATCCCGTATCACGGCAGTGAAGGCGATCGGCTTCACTTCTGTCTTCGCCCCAGCCATCACCTGAGAAACGCCTCCATTCTATCGAACGCCTTGTTTATTTCCTCTTCGGTGACGCAGAAAGACAACCGCAGATGCCGCTCGCCTGTCGGTCCGAAAGCCACGCCGGGGGTCGTGGATACCCGCGCTTCTGCCAGCAGCCTTTTGCAGAATGTGGCTGAATCCTTGCCGGCCTCGGTCAGGATCCGTGGGAACATGAGGTACGAGCCGCCCGGCTTCTGGTATTCGAAAACCGAGTCGAGGCGATCAAGACGCTGGCACATGAGATCACGCGCTGCCTGATAGTGCTCCTTGAAGGCGGTTACACAATCCTGGGGCCCCTGCAAAGCCGCCAGCGCGGCGTATTGCGAGACCACCGGCGCGCAAATGGCAAACGGAATGTGTACCTTCGTGATCTGCGGAATCAACTCTTCGTCTGCGTGCAGGTATCCGATCCGCCACCCGGTCATCGCGTAGGTCTTGGTGAACGTATAGCAGCTTATGGCATGCCTTCGCATTTCAGGAATCGAGGCTATGCTGAAGTGCTGGTATCCATCGTAGGTGAAGTACTCGTAGGCCTCATCCGTGACAACCGTCAGGTCGTGCTCCAGAGCGACATCGGCCAGTTCTCGGAGTTGTTCCTCGGCGAACACGGTGCCGGTCGGGTTGCTTGGCGAACAGTACACGATTGCCTTCGTCCTGGGTGTGATGGCCTTCCGAATACCGGCAATGTCCAGCACAAAGCCCTCTTCTTCGATGGTCGGAACCAGAACGGGTTTCCCGGAGGCGATGACCACTTGGCGAATGTGCGTCGAGTACGTAGGCGTCGGCAGAATGACCTCATCGCCGGGATCGACCACAGCCATGATCGCGGCGGCCAGGCCTTCAATAGCTCCGACGGTGATCAGCACCTGGGCGGAGTTTGCATCGACGTTGTTGTCTCGCTTGAGCTTCCTGACGATCTCCTCTCGTAGCACGGGTAGCCCGGAGGTTTCCGAGTACCCGCCGACAAGACCGTCCTTGATGGCTGAGATCGCTGCTTCCTTGATGTGATCCGGGGTATCGGATGTCGGCCTGGCCCAGGACAGGAACGCGACATCCTCCACCTCTTTTGATAAGCGGGTCATCTCGTGAATGGCGGATTTGCCGATTTTGCTGACGCGGTTGGATATCCTCAGTGTGTTCGACATGTTGTCTTCTCCTTGGCAGGAAGTGCCGCGTTGCGCAAGTGCCGCTCAGCAATCATCACGACGGCGGACACTCGCTAACTGTGTTCACCCTGACGTACCGCTCTACTTACGCTGCTCTCGGCTCCGCTTCAGGCTGGCCATGCTTACCTTGATGTCCAACACCGGCGTTCCATTGAAGGCGTCGAGGTTGCGAACAACGAGCACCGTGCCCCTCACGTTTAGAAGTTCTACCTCTGTGACCCCAATGGGTGTCAGGCGGTCCGACGTGCGTGAAGCGAACGGCCCGACGCGCTTGCCGTCAAAGCCCCGGGCGAAGACACTTCGGATGGGCCGGGCTTTGTGGAAGTGCCACAGAATCAGCAACGACGTTTCGTCTTCCAGGCCCTTCATGAACCGGGCCATGCCCGGATACAGATGGATCTCTGAGATGTCCCCGCCCGTGATGCCGAAGTCGCTTGCGCCGCGTTCTTTGTCGTTGACGACGTAGCCAATGGGTCTGATTACGATGGACTTCGCATCATCGGGGTACAAAGCCGCGAGAGGAACCGCCTCGCCATCGATCATGATCACTTTGCCATCCCCAGAATTCCGATTCAGATTACTACATCCGGAAGCCGCAAAAAGCGCTGCCATCACCGCACACACTGACAAGTTTGCCATTCGCCTCATTCGCTTTCCCCCTGATCGCTTCGGCAAGGATCCTCTTGGTACCCTGTTATCCGGCATTTCGTTCTCTCCTTGCCGAGAGCGCTCACCATCACATTCACTTTGGCCACGCTGGCTCTGAAGTCTCGCGTACCGCCGTCTCGAGCAACCGTGCGCAGCAACTCCTCGGCGTTGGTGACCACCACGCCAGCCAGCAGAGTAACGCGGCGAGAAGATTCACCAAAGACCTCCGGCACCAGCGGAGTAGACGGGCCGAGCAGGACGACTTCACGGCAGTTCGCGGCGGCGACGAGCAGGTCGTCAATCGTGCCATTGATCAGGGTAGTGGCTGTGATTATCGCGACCGAACATTTTGGTAGTATCTCCGTCGCCGTATCCTCGGGGAGCAGATCAGGCATCAAACGACGCCCCCTCTCGAAGATGGACAGCCTTCGCACGCGCCGGCGGATCGGCTCGACCAAGGGGCTAAAGCAGCCCACCATGCCCACGTGATCCTCGGATCGCAGTTCGAGCACATCGAGCAAATCGCCTTCCGTGCTCGCCGCACCCCACCTCTCCGCGTGGCAGGAACTTGCTTGGTCGGTTTGGTGCGCTCCGGTCGCCGGACGGTTGGCCAGGGCGTTAGCGGTGGCCAGGCCAACCGCGGAGCGCTCTGCCAACGACAAGGTCGCCAACGCATCCGCGGCGAGCGTTCCCGGTTGCGGCAACTCATCCGAGACCTGCCGTGAGGGTTGACCGCAAACGTCCGGGCACAAGTTCGCCACGCCCACGCCTCCATCGTCGAGCATGACCGCACAGAACCGACCCCCGGCAACAGCCTGCTGGATTGTTCGGTTTCGGGCCTCGGCCATCAGATGGTTCTTGAGCATCTCGGTTACAAGCGGCGCATCGTCACAGATCTCGGCAGGGCGTTGCTCCGCCCCAATTGCATTGCCGGCGGATCCGGTGGGTCTGAATCTGGCGTTCATGCGCGATGTCTCCTGGTGAGAGAATCTGTGGACGCGAGTGTCCACCACGGATCTAACCCATGCTGTGACGCACCCCGGCTCAACATAGCCCCTACTGCTCGCGCTGGCTGAGGTTACCGTGTTGCCAAGCAATCTGGGTTCAAGCACGGCATCAGGCCGAAGGTAATGTCGCCCTTGACCAGCCCGCACAGTTCAGTCCGCTCGGACTCTGCGCCGATCCAACGGTAACGACGCAGGTGCTGCTGGTTGTCGGCAGCCACGTAGATCTCCAGTGTTCCGTCGTTATCCATGTCGGCCAACGTCGTTGCGTGCTCGTAGCCGCTGGAGTCTCGGTCGATCAGCTTGGTCGTCCACTTCTGTCCGGCGGGCTTGATGATCCACACACCGGACTTGTAGGTCGAGGCAATCAGTTCGGCCTTGCCGTCTGCGTCAATGTCGCCGGCGTTCAGGAATCGGCACTGCTTGTCAGGGAGTGTCGCGATCAAGGTGCCGGTCGGCTCAGTCCCGGTGAAGCGGTATTCCCTGATTTCAACGTTATCCTCATCACTGTGCGGGGCGACACTCCGCCCGAGTTGGCCTTCGAGAGCGACGTAGAGATTGGGCCGGCCGGAGCCCATCACGTCAGCGACGAGAATCTCCTTCACATGGCGCGCCCCGAACTCCGCCACAACGTGGCGTGAGAACTCATTGCCGTCCTGCTGGTACATGACCACCCACCCCGGCTGGGGCGTACCGTCAACCTTGTTTGGGGCACTGGGCGTAGCGAAGATCGAGTTGCGCCCATCGCCGTCCACGTCGCCGATTTCTATCTCATGAACGAAGGTCTCGGGCCGCCGATCAATCTCGGTCGGCTCCCAGGCAGTACCGACCTTCTGGAGCACCACAACGACCCCCTGATCGTGTGTGGCGACGACGATGTCGGGCCGGTAGTCTCCGGTTACGTCGCCGATCTCGACATCGCGAAGCCGGTTGAACTTGCCACCGAACCTGGCTTCCCAGAGAACTGTGCTGCTCCAGCCGTCCGGGCCTCGACGCCAGACCTTCAAAATGGCCGGCTGCGGCGCAGCGTTGCCGGCAATGGTCAGGATGCCAGGGCGTTCGCCCGGCAAGTCAAATGGCATGGCTTTGTGGAACACGTTGCTGTCCGGGTCCTCCAGCACCTCACATGTCCATCGACCGCTGTCGGGGTAAACGAGGGTTAGTTTGGCTGGGCCCGGAACAACTCGGGACTTACCGCCGGGGACCTGTTCCTTTGTGAACTGGGCCTGAGCGAGAAGAAGGGCAGCCTTGCGCTCCGGCTCCCGGTCAGCCGGCGACGGTTGTTCCCTTTCGCAGGCGCCTGATACACAAGCCACGCCCCCGGCCAATAACCAGATGAGTCGAGGGAAACCTGTTTGTTTTTTGCTCATGACAGTCGCTCACTTCTGAGAGTTACGGATTGGCCGGTGATGCAAGCAGGAACCGCATCACGTTCTGGTCCGACACGAGTACGTAAAGCACACCCGCCACCAGGAATCCGGCCAACACGAAGATCGCGGATTCACAGATAAGCCACTCAATCATAGGAGAGACGAGTCTTCTCATCGGTCAGCGTCGGCTCTATAATCTCTCTCCATTCAGGAGAATCCCAAGTTTTCAACCTCGTATGCACATCGTAGTATTTCTGGGGGATCGGGTGAGTACCCATGACCACCTTCATTCCGTATCTGGCGACAACGAAATCACGAGAATGCGTGATGTGCGGACACGGCGGGTACCCGACAATCAATCCAGTGGCGAAATGGACCGTTGTCACGCCGTTCTTCCCCATTTCCTCCGGGGCAAGCTCGATGTTTCCGCCCGGACAACCACCACACGTCGCGTAGCCTGCCAGTTCCACGTCTTTCCCGCGATAGATGCTGAATGCGCCCTCTCTGTTGCGAAGAGATCTGAGACATTTGCCTCCAGCACACATCCGATATCGGTCGCAGATGATGATCCCGATTGTCTCTTTCATTCCATGCTCCTCCGTTTGGGGTTCGGCGGTCGTTCGTGCTCAGCGGGATGCCACTAGACCCTGCATCAGCAGGTCAAACGAAATCGCGTCGTGAGGGCGGTTAACAGTACAGCGCAAGGTCAGCCAGGTCCGTTTGTGGGACCGACTTTCCAGTCGGTCTCTTCGGATAAAGGGCCTCCTGACCGGCTGGAAAACCGGTCCCACATGTTTTCCCAAACACCACGGGGCGACCTTGCGTCAGGACAGCGAGCGGATTGTTCGTCATGCCCTTGATCCCGTCGATCAACTCGCCAACCCGTGAGAGGAGTATCGGCTCGCCTGGACCGCTGTACGATCACGAACACTGACCTACGCCACAGGAGTGGACATCGCCTGATCGAGGTCAGCGATGATGTCGTCGGCGTTCTCGATGCCGACGGACACGCGCACCAGGCCGTCGCTGATGTTCGCCCGCCGGCGCGCCTCGGCGCCCATGATTGCGTGGGTCATGCTGGCCGGATGTTGAATGAGCGACTCCACCCCACCGAGGCTGACCGCCAGGCCACAGAGCTTGACCGCGTTCATCATCCTCCGGCCGGCTTCGAGCCCGCCTCTGAGGCCGAAGCTGATCATCCCGCCCGAGCCGCCCATCTGCTTGCGGGCAAGCGGATACTGGGGGTGGCTCTTCAACCCAGGATAGCGGGTCCATTCAACGGCGGTGTGTTGTTCGAGGAACTCGGCGACCCTCATGGCGTTCTCACAGTGCCGCTGCATACGCAAAGCCAGCGTCTTGATACCGCGGTGCACGAGGAAGGACTCGAAAGGCGGGAGAACACCACCAAGCTGATTGAGCGTCTTGCGGAACGTCGGATACTGCTCCTCCTCCTTGACCACGATCATCCCGCCGACCACATCGGCGTGACCGTTGAGGAATTTCGTGAGGCTGTGCACAACGACATCCACGCCCCAGCGAAACGGTTGTTGGAGGATGGGCGTCATGAACGTATTGTCAACGACCACTTGTGCCCCGCGCTCGTGAGCCATGCGACAGAGGGCCTCGAGGTCACAGATGACCAGGGTGGGGTTGCCGGGCGTTTCGATGTAGACGACCTTGGTGTTGGGGCGCATGGCTCGCTCGACAGCATCCAGGTCCGATGTGTCCACCATGGTGCACTCGATGCCGAACCGCGACAGAACGGTCTCCACTAGGGTGCACGTCGGGCCGTACACGGCGTCGGAGCAAACCAGATGATCGCCGGCCTGTAACAGGACGGTGAACGTCGTGTGGATGGCGGCCATGCCGCTTCCGCAGGCCAGTCCCGCGTAACCACCCTCCAACGCGGCGACGGACTTCTCCAGCCCCTCCACAGTGGGATTGCCCATGCGCGAGTAGACGTACCCCTGGCGCTCGCCTCCAAACAGGGCCGCCCCTTGCTCGGCGCTGTCGAAGGCAAAGGTCGACGTCTGGTAGATCGGTGGTACGACCGCCAGGTATTCGTTTTCCTCCACTCCGGCGTGCACTACCAACGATTCACTTGCGAGTTGGCCGTTCTTTGTCATGTTGATACCCTTATTCGAATACGGACGGCAATGCCGTCCATGCCACAAGTTGCGGCAGCCGATGCCACGGCTATACAGACGATGTCATCTATCACTGCGCCAACCCTCCACCGGCCAAGTGAGTCTGTTCTATGAATAGGGCCTCTGCCGTCACCCGGACGATCCCGGCCTGCGATATCTCCGCCTTGAGCTCGAATACCGGAGGCGAGTTCTTCACCAACATCGCCCGCACGGTGGCGACAACGCCGACTTCGACCGGATGCGGAAACCGGAGTTTCAGCTTGCCGGTCAGCGCGCTGATCCCGTGTAGAAACAGACAGTGGGTCATCGCCGCGTCGGCCAGCATCGCAATGACGCCCCCATGGAGCCGGTCCGGGTAGCCCTGGTACTTGCCTTCACAGGCGAAGGAGCCGGCCACAGCCCCGTCCGCCTCCTTCACGAATTGCAGGCCCAGGCTGTCTCCGTTCCGCGTACCACAAGCGATACACGCCGGATGGCAACGCTGCGGAAGATCTGTTGTGGTCTCGCCAGTGGCGAGGTCAGTGGTCACAGATGTTCTCTCCTGCCTGTAGCGTTCCGTTCAGGTAGACGGTTGCAAGCTGCTCAGGGGTTTCGGCCGGCGCACCGACCACTACGGTGATGCCGTTCTGCGTGAACAATTGCTGCGCTCGCTGACCCATGCCTCCGGCGATGATCACGTCGGCGCCCAGCTCGTGCAGCCAGCGAGGAAGCGCGCCCGGCTCGTGCGCGGGGGGCTTGTGCATGGTCTTCTTCAGCACCTCCTCGCCACCCTCATCAGCCTCGAAGATTGCGAACTCCTCGCAATGGCCAAAGTGGGCGCTCAAACGTCCTTGGGCTACCGGAACTGCGATCTTCATATCGTGGGTCTCCTTTGATGCTCGGAACTTCGGGTCATTACAATTCGGGGGCCAAAATCTGGGACACGACATCGGTAAACGCCGCGTTGCCGGGGGCGCTCGCACACCCATCGACAAAAGGCTCTCCCGTGTCTCCCGAAGTGACGATTTCCGGGTCAATCGGGATTCCTCCCAAGAAGGGAACGTTCATTTCCTCGGCCAACGCCTTGCCACCGCCGGTCTTGAACAGGTTGAGTCTCTCTCCACACTTGGGGCAAACGTACCCGCTCATGTTCTCTACGATCCCAATGATCGGTAAGGACAGTCTGTTGCAGAACGAAACGCAGCGCCGTACATCTGCGATCGCCACGTCTTGCGGCGTGGTCACGATTACCGCGCCGGCCCCTGAGCCAATCAGCTGTGCCACCGACAAGGGCTCATCCCCGGTGCCGGGCGGCGAGTCCACCACAAGATAGTCCAACTCGCCCCAGGCCACGTCCTTGAGGAACTGGCGGATCACGCCGTACTTCATCGGACCGCGCCAGATGACGGGCGTGTTCTTGTCGCCCACCAGGAACCCGACGGACATCACCGTCAGATTGTCGTCCAGCTTGACGGGGGCCATTCCCTCGTCGGTTCCGGCGACCTGACGTCCGTCCAGCCCCAACAGCTTGGGAATGCTCGGCCCGTGCACGTCGACGTCGAGCAAGCCGACCTTCTTGCCGGCCCGCGCCAGCGACACCGCCAGGTTTGCGGCCACCGTGCTCTTGCCGACGCCGCCTTTGCCCGACAAGACGAGGATCTTGTGCTGTATGCGGCAAAGGCGCCTCTCCAACTCCTGCCGTTCGACGAACTCCTGTTCGGACTCATCCCGGCCGCGCGCCTTGGCAGAACAGGAACTGCTATCGCAACTGCCGCAGGAATCGGACGGCGCTGCCTTACTCCCGTGCTCCGGCTGATCGCTCTTGATGAAGTCTTCACAGGCGGCGCGCAGTGTGTCGGCGGCAAGCAGAGCACAGTGCTGCGTTTCCTCGGGGAACCCGCCAAGCGCATCGAGGACGTCCTTCTGCTCGATACCGTATGCCTCGTCGAAAGCCTTGCCCGTGACGAGTTCCGTGGTCATGCTCCCACAGGCCGCCGATGAGCCGCACCCGTCGGTGGCGAAGTTCGCCTGTTGGATCCGTCCCTCACGGATCCGAAGCCAGAACTCCATCGTGTCGCCACAAGGCCCGGTGATGCGCGCGTGCCCGTTGCAAGAATTCATCCCCCCGACATTGCGGGGATTCTGGGCATGATCGACGGCAACAGCGGAGTATTCAAAGTCGGATGCCATTTCAGTCTCCGATGTCTCTCAGATGCTTCCAAAGGTCGCGAACGTCATCAGCGGCGTCGCACCTGCGTTCAACAATCGCCTGAGCATGAATCTGGGCCTTGGTTACTGCAGGATCGTACCGGACCTTCCCGGCGACCCGCAGGCCGCGTTGGCGAGCCTGGGTCTCGATTTCGGAAGCGAGGTCCTCGTTTATATCCCACTTATTGATACAGACTTGCGTCTCGATGTCAAAGTGCCTGGTGAGGTCGGCCACTCGGCCCAGATCGTGCAGCCCGCTCAGCGTCGGCTCGGCCACGATGAGTACATGATCTGCACCGGTAATCGAAGAGATCACCGGACATCCAATCCCGGGTGAACCGTCTATCAGAACGAAGTCCAGTTTTCGTTCTTCGGCGATTGCCTTCGCCCGCGTACGGACCAGGCTGACCAGCTTGCCGGAGTTCTCCTCGGCGATGCCGAGCCTGGCGTGGACCATCGGCCCACACCGGGTCTCGGAGACAAACATTTCCCCGTTTACCACGGGCGAAAAATCGATGGCCTTCTCGGCACAGAAATACGCACAGACGCCGCAACCTTCGCAAGCGATCGGATCGATCCGATACGTCTTGCTTATCTTCCCGTTTCCAGGACCGTCGTAAGTGATCGCATCGAACCGGCAGATCTCCTCGCACTTGCCACACGCGGTGCAATGCCCCGACATGATCCTGGCCCGAGAGCCTCCGGAGAACTTTTCTCGTTGGATTATCGTCGGCTCGAGAACGAGGTGTAAATCAGCCGCATCAACATCCGCATCCGCGACCACGCACTTATCAGCCAGAGCGGCAAACGAAGCCACAATAGACGTTTTGCCCGTTCCACCTTTGCCGCTGATGACAACCAGTTCTTGCATAGCCTCAAGTCTCTTTCAGAGCCGCGCCCGTCAGGAAGCGGTCGGCACTTCTCGGAGAACCGCTCCCTTACGGTCGCGGCTCTGATTTCAAAACCGTCCTCTCGCACACGTTTTGCAGTAACTCTGCAAACGATGCGGCGTAGTCCGGCAGGGCGTCACAGATCAGCTCGCCTCGTGAATAGGCCTCGGCAATCTGGCGGTCGTCCGGGATTTCTGCCAACATCTTAATGCGTGCCTTCTGGCAATACGAATGTACCCCACGATCACCGATGCCTGCCCGATTGATGACCACGCCACAGGGGAGTTTCAGGGCCCGGACCATTTCGACGGCCAGCTTCAGGTCATTCAGGCCAAACGGCGTCGGCTCGGTCACCAGCACCACGAAATCACTGTCACGGATGCTTTCAATAACCGGACATGACGTTCCCGGCGGGGCGTCGGTAATGGCCAAGTCAGCCTCTGGGGCGGCCGCCTTGACGGCCTTGATTACCGGGGGGCTCATGGCCTCTCCGACATTCAGCAATCCCTGAACAAACTGGATCGCTCCGGCCTGGCCGGTTTCCAGAAATCCCATCTCGCGGGGAACCTCGGCAATGGCGTCCTCCGGACAGACCAGCCGGCAACCGCCGCAGGCATGGCAGAGTTCGGGATAGACCAGGACCTTTTGGCCGACACAGACGATGGCGCTGTACTGGCAAATCTCGCCGCAGTTTCCGCAAAGCGTGCATTTCTCCTCGTCCACCCGCGGGATCAACATGCCGACCGGTTCACGGTGCGTGATCTCCGGTTTCAGGAAGATGTGGCCGTTGGGCTCTTCCACGTCGCAGTCGAGGTACACCACGCTCTGTCCGTTGCGCGATGCCACGTGCGCCAGATTCGTGGCCACCGTGGTCTTACCTGTGCCGCCCTTACCGCTTGCTATCGCGATCTTCAATGCTTGTTCCAAGCCGACCTGCCTCAGTCGTTCTGATTGCTGCCTCTGATTAGAGTTAGGATTACCTTTGTTCACGAATTAGATTCCTAGTTGTTCGCCGATTATTACTACTGTTATGATCGGCTTATACTTATTGTTATTGTATTCTCTCTCTATTATGACCGTCTTATTGCAAATCCTCCACGGCGACGAGCAGTCACTGCATATACCTGTCACGCCGCATGGGGGCATTGGATCAAAGTCTACGTGGCGTTTAACGTTCAGTGGGGCGGTGCTATTCCTGATCTTCTCCAGCGCTTCTTCGAGGGTCCCGACAATCTTGTTAACGCCCACCACTATGATGACCTTGTCTGGACCAAATAGCATGGCTGCCACACGGTTCCCATGTCCGTCAACGTTAACGATTTTCCCATCTAAGGTCAACGCATTGGTGCCCGTTACAAATACGTCTGAGGTTAATGCCTGTTTCTTGAGTTTGACGTTCTCTTCTACACGGATTCCGGGTTTCCATGGGTTCAGAAATGTGTAGTCACCTTTCTCCAGGGCATCTACCACGCCTATCTGCCTTAGGGTAAGCGAGTCTCCGAACCCGACAACGCTACCCTCGGGTATCATCGCCATGACCTTTTCAAAGGCCTCCCCTCTGTTTTCTACGCAAAAGGCTGAGATGTTGTTTCCGCGCAGCCTCTCAACTACGTGCTGCGCGATTTTCTGGTTCATTGTGATTGCCCACATCTCAATGCACACGTCCTTTGAACAAGCGTGCGAGTCGACGCGGCACAAAGGTCAACGCCGCGACGATGGCCCCCAACACGCCGGCACTGAGCGCGCCGCCACCACAACCCGCCTGCCCGCAGAACGGGCAAACTGCCAGCGGGCCGAGCAACACGAAAAGCCCCGCCCACCACTTGAAGAACCGCACAATCGGGCTTCGCCATCTTGGACGCGGAGCCGTCCTCTGTTCCTCAACTGCCTTGAGAGTTTTCACGAGCCACCAACTCTATATGCCCTTTCGAAAAGAGCAAGGGAAACACGATATCACTCGTACAACAGGGCACCCACACCGCGAGAAACAGGAACACGGTTATGATCCCCATGGTGGCCAAGCCCACGTCTGCCCCCAGCGCCATGGTCATGTGGAACAGCGAGGCCCAGGTACTCAACAATACGTGCCCCGCATGTGGAGTCTTCGTTTTCGGGTAAAACCAGGCGACGGCGATTCCAACCAGGGCCAGGGGGTTCACCAGCCACCATTTCTCAATGAAACCAAGGTGGATGCCTTTGTTGGGCAACCCAAGCAAGTACTCCCCAAAATACGGAATGATCGAGTCGCTCAGGGTGGCGATGCCGATGGCCCCCACGTATCCAACCAGAACAGTTCCTCCGAGCCCGCCCTTGCCATGAAGCCGGTACATCGCGGCGGTGACCAGCGCGCTGAGCAAGACGTGCATCGGATGCAACGTCCAGAACAGCGTGCTCGACGCGGAGCGGGGCACCTGAACATAAACGATCACGGCCATGATCCCGATGCCGGTCAAAGCCCCGAACGCCGTAAACGGTGCATGGGCCTTCAGTTCGTTGGAAATGTCTTTCAGCATGTCGCTGCTTGATCCTCGTGCTCTCGGACAAACAGATGTTGGTACTTCTGCACCTCGCGGATCACCGCCTGCATGCATTCACCGTTGCCTGCACACGTCAGCTTTCGCAAGTAGTCCAAGTCAACCTCCGCCAGGGCACGACCAACAAGGTATTCGCGAAGCGTTTTCTCCATGTCTCGGCATGTCGGAGCATTCAGAATCTCGAACTCCATGAAGCGAAGACTACCACTAGCATCGTTCAACCGAAACCGGAGTTTGTCACGACAATCCTCTGCGCACATGTGGGCACCTCTGCCCGCTCACCGTTTGAGCCGGTTCGGTTCTTGGAAATGTCCAGCCGGGAGGTCTAGGGTAGTCGCCCTAAGCATCCATACCGCGCCCGCGCCCCTGGCCCATGCCTCCTCCGCCTTGTCCTCGACCTTGCCCTCCGCCTCGGCCCATCCCGCGCCCCATCCCTCTGCCGCCACCACCACCACCGCCGCCGCCGCCGCCTGGTCCGCGCCCCATGCCCATTCCACCACCGGGCATCGGCGATTGCTGGCCTGGCATCGGTTGGCCTTGGGGGGCGGACGGCACGTCAGCCATGCCGGAGTGACGGGCGACGGTCGGCTCACTGGTAGTATTGAGCTGTCCGGCTTTGAGCTGTTCGACGGCATCGCGCACGGTACCGGAACAACCGGGGATCACCCCGATGCCGGCTGCGGAGAGCGTCTCGTGGGCATTCGGGCCGCAATTGCCAGTGAGTACGAACTTCACGTCCTTGCCCGCCATGAGTTGGGCCGATTGGATACCGGCCCCACCGCCGAGTGCGACGTTGGGGTTCTCGACGGCTTCGAAGTCCAGGGTGTCCGTATCCACGATCAAGAAGTACGCACACCGGCCGAACCGAGGATCAATATTCGCATCGAGTGTTCGACCGCTGGCCGTGATTGCTGCTTTCATCATAGTCCTTTCGTGTTACCATATTGTCGGTCCCAACTGGTTTCAGTCACCTTCAAGTTCCCTCCGTATGTACTGGCAGTAAACCGCACCGATCGGGTTGTGTGCCAATACACGATCCTTGACTATCAGCGTTGTGACCGGGGCATTGGAGGCCTTGCTGAATACGGCGTCGTGCCCGACACAAAGGCCGCACAGGATGTTCAGTTCGGTTCCCGCGTCGTTCAGCAGCTGCGCCTGCCCCGCCGGATTGCACATGACCTCCGTGGTTTTCTGTGGGTCGATTTGCTCAAAGTCGAACGTGCTCTTGGCGATGCCGCCCACCTTGCAGCAGACGGAGATGACGTCAAAGTGGCGGGCAAGGATCTTCTCGATGACAGTGGCCTCCGATGCCAAGCCGATGCAGAACGCCAAGCCGACCTTCCGAAAGCCAAGCTCCTCAGCGAAAAGAATCACTTCGGCGAGACGGGGTGCCTTACAGTAGTGACGGGCTTCGATGGCCGAGGCCCCCCTGTGCAATTGGGCCGTTTGCCCATCTTCGTAGAGCAACGTGTGATTCTCGACCACACCAAAACAGTCCTCGCCGTCCCTGCACTGCCACGTGTCACAGGATGCACAGCGCGGTGTCGTCATCCCGGTTCTCCTTCCACGGGGCAAATTTCTGCAGTCTGATCAGTTGACACTCCTGGACTGTTGGAGCCGGACGATAGTAGTATGGAGTCCGCCTCATCCAGTTTCGGGCGGTTGCGACGGACAATCATCTGCCCCACTTTGGCGCCGACGTCTCGGGCGATCACCGGGCACTTTGCCTTGAAGAGGAAGAACACCCTTGGGTCTCCGTCGCAGAGGGTCTCGTAGTTGCCCTGGCCTTTGGCGATCACGAGATCGCATCGATCCCAACAGGTTCGGAAGGAGGACGAACAGGACTCCAGAATCGTGCCGGGCACGTCGCTGCCGTTGTCCATCACCGTCACGAGAGAGGTCAACCCTGCCGCATCCACATCTTCGCGCGTCGCATCGTTGATCACCGGTCCGCCTCGCACCACCAGCGTGATCCGATCCGTCGGCATCTCTTCGATCAACAATCGGTCGAAAACGATCTCACCCGCATTGTCCGCCAGGTAGAGAATGCCGTCCGCTTGCTCGATCGCCCGACGCAGATCATCGACTGCGCCGTCGTTCAGATCCGGCGCCTGAGGGTCCATCGCATCTTCGATCGCCTGGTAGACTTCGTTGTTGTCAAGGCGGCTTCTGCACCCGAAGTCGATCACGTTGCCCGCGATGGCCAAGCGAACCGCCGTCGCGAAGCGATCCACCGAAGCACCTACGCGCTGCTTCAGGGTCGGGTACAGTTCCAAGGCGAATGCGTTCGAGTGGCGTTTCACCTCGCGGTACGGATCGAGGTTGCCGCTTGCCTCACGCAACAGACGGTGAATCTGTTGCCCCATCCAGGGCGGCGAACGGTCGAAGGGCATCTCCGCCACCAGTCGAAGCGTCTCGCGCACCACGTGCTCATGCACCGCTGGGTCATCCGTAACCATACGGGAAGCATCCAGCGCCTGTCGCAGGAAACACGGTACGCATTCGAGATAGGTCCGCATCGCGCGTGTTCAGTCCTTTCGGGGAGGTGAGACTCACCTCTGGTTACCGACTTCATGTCGAACCATTGCAGGCGGCTTTCAACGAACGGGAGTAATACTTCATGTCTGACTCGTAGTGACACCGCTTGTACTTCTTGCCGCTACCGCACCAGCACGGATCATTACGGCTGAGGTTTGCCGCCGCTTCTGGTGGCCTACGGTGAAACAACTTGTCCAGGAGTCCCATGTGTTCCTCTCCTCGTTGTGGCTCCGCGCCAGGCATAATACACCAACATCTCGCCACTCACGCCTCTTGGCGGGCCTTCCGGCTGCAAGCGGACGCTTCAGCCCAACCGGATGGCCTCGTTCGGGCAAACCTCCACGCACACCCCGCAACCGCCCGCCGGTCCCGTTCCGTCGCCTCGCGGCATGATCAACCCTCTTTTTGCTGGGCAGCCTCGAGTTCCGTGATTCGTTTTCTGATCTCGTCGAGCGTGCCTTCAAGATACTCCGCCTGGGTTCGGAGGGCTTGCGTTTCATGCTCACCCGAGGGCGCTGCGTAATAGGGCGCGATTCCGTAAGCCGGCGGTGCGCCGGGAACGCCCATCGGATAGTATCCTTGGCGCCATCCGCGACCCCGACCCCATCCTCGCCCTCGGCCCCATCCGCGGCCCATACCCCGACCTCGCCCGGGCATCAGGTTCGTGTAGCCCGGCGTCGGAGAACCGGCGCAGAATCCCATTCCTCTTCCGGTCATCGGTCCTTGGCCCATCGGGCCCGTTCCATCACCTGCTGGCATTTTAACTGCCTCCTTTCTTGTCTCGCTGACTACGAGAAGGTTTCGACGTACGCTGCCTACACCCAGTGCCCCTCCACATTTGGCTTGCTGGCGCATTCGAGCCGACCGGCTTTGAGTTGCTCCATAGCATCACTCACCGATCCAGCCGAGCCGATATAAGCCTTGACGTTGCCCGCCTGGAGCGCCGTAAACGCCTTAGGGCCAACGTTTCCCGTTATGACGGCATCCACGCCCAGGTTCACAACATTCTGGGCAGCCTGAATCCCGGCCCCCTGAACGGCGTCCAGGTTTTGCGCGTTATCATGTGCGGCGAATTCGCCAGTTTCAGTATCAACTACGATGAAGAACTTGGCCCGGCCGAATCGGGGATCCACTTCGCTGGCCAAGTCCGGTCCTTGTGACGTAACAACCACCTTCATGCTGTATCCTCCTGCGCATCGAACGCGCATTGGTCTCCGCGGCGCCCACCTCGGTATCGCCGTCGGCGGCGACAACAACCCGGCATCAGGAACGCCTCATCGGGCAACCGCCCGGAGGCAAACGCCCGCAGTACCTCCTCCGTCGGCCCGCAGGTATGCGGAACCACTTGCACTCCTGACGAGACCAACATGGCCTCGAGCGGCGCCGAGATCGCGCCGCAGATCAGGACGTCCACACCGAGTTTCACTACCCGCCGGGCTCGGGCTCCAAGCTCGGTTTCTTCGATGGCCGCCTCCTGGCGACCGGCTTCGGCCCCACCGTCGAGGTCCACCAGCAGGAGATGCTTGGCGACATCGAAAACAGGAGACACCCTGGCAGTCCACGTTGGAATAGCCACCCTCATGCCAAACCTACACGCAAGATGCACGCCAAACGGCCCAGCAGCCGCTGCAAATGACGTAATTTATGTAACGAGCGGTAGTTACCGGCGTTTGCGGTTCAGCTAGGAAACGGCCCAGGCTTGCACTATGCAACGGCTAGCGATTCGTTTGGCTTGCATAATGCAATGCTATTGGTTCTTGCGCTTCTTGCGGCGAGACTGTTCCGGCAGCTCGAGCCCGAGCGTTTTGATCTTGCGGAACAGCGTGCTCGGATTGATGCCCAACTCTCTGGCCGCAGCCGTGCGGTTGCCGTCATGACGCCGCACCGCGTCGGTAATGTGCAGCGCCTCAATCGCCTTGAGCGCGCGCGGTCCCGTGCCCCGCGCCGAGGTGGAGCCGACGTCCCCGCGCAGCGCCGGTGGCAGGTAGTGCGGTTCGATCAAGCCGCTCCGGCAGAGCACGAACGCGTGCTCGACGATGTTCTCCAGCTCGCGAACGTTGCCCGGGTAGTCGTGCTCCATGAGGATCGCCAGCGTGTCGTCCGAGACTCCGGCAACGTTCTTGTTCTGGAGACGATTGAACTTGCTGATGAAGCGATCCGCCAGCAGCGGGATGTCCTCTCGACGGTCGCGCAGCTCGGGCAGTTTCAGCCGTATGACGTTGATTCGGTAGAACAGATCTTGTCTAAACGTGCCCTTGCGGACCAGCTTGCCCAGGTCCTTGTTGGTGGCTGCGACGACACGCACATCCACGTCGACCGGTTCCGTCGAACCCAGGGGCTCAAAGGTCCTTTCCTGCAGCACGCGGAGCAGGCGAGCCTGCATGGCGGGCGAAATGTCCCCGACTTCGTCGAGCAGGATCGTGCCACCGGTCGCGACCGCGAACCGTCCGGGGTGATCGTGGCGAGCGTCGGTAAATGCTCCGGCCTTGTAGCCGAACAGTTCGGACTCCAGCAACGTATCGGGAAGGGCTCCACAGTTGATCGCGACGAACCGCTTGTCCCGGCGGGGCGAGAGATTGTGTATCGCCCGGGCAAACAGTTCCTTGCCCGTACCGCTGCCGCCTTCGATCAAGACAGTGCTGCTGCTCTCGGCGACCTGAGGCAGCAAGTCGAAAAGCTCCCGCATGGCGGGGCTGTGACCGACGATGTCCGCGAAGGTATATGTCCCCTCCAGCTCCTTCCGCAGCTCCTCCACCATGCTCAGGTCACGGAACGTCTCCACACCCCCGATGGCCTTGCCATCGGCGTCCTTCAACGTCGCCGCCGAGATGCTGATGGGAATGCGCCGACCTTTGGCGTCGAGGATGTAGATGGCCTTGTTCACGATCGGCCGCTCGGTCCTCAGCGTCTCCCTCAAGGCGCATTCGCCCTCGCAGATGCTGGCCCGGAACACGTCGCAACACTGCTGCCCGATGGCGTCCCGGCGCGATACGCCGGTGATCTGCTCGGCCGCCCGGTTGAACGACGTGATCCGCCAATCCTCATCGACGGTAAACACGCCATCGGCGATGGAATCGAGGATCACGTCTTTCGCTTGTTGTTCGGGCAACGGAGTCATGGCAACTGTCGTCACAGGCCGGGCCGAACCGTCCGAACCGGGCCCCACACATTCCCTCGCCGCCGTCTCCGGCGGACGGGCCTTGCGAATCCCGAGAATCTGTCCTGGCAGCTCGTGTGCCTGGCTCGGGTCGATGACACCATGGTAGTCTGCGTGCCTTCGTTATGAAACCCTGCCTGCCGTGCTACGCCGACCGCGTCTCCGGATCGGGCGTTCTCGGGACGCCCGGATGCTGCCTCTGGGCGTCAATGCCAGCCCTCAGCCCCCCAAGGTCCCCAGGTTTCGCCGGCCGCGGGTCATCGTGACCCTCCCTACGCTGCCGGTGGAAGAAGGGGCGGCGGCGCATTAACATGGGCATGGGGGCCCAGAATGGCTGGCTCGCAGGCAAAGAAAGATCGCTCAGACGCACCTGTCCCCGGCGGGGGTTGCGGCCGGGGTTGACGGTCGTGCCCACGTAGGGTATTGTCGCACGGATACTCTCAGGATCATGTGTCACAGGCGCCCTGGGCAAGGTGCGAGGCGGAATGAAGCCTGGAGAGACCATTTCCGAGTTGGGATCGGCTCCCGCGCCTTACTTGGCGCTGGCGCCCGCGCCCAAGCAAGTGTTCGACACCGCCCTTCACCGAGGTCCGGACCCGACCTCACCGAGACGCGGACGCCACCTCACTGAGGGACGGACCGTGTCTCAGCGAGATAATCGCTCTACCTCACGGGCGTGCGGAGCCGACATCAGCTTGGCGGTCCGCGTAACGCACCCTACCGAACTCGCCCGCCTGAGCTTCCTGCCCTACCGCTCATTGGCCGGATTGCCCAACACAGGCGTACGGCCTCCATCGCAAGGTGCCCCAGCCCTCCAGCCCTGGACCCTTCGCCAGGCGCATCCCCGTGAACCTCCGATTCGGGTCGCTGACCTAAACTGCAATCTGGTGGGCAGTGCCCAGCCATCATGGCGTTGACACTGGAGATCTTCGCCGGCGTGAGCATTGAGGCGCCGGCCGGCTCTCCAGATGAGAAACTGGGCGCGTGGCGGAGCCTGCCCGAAAGGACTTTAGAACTCGCATTCCATGTGCATCTGTTTCAAGAACATTCCTCAGGAGGATAACGATGAAGAGTCAAGTGGGGTTTCTCGGAATTGCTCAGCGCAGCACGGGACTACTCACTGTCCTGCTTGCTGGATTCGCGCCAAGCGTCGTCGTTGCGCAACAGCTAACCAAGCCTGATCCGCTGGTGATATCACTCAAGTCGCGGGAGTTCGCGCCCGAGCCGGGAATTGAACCAGGTTTGAAGGCGACACTGAGTGTACGGACTGAAGAGCGCCGACACGTCATCGTGCAGTTTACAGAGAAAACCAGTCATCAGGACAATGCCGATGCGCTGACCGGCTTGGGGATCAAACTCCTGGACTACATCCCCTACCAGGCGTGGCTGGCGTCGGTGGATTCCAGGGTCGTTGGGGCAGAGTTGGGCGCGCTCGGTATCCGGGCCATTGTTCCGTATCTCCCCGAGGATCGGATTGACCCAGGGTTGCAGCACAATGGCCCTAGACCGCACGCCGTCGACCCTGAGGGGAATCTGATTCTGTCTGTGACTATCTTCCGTGATGTCCCCGATGCAGCCGCAGTCGGGATGCTGCAGAACAGCGGGGCCGCGATCATCCGAGGTCCAATGATGCTGCACGACTGGGACGTGCTGATACCGGGGGCAAGATTGCCGGGGCTGCTGGGCGAAGACGCGGTTGAGTGGGTCGGGGAAGTGTCTCCGCCCGGTTTCGATAAGAACGACGGGGTTCGCGCCAACCTGCAGGCAGACCTCGTGCAGTCCACGCCGTTTAATCTGGACGGGTCCAACATTCAGGCTGGGCAATGGGAGTCGGGGCACGCCGACGAGACCACCCCCGGCCAAGCAATGAACGGGCATGACGACTTCTACAATGCGACCGGCGGCGGGGCCTGCCGCATCAACGTGCGACAAGGCGCCGTGACAAATCACGGGACCACTGTTGCGGGCGTGCTGATGGGGAGCGGGTTTTCGAGCGACAAGTACGGGAATGGGGGGACGGCCAAGCAGTGGAGGGGCCTGGCGCCCGTGGCTGAGATCTACGCCTACACGTGGCCCAACGGAGCTGACGAACACGAGGATGCTATCAACACCTGTGGAATTGACGTCTCCAACAATTCATGGGGGCCTGGCCTTTGCCCGGACAATGGACTTTTTGGGCATTATACACCTGACAGCCGCAAGTACGACTGGATTGTCACCGGAAAATACACGCGGAAAATACCCATCGTATTTGCTTCCGGCAATGAACAGTCGTGCCGCCCCTGGCGCGGGGTTAATGACGGTGGAGCGGTAGCCAAGAACACCATAACGGTCGGTGCGATTGACTCAGATAATGACGCCATCGAGGCATTCAGCAGTTTTGGGCCCGTGGAAGACGGACGGTTGAAACCCGATTGTGTCGCTCCGGGTGACGAAAGTACTGTCGCAAAGGGAATTCGAACAACCGAGTCTGGGGGCGACGCATATACCGCAGAGGCGGATGATCTAGGCGGTACTTCGTTAGCAACTCCCGCGGTGACGGGGAGCGCTGCTCTGCTGATCCAGGACTACCGTGCCAAGCACGGCGGAGCAGACCCCATACCGTCAACGGTCAAGGTCTTGCTCTTGTGCGGAGCGCGGGATCTCGGGAATCCGGGGCCCGACTTCAAACATGGTTACGGCGCTGTCGACATCTACGAAACGATCAACTGTTTCCGCAACGATTGTGCCATCGAGGACTCGGTGGCCACAGACGAAAACGATCTCCGCGACTTTGAAGTCCCCGCCGGGACGACCAAGCTCAGGGTCATGATCGTCTGGGACGATCCCAAAGCCGCAGCCGCAGCAAACCCGGCCTTAAAGAACGACCTGGACCTTGTCCTTTGGGAGCCCAATCTAGGCCCGTCCCACAACGCCTGGATTCTGAATCCTGCCGCTGGGAACGAAGGCGACAATGCCACCACAGGCTGGGACAATCTGAACAACGTGGAACAAGTCGAGGTGGCCAGCCCAGTTGCGGGAACATGGACGATCCGCGTTCACGGCGCCAACGTGCCAGATGAATCCCCGCAGACTTACTCGCTCTGCGCGCGCCTGTACGCACCACCGGTCATCGCGCCAATCGACGATGACGACACTGCCGAGGGCTGGCCGTACACTGGGCCGACCCCGGAATTGACACAAGGGAAGTCGCCGGCGCCAACATGGGAACTCGTAACAGGACCTGTCGGGATGACGATCAACGAGAGCACCGGCGTGGTTTCGTGGCCAAACCCGCTTGTGGTCGGAAGCCCCCATACTATCACGATCAAGGCTGTCAATGCAGAAGGAAATGACACGGAGAGTTGGCAACTTACGGTGACACCGCCCATTCCCGACATTCCCACGGTCTCCGAATGGGGCCTGATGGTCATGACGCTGCTGTTGTTGACGGCGGGGACGGTTGTGTTTGGCCGTCGGCGTCGGGCTGCGGCGGCGTGAGGGGGGAGGAAGTGCTGAGTTCTGAGTGCTGAGTTCTGAGTCTTGCGTACGCGGGGTCGCGCGGATTCCGCGTGCGGGAAAAGGGGACCGGCGCCGAGTGGCGTGCTTGTTGGGCCTGGTAGGGTCCGCTCCGCGGACCATTCCGCTCGTTGCCCTGCTCGGTCCCGGCGGTCGAAGTGTGTGAGGTTGGCCACGACGAGAACCTGCTTCGGCGCGCCCGCTGGTACTGCCGGTGAGCCTGCAGTATAGTGCCGGGCGATGACGGCCAACGACTCATCCAGGTTTCTTGGTCCGGCGGACAGGCCGCGAGCCCACCTCGTTTCCGGCAGTCTACTCGTGACGGTCCGCTCGTTTCCAGCCGGCGGTGCGGCTCAAGGAAGTGGCCTGGAGGTCTCATAGAAGCCGTTTTGGGCCCGTAGCTCAGTTGGTTAGAGCAGTCGACTCATAATCGATTGGTCGGGGGTTCGAGTCCCTCCGGGCCCATCAGTGCAGGTTGGGGTTGGTCGCACCGAATCGCATTACCCCGCTCACGAGCGCAGAACGCCGATTCTCTGTTGTCGTGGCTTTCCGCGTGCGAGGTCGTGCGAGGCTGTGCGGCAGAATACTGCACCGGATTATGCAGCGCTTCACCGAAGTGGTCCTCGGTCACTTGAAGCTATGAAGCAGGAGGTCGAGCCGGTTCACGGTGCCTTGGGTTCGTGGTAAACGGTTGGGTTGTTTTCGATTCCCTCAGTTTCCACACAAGGAGCTGGAGTTGTTCCAGGCGGTGATGGA
>Ga0190284_1000387_pt1 | contig 26839 bp, 15 predicted proteins | sample 48691812_MG_FD_161668 | JGI IMG/M metagenome (GOLD analysis project Ga0190284, IMG submission 161668) | Hydrothermal vent microbial mat bacterial communities from Southern Trench, Guaymas Basin, Mexico - 4869-18-1-2_MG | ecosystem: Environmental > Aquatic > Marine > Hydrothermal vents >...
TGCAGGGATAATTATTCATCCCTGCATTGTTTTAGCAAGCATGATATTTGTATATATTTACATAAGTTAGCTCACCCGCCGTGACGAGGCAGAGCCTCGTCACGAGATTCCTGCAAACAGTCATTCCGGTAATGAGCCATCAAATAAACCATCACAACAGAAAGGAGTAAAGAATTATGAAAAGTAAAACCGTTATCGTCATAATGATGTGCGTTCTGATGCTTGGGCTTTTCGCTTCAAAAGCGGAGTCGCTTGACATTGAAAAACAGCCTTCCGTCATCTCTGCTCACACATCGGGCCTGATTTCACGGGAGAGCATGATTCAGGTCCGGTTTGCAGAGAACATGATCGGCTCGGACAGGCTCAATGCACCGTTGAAGGACTCTCCGCTGACATTCAGGCCGGAGATAAAGGGCGCGGCCGCATGGGCGAACCAAAGAACGCTTGAGTTCTGGCCCAAAGACAAACTGCCGGCAGGTCAGAACTACCTTGCCTTCCTGAACTGGTCAGAAATCACCAGTCTTCCCCAAGCATCAGAAACCTTTGAGTTCAGATTCGGCGTTATCAGGCAATCCTTTGAAATCACAGTTGACGGACTTCAGGCAGCCAGCCGGATCAATCTGAAAGAGGTTCAGCTGACCGGAAAACTCGTCACTGCAGACGCGGAGGACAGCTCGAAGATCATGAAACTGCTCAGAGCCGGGCAGAATGGGAAAGGGCTGAATATCCGCTGGTCCCACTCAAAGGACAGACGAAACCATTCATACATTATCAGCAATATTCTGCGCCTTGATGAGCCGTCCGAAGTCATTCTCCGATGGGACGGAACCGCCATTGGTGCGAATAAGCAGGGAAAGAGAAATATCGCAGTGCCTCCCATCGGCCCCTTCCAAGTCACAGATGTCAGGGCCATGCACGGAGAACAGCAGTATATTGAAATCCGATTTACTGATCCTCTGGAGAAAGATCAGGATTTGAACGGTCTGATCCGGGTCAGTGATGAGGAACGCCCTCTCAGATTCACCATTGACGGCAGTATCGTGCGGGTTTACAGCTCGTCACCGTGGGCAGAGGAAGTGACAGTCACCGCGGAACTTGGCATCCGGAATATCCTGGGCCAGCGTCTTGGCACACCAAAAAGCATGACAGTCAGTTTTGAAGACATAAAACCTCAGGCCCGTTTTGTGGGTGAGCGCGTCATTATTCCCTTCACCCGCGGCCTGACCCTTCCCATAGAAACAGTGAACCTTCGGGAAATCATTGTTGAGGCCATGCATGTTTATGAGGAAAACATCCCCCAGTTTTTCCAGGTCAGCACCCTTGAAGAGGACAATGAAATAAAACGCGTGGGCCGGGTGATCTGGAAAAAGACGGTTTCCCTCGGGTTCACGCCGGAGAAGAAAAATCAGTGGACACGATACGGACTTGATGTCTCCCCGCTGGTTCAGAATAATCCCGGGGGATTTTTCAGGCTTCAGCTCTCATTTGTTCAACGTCATATTGTTTACCCCTGCCCGGATGCTGAAAACGGATCAGAACCGGACGCACAGGAAATCTTGGCGGAGAACAACTGGGATGAGGAGACCCAGGACAGCAACTGGAACACCTACGATGGGGACGAAGATCACAACTGGTGGGAATACTATGATGAGCGTGAGAATCCATGTCATCCCGGATACTACAGGGCTTATGAGGATCATAACATCTCAGTCTCACGGAATGTGCTCGTTTCCGATATCGGTCTCATTGCCAAACAGGGAGGCGATGATTCAGTCACTGTTGTCGCCACCGATATAAAAACGGCTCAACCCCTGCCGGACACGGTGATCACCCTCATGGACTACCAGCGCCAGTTACTCAACACAGGAACGACTGACAGCAGCGGAATGGCTCTTCTCCGCTCCAGGCGAAAGCCCTTTCTGCTCGTGGCACAACATGGCGGTCAGACAGGATATCTGAAGTTGGATGACGGCTCAGCACTGTCCGTCAGTCACTTTGATGTTTCAGGAGATACTGTGGACAAGGGGCTGAAGGGATTTCTCTATGGTGAACGCGGGGTATGGCGGCCAGGTGATCCGATTTATCTCACCTTTATCCTGCTGGACAACGAGAACAGACTGCCGAAAAATCATCCGATTCTGTTTGAACTGCGGAATCCCAGGGACCAGATTGTCAAAACCATAAAGAAGAACGAATCGCTTAACGGATTCTACAGTTTTAAAACCGGAACAGACCCGGACGCGCCCACCGGAAACTGGACTGCGCGGGTAAGGGCAGGCGGTGCGACCTTTGAGAAAATCCTGAAAATCGAAACCATCATGCCGAACCGTCTGAAAATCGGTCTTGATTTTGAAAGTGATGCCTGGTACGAAGGGAAACTCACCGGTGAACTTTCCTCGACGTGGCTCCACGGAGCTGTCGCAAAAGGGCTGAAATCAGATGTCGAGCTGCTCTTCACCTCAGCCCGGACCCATTTCCCCAAGTATGAGGCATACATATTTGATGATCCGGTCAGGACATATCAGCCGGAGACGCAGACCATCTTCGAGGGGAATTTGGATGGAAAAGGCAAGGCAACGGTCGTATCAGAAGCCTGGCCCCAAAATGTGTCCCCGGGAATGCTGACGGCAAATTTCAAAACCCGCGTGTTTGAACCGGGGGGCGCGTTCAGTTCGGATCGGTTCAGCATACCCTGTTATCCTTATGAACGCTATCTTGGCATTCGCACCCCAAAAGGAGACAAGGCGCGGGGGATGCTCCTCACGGATACACCTCACACAGTCAGTATTGCGATGCTGGATAATCACGGAGAACCTGTGACAAATGGCGAAGCCGAAATAAAATTGTACAAGATCAAATGGCGATGGTGGTGGGAGAAAGAAAAAGAATCCCTTGCCGAGTATGTGGGTTCATCTTCCCACACGCCTATCCGGACAGATAAGGTTCCGATCATAAACGGCAAAGGTGAATGGCAGTTTGAGATCAAATATCCATCATGGGGGCGGTATCTGATCCGGGCGTGTGATACCAACGGCGATCATTGCACCGGCAAAGCCTTCTATATTGACTGGCCCGGATGGGCAGGGCGGGCCCAGAAAGATTCTCCGGACGGCGCGACTGTGCTGAGTTTTTCCGCGGACAAGGACGCGTATAAGGTCGGCGAAAAAGTGAGCCTGAGTATTCCGACCGGGAAAAAGGGCCGGGGGCTGGTCAGTATTGAGTCCGGGACACGGGTGATCCAGACCGCATGGATAGAATCGTCCGGCGAGGAACATACCCGTTATGAATTCCCTGCCACCAGTGCGATGTCGCCCAATGTGTACGCGCATGTCACGTTTCTCCAGCCCCACCAGCAGACAGAAAACGATCTCCCTATTCGGATGTACGGGGTGATTCCGATCAGGATTGATGATCCCGAAACCCTCCTGAGGCCCTTGATCGGGGTGCCGGAATCGTTTGTACCGGAGGAGAAAGCCGAGATTATCATCAGCGAGGCAGACGGGAAACCCATGACCTATACTGTCGCAGTGGTGGATGAGGGGCTTTTGGGACTTACGCGCTTTAAGACACCTGATCCTCGATCCCATTTTTATAAAAAAGAGGCACTTGGCGTGAGAACATGGGATATCTTCGATATGGTCGCGGGGGCTTACAGCGGCGCGCTTGAACAACTCCTGGCCATCGGAGGGGATGATGCCCTTATCAACAAAGGAAAGAAAAAAGCCCACCGCTTTCCGCCAATGGTGCGATTTATCGGGCCTTTTAAACTCGGGAAAGATGAGGAGAATACCCATGTCATTGACATTCCCCAGTATGTGGGATCGGTCAGGGTCATGGTGGTCGCGGGACAGGACCGAGCATTCGGTTCCCAGAGAAAGGCGGTGTTTGTCCGTAAACCGCTCATGGTGCTGGCAACGCTCCCCCGGGTACTCGGACCGGATGAGGAAGTGGAAATGCCGATTTCTGTATTTGCCATGGATGAAACGGTGAAGGAGGTCTCAATAACCATAGAGACTCAAGGCCCTGTTTCTGTCACAGATTCTTCCCACAAAAGCATTGCCTTTTCAGAACCCGGAGATGATGTCATCACCTTCAGACTTAAAGCAGGCTCGAATATCGGCATAGCGTCGGTTTCTGTGAAGGCCGCAGCGGGAGATGTGAACGCCGGCCAGCATATTGAACTCGACGTGAGAATGCCGGGCGGGCTGGTTACGGATGTCGTGGAAGCGGCGATTTCCAAAGGTGAGATGTGGAAGCAGGCGATAAAATTTCCTGGTGTGACGGGAAGCAACGCCATTACCCTTGAGACAGCGCGGATTCCGCCGCTCAATCTGGGGAAACGGCTCAGTTTTCTGATCCGCTACCCCCATGGCTGTGTTGAACAGACCACGTCGGCCGTGTTTCCGCAACTTTATCTGGACAAACTGCTTGAACTTTCTCCAGATAAGCAGGATAAAATTCAGCAGAATGTCAAAGCGGGAATCGGACGGTTGCGGACATTTCAGACAACAGACGGCGGATTTGCCTACTGGCCCGGAGAGACCAGGGCCCAAGACTGGGTCTCGAATTATGCGGGGCATTTCCTTCTCGAAGCTGAAAAAGCCGGCTATCTGCTCCCCCTGCGGGTGATCAGCGCGTGGAAGACGTATCAGCGCAAAAAGGCGATTTCATGGGGCCCGGATCGGACGCGTTCAGAACTGATTCAGGCATATCGTCTCTATACGCTGGCACTTTCCGGGGCCGCGGAACTCGGGGCCATGAACCGGCTGAGAGAAGAACGGAATCTGCCCACCGCGGCCCGATGGCGACTTGCCTCGGCCTATCATCTGGCTGGACAGCCGGAAGCGGCTGAAGACCTGATTCAGGACAGGAAAATTTCCATATCCGCGTACCGTGAGCTTTCAAACACTTATGGCTCTGATCTGCGGGATAAGGCCATGATCCTGGAATCCTTATGCCTCATGGGGCGGCCGGAAGATGCCATGCCCATTGCAAAGGCCATCTCCTCGGAGCTGGGCAGCACCAAGTCCCTGAGTACCCAGACTACGGCTTATGCCCTTGTTGCCATGGCCCGCCATGCGGGTATCTCAGGAAACTCGGATGAGATGAAATTTGCTTTTTCCTGGAATAACGGCGAGGAAGTAGCGGTCTCTTCCAAGCATCCTCTTGTGCAAATGCAGTTGGATGCGGGAGACAGCAGTTCTGGCATCATCGTTGTCAGGAATACCGGCGATACAATGCTTTATCCCCGGGTCATTCTGGAAGGGATTCCCGCTGTGGGAACTGAAACCGCGGCGAAAAATGGCTTAAAACTCAGTGCGGATTATTTTACGCTTAAAGGAAAACCTTTGAATCACACGAACTTGGATCAGGGAACAGATTTTGTGGTCCGGGTAACTGTGACGAACAGCGGTCATAGCGGAGATTACGAGGAAGTTGCGCTGTCTCATGTTTTCCCCTCGGGCTGGGAAATCCGCAATACGCGGATGGATATGTCTGATTCTGATGCTCCTGATCTCGGCCCTGAATCGGACTATGATTATCAGGATATTCGCGATGACAGGGTTTATACTTACTTTGACATCAGACAGGGCGAGTCAAAAATCTTTCGGATTCTGCTGAACGCGAGTTATCTGGGCAAGTTCTACCTGCCCATGATCACGGCTGAAACAATGTATGATGCCACGATTAATGGCCGGATTCCGGGAGAGTGGATTCAGGTTGCAGAGGCGGGTGAAGGCGGATGAAAGGAATCTGGGTTTTTATGAAACCACAGAGGTCACAGGAATGAGTAGTTCCGCCTTCAGGCGGTTTGTACTGGCTGCCTAAAGGCTACGAATTTTTGCCGCCTGAAGGCGGAACTACGAACTTTTGGAAACCTCGCAGGTCTGTCACAGAACAGATTGTTTATAGTCATGCAGTCAGATTTAAAATTTCTCTTGACAGATGACAGACTTTGTGATATACATCGAAAATATTCTGACCGCCCTGATTCCGGGACAGACATTATATATAGCACAAGGAGGCTGACCTGAGTGGTTTAAGCAACGCTCGTTTCCCGATTCGATATTACGGTGAAAGACTGGGGTGATGAATCTGTTGTTGATGCTCTCAAAAAGCTGATCCCGTTTTTGTTCCGGCTATTTTGTAACCGACTGATTTTTAAGTTAAAAAAATTAGGTGGAACAAAAAAACGGGATCACAATTGGCAACTCTGTTTGTGACATTTTCATCAGCCCAGTGAAAGACTGCCCACCACACCTTTGGGCAAAAAGAACGGGTGCGCTGATTTGTAGGGAACCAAAATTCCGCTGGGTGTGTTGAATAACGGATGCGGGTTCGTGGTGGAGTGAATTTGGCATTTCAGATAATTTTCCACAAAGGAGGATACGACAATGCCACAAAGAAAATTCTGTATCATTATCATATATATTTTTTCTCTGATTTCCCTGATTCCCCGGCCCGTGTCGGCTGAGGAGGCTTATGATCCTCTTGACACATTTTCGTTGGCTGATTTGATGAATATGGAAATAACCATCACCCGGGAAAAGGAACAAACCCAAGTTCATACAACAGCAGCCGTGTTTGTTGTCACTCAGGAAGACATCCGCCGTGCGGGTATCAGCAACATCCCCGAGGCCCTGCGTATGGTTCCGGGGCTTCATGTGGCGCGGGTGAACAGCAACACATGGGCCATAACTTCCAGGGGATTCAACAGCTATCCTTCTGGTAAGCTCCTGGTGCTCATGGATGGCCGGAATCTCTACACTCCTTTGTATGCAGGCGTTATATGGGATGAGCATAATCTGCTCATGGAAGATGTGGACCGCATTGAGATCATTCGCGGCCCGGGAGCCACCCTCTGGGGCGTCAATGCAGTGAACGGGATCATCAACATTATCACCAAATCGGCAAAGCAGACACATGGCAACCTGGTAAGCCTGCGGGCCGGCAATTATGAACGCGCTCTGGCAGGGGCCAGGCATGGCGGGCAGTTGGGAGATGATTTTCATTACCGCGTTTATGCCAAGTTCTCCGAATACGGCGCTTATGACAATTATTATGACGAGGAAACAACCGGGGCATGGCGAACAGGGCGGGCCGGTTTTCGCACAGAGTGGGATATTTCCCAAAAAGATACCCTGACCTTTCAGGGTGATGTGCAGGACGGCACCATCGGCCAGATCAACAAAGATGTGAAGGAAGAGACCTCCGGCATGAATCTTCTGACCCGCTGGGAACGCGAGCTGGATAATGGCGGGAACATGTCATTGCAGTTCTATTATGACAAGCTTGAACGTGAGGATGATGCGCTTCTGAAAAGCCAGGACACTTTTGACCTTGATTTTGTCCACAGGTTTCAGTTGGGCCAGAGCCACAATATCCTCTATGGGTTCGGATTCCGCTACAAAGATGACAAACTGAAACCACCGGAAGACAGTGCCACAGTGTATTACACTCCGGATGAGGAACAACAGGAACTTTACACTGCCTTTGTTCAGGATACCATCAGTCTGATACCGGACAGACTGCGGTTCACGCTGGGAACAAAGTTTGAATATTTTGAATACACAGGAACTGAAATCCAGCCAAGTGCCCGTCTGCTCTGGATGCTCGGTGAAGACCATGTGCTGTGGGGTGCGGTGTCACGGGCGGTCAAAACCCCTTCCCGGGCCGAACGCGGGATTCATATAAAAGCAGGGACCACAACCTATCATGGCAATCCTGACTTTGAATCAGAAACATTGATTGCTTACGAACTCGGGCACCGTATCAGACTGGGAAAAAACTTCTTTCTGGACTCAACCATGTTTTACAATGATTACGACAAGCTGAAAACCCGTGAACCACTGGCGCCCAAAAACAAAATGTATGACAATCTCATGCATGGGGAGTCTTACGGCTTTGAGATGGCTGGGACCTGGAACGTGACAGAAAACTGGAGACTCACTGCCGCATACAGTTACATGGACATGCTTCTCTTTCTTGATGATCCGAGCGAAGATGCCGACTCCCTGGCAGATGAGGACGAATCTCCGCACAATCAGTTCAGCCTGCGCTCCATGCTGAACCTGCGGCATAACATTGAACTGGATGCATCCGTATATTATGTGGACAGGCTCAGGGGCGACCGCACCAATGCTGATAAGTATGTCCGCTGTGACCTGCGCCTGGGCTGGTGCCCGAATGAACATATTGAACTGGTTATCGGAGCGCACAACCTTTTCGACGGCCATCATCCGGAGTATGAGGATGTGTATATGTCGAGAGGCAGTCTGAGGCTGCCAAAACGCAATACCGAAACAATACGGGATTTCTATGCACAGTTAGTGTGGCGATTTTAGATTCTTGGGAATGAGGACAAAAATGAAACAAGTTCCCCACTCTTAATCCCACGATGATCAAGTTTTCTGACCTGATTCCGGCAAGAATCCTGTCATTCCTGCGTAAGCAGGAAGCCACTTTTGCCGACAGGAGGGCAGTGGATTACCACTTTCGTTGGAATGACAGGAAAAAATTTGATGACCAAGGTAATCTTAATCAGAGTTGCAGTTTGGCAGAGACCCCGGTTTCAGGTATGCCAAACGGCAAGTTTGGCACTCCGGAGCACAGTTGAAAATTATGAGCAAATTCAATAAATATTTATGGCAAAGCATTTTGCTGGTTTTTCTCTTAATATTCTGCAGCCGGGCAGGTTATGCTGAAAGCCTTTATGTATTTTATCCGACAACCCAACGCCCCCGTGTCATAAACAAGAAAATGACTGAGGTGTTGCCGGGTATTGAAATCACAGTTTTCGGTCGTTACCGGGATTTCGAGAAAAAAATCGGAACCGCTCCTCCTGATGCGATTCTTGCCAAAGGTCCTGTCGTCAGACAGGTGGCGGGATATTCAATAAAACTCAGGGGCATCCGTGACGGATCAGCTGATGAGCCTTATATGCTTCTTTCCGTGGATGAGAAAGTTGATCCCGGCAATCTTGCCGGCGAAGCAGTGGGCGTAGTAGGCATCCTTGGCAGAAAAGGGATGAAGAAATTTGTCGGAAGCTATTTCAGGCCGGCCCCCAAACTCAGGCGCGTGTTAAAAATAGAAGACCTGCTGGAATTACTGGTTTTTAAAATGGTCAAAGCAGTTATCATACAGGACCACTATGTCAGCTACTTTAAGAAAAGATCCAGATTAAACTTTGTCGTCACCCCGATACCTAAGATGCGGACAGGAATTATTGCCCTGGCTTTGAAAAAGGAGGGTGATGCGTCATTGGTCGTGAAGGCTGTCAAGGGGATGGACAACAAAGTTATGTTATTGCTGGAGATTGACAAATGGGAATAAAAATGAAAAATTTTGTTCATTGCAGATGCCTGGGCATCGGCATTTTCTGTTTTCTTGTTGTTGCGCTTTCAATGCCGGCGCATGCAAAAGACTCCCTTCTTGTCATTCGGGCCCACGGAAGGGATTATGAACAAACAACTGCAGGACTGACAAATGAGCTTGAAGAAGATATCTCTGTGACAGAATTTGTTATCGGGAAAAAGACCACAAAAGGCGATATCGCCCGGAAAATGAGAGATGTCTCGCCCCGGATCGTTGTTTTAATGGATAACAGCGCAATTATCCTCTACAGGAAATACCAGAAGGAATTGCCTGCATCCGCGCCCGTCATTCCCTCTGTCTCCCTTATGGCGGCATTCACTGAACTGGTTATCAGGGGAATGAAGAATGCAGCCGGCATTTCTTATGAGGTGCCGATAGTCACCAGCATTGTCAATCTTCGGGCCATCCTGGACATGCCGACAGACAAAGTCGGTATTGTGCACAGGGAATTTTTCAGGGAATTTGTCAGCAGAAATGCCGCGTATTGTGCAAACGAAAACATTGACCTGGTATCGTATGCAATCCCTGACAAAGGGCGTATAAAATCAAATTTGAACAAAGGACTGAAATTTCTGAAAAAGAACGGGGTTGGCGCAATATGGGTGCCGAATGACAGCAATATCGTCAATAACAGATTGCTGGGATCTGTGTGGATACCTTTTACCAGAAAATATAAAAAGCCGGTAATTGTCGGTGTTGAAATCCTGGTCAATCCCAAGCTGGATTTCGGGACATTTGCCGTGATCCCTGACAATATTTCCTTGGGCATACAGGCAGCTGAAATGATTTTGGACGCAATGGACAACAACTGGCAGGTGGAAACCGGGATGGTTGCATCTCCCCGTTCGGTTTACAAAATTATCAATTTCAGGCAGGCAGGACACCAGTTCAACATCAGTGAGGAGAATCTTCAGGATGTTGACAAGGTGCTGAAATAGGGCCGAAGCATGATTTTTCGGAGAGGAACTGGCCCCGGCTTCGACGGGTGCCACGAACGAGGAAATGGCTACTGTCATCAATCTGGCTGGAAAGCAGCGAATGCTCTCCCAGAAAATGAGCAAGGAAGCATTGCTGACTGATTTCGGGCGCAGGAGACATCACGCTGTCCGGAACGGCCGTGAGACAGACGGCTGAGATCACAGGGGCCGGCAACATCCGCAATTCCGGACTTGTCTCGGAAACATGCTCGGCCACGATTTCCGGAACGGGCGAGTGCGAGGTCAATGTGACCCGGCAGTTGGACGCGGTGATTTCAGGTGTGGGAACGATAACCTATTTTGGAAATCCGCAGACGGTCAACAAAGATGCTGGCCACTCGGGCACTATAACTCCTTCCTCGTCCGATCCGAGTTCCGGGTATCACAGTGCTGATTATGCCCCTAAGGACCATAAAATCAGTTTGTCAGAGCTGCTCAGGGCCATCCAGTTTTACAACAACGGCAGCTATCATTGCGACACAGGCGGAGAGGACAGATATGGACTCGGCCAGGGCGACAAAACCTGCGCTGCTCACGATCTGGACTACAGTCCCCGGGACTGGCGCATTGGTCTGAGCGAGCTGTTGCGACTGATCCAACTCTATAATTCTTCGGAATATCATGCGGATCCGAGCGGAGAGGACGGATTTTCTCCGGGTAAGCTGTAAATTGTAAAACAGAGTTTGTCAGTTCAGAACAGAAGAGACCTGCGAGGTTTTGGAAACCTCGCAGGTCTGTCCCGGCAATCAAATCAGAGTATCATCAAGGCAGGATATTTATTGATTTTTCAAGATAAAAATGATCACTGTTTTTCATTAATTCAATTTTCACTCTTAGCAATCTGCACTATTTCAGCAGCTAGGATTTGGGCAGCATCAAGGAAATTTAAATAAGATGGCCTATTAAGGATACCAAGTTCGGTGCAGGCAATAATGGCTGCTTTTACACCTTTATCTGAAAGATGTTCACATACTTTTTTAAAATCATTATGAACAGTTAAACTGGTGTTTCCTTTTTTGACCTCTTTGATTACATTAAAAAGAGTGTCCTGATAATCAGAATCCGGCCAGATATCTCTAATACCAAGTTTATTGAGCTTTTTAGCATAAAGCTCAGTCATCGCAACTGCAGGGGAGGCTAACATGCCAATTGTGTTCTGCTCAGGAAAATTTATTTTTGCATGTTTGGATACAAGATATATCATATTAATGACAGGAATATTTACAGCTTTTTGCACCACATCATAATAATAATGAGCAGTATTGCAGGCAATCACAAGAAAGTCTGCTCCATGGGTTTCAAGCTTTTTACCCATACCTGCCATGCAAGGACCTGGATTCTCTCCATCCCCATCAATAATAGCCCTTATTCTTGATGGAACCTTGGGATTATTATCCACAATGCATCTGATATGATCAATATCATCCAATACTGGTGTCAGGAGAATAATACGCTGCATCAGATCAATAGTAGCTTCCGGTCCCATTCCTCCAATGATTCCAACTGTTTTTTCTTTATTTTTGCTCATATTTTTTTAATTCCTGATTAAAACATTTAATTTCAAGATCATTATCAGTGTGTAGTTCCCTGTATTTCAATTCGTTATATTGCTGGTAAGCAGGGAACTGCTGAAAAACAGCTCCCTGTGTCAGTGCTCATTAATATCCAGTCTGAAAGTATCCATATAAGCATACAGTGCAGGAGAACCGCCAGTATGGAGAAATAACACGTTGGAACCTTTTGGAAAGTGTCCTTTCCGAACAAGATCAATAAGACCAGCAGCAGCTTTGCCTGAATATACAGGGTCTAGAAGAATAGCCTCAGTCCCGGCAAAAAGTTTTACAGCTTCAACCATGGAATCTGTTGGAAGAGAGTAACCTGGTCCTACATACTGATCAAAGCAGACAATATCTTCACGATTGATACCCATTTTTACTTCAAGCCTTTGGGCAGTTTCTTCAGCCAGCTTGTAAACAATCTCTTCCTGCTCTTCTTTGGGCCTTGACACATTTACACCGCTGATGGGAATATTACCACTGACACCTGTCATACCTGCCACCATCCCTGCATGGGTACCAGCAGAGCCTGATGGAACAATAATATGGTCTATATCAAGCCGGATTTCATTTAGCTGATTCATGGTCTCTTCTGCACATACAGCATATCCTGTGGCACCAATCGGGTTGGAGGCGCCACCTGGGATTATATAAGGTGTTTTTCCTGCTGCTGTCAGATCATCAGCTTTTTTCTCCATTTGAGCCATCATGTCAGAGCCGCCTTTAACAACTTCTATACTTTTTACACCAAGAAGCTCAAAAAGGAAATTGTTGCCGCTGGCTTTCTTTTTATAAGACCCCTTAACACGTTCTTCAAGGAGCAGATGACACTCAAGACCTTCTTTAGCAGACCATGAAGCTGTTAATCTTGCATGATTTGACTGAACAGCACCACAGGTAATTATGGTGTCAGCACCTTTTTCCAGTGCATCAGCAATACAGAACTCAAGTTTGCGGGTTTTATTACCACCGGCAGATCCAGGCAGCAGGTCATCTCGTTTGACATACAAATTAACATCTGTACCAAGCACTTTGCTCAATGCAGGCATAGATTCAACAGGGGTTGAGCCCTGAAGATATTTTCTTCTTGGAAATTTTGTGAAATTCATTAGGATTATCCTTTCTATATATATGGTTATAATTGAAAAACAGCTTTCACTTCCACATCAGCACCTAATGGCAATGCAGCCACCTGAAAGGCACTTGGCAGGAAACGGTTTTTTAAAATATTGAGCGTAAATTTTATTGACTCTGGCAGAAGGGGCCCTATCGGTTGTGATTACTGTTTCAGACATAATATTTCCTTATTTCAATATGGTTTGAGCAACATCTTTGATGATTTGTAAAATCAGTTTGCAGTCCTTTATGTCAAATGTCAGAGGGATGCGCATATCGCACATTGTGGCAAGAATGCGCTTGGTATTGGCAAGATAAGGCAGATTATTAAAATACTCCCAGCTTGAATAAACACTTGTAAAGCCAACAGGTTTTTCGCTGCCAAACCATTTGAGTTCAACACCCTGATCCATGCATTTGATAAGAAATTTTTTGATGGTTGTTTCATCTTGATCAATTAGGGAAAATTGGATGGAGCTGCCGACATAGTTTTCCCGAGGATCTCTTTTCGGACAGGTAATACCCTTGATTTGAATTAAACCCTGCTCCAAAAATCTGTAACGTCTGTTCCAACATTCACACTGGGTATTCAGATTTTCCAACTGAGGTCTTAATATGGCTGCTCTAAGATTATCCATTCGGCAGGAATAGTTAGGCACCATTGTGTTAATATTTTCAAAAACATCCATTGGAGGTCGTGCAGTATGCCGTTCATAGAGCATATATGATCCTGAATAGATAATTGCACGCGCAATGAGATCAGGATCATCTGTAACAAGAAGTCCTCCTTCTCCTGAATTCATATGTTTATATGTCTGGGTGCTGAAACAGCTGACTTTTCCAAACGAACCTGATCTTTTGCCATCCCATGATGCCCCCATTGTGTGGGCACAATCTTCTATCAGGACCAGATTATCAGCATTGCATATTTCAACAACTCTTTCCATATTGGTGATATGCCCGCGCATGTGGGACAGCATAAGCCATTTAGCATTCTTCTCTTTTTTGGCTTTTCTTTCAAGGTCATCCAGATCAATGGTGTAATCATCTACTATATCAACAAGTTCAATGTCAGCTCCTGAATTTTCAATTGCTCCAGGAACAGGAGCAAGAGTATAGGCATTACACAAAACCTTATCTCCAGATTTTACGCCGGCACTTTTAAGTGCGAGATACATAGCACTTCCACATGATGCACAGGCAAGGCAATATTTTTTACCCATATATGCTGCAAATTCCTCTTCGAGCAGAGCAGTCTCGCCTTTTTCTCCCTCATCCACATTATATCTGTGAATCTTACCGGAATTCAATATTGAGAGGGCTTTTTCAATCCCCTGTTTTCCAATAGGTTCCTGTAAAGTAAAATTTTTTGTGAATTTTTTTTGATCTATATCGGTCATGAGATTCACTCCTGATTCATGTTTAATACTCCAGAATCAAATATTCTGATTATAACGGATACGGGATCCCTTGAACTTAAAGTCCAAGTTTACGGGCATGTTCATAGGGCTCCCCGCATCCGTTATAATCAGTTAATATTCAGTCTGTTCATAGACATTGAATTTCCACGCCTGATTCGGGAAATATTTTCTTAATCTGAAATCACAGGCTCTTGCATGACCTTCCATTCCTTCAACCCGTGATAATCGAGATGCAGCCCCGCTGATGACCATGTTGGCTTCTTTGCTGATCTCTTGATATGTATAAATTTTGAGGAACTTAAAGACATTTAGCCCACCTGAATAATACCCTGCTTTTTTGGTAGGAAGAATATGATTAGTGCCGGAACACTTGTCGCCGTGGGGAACTGTACTTCCTTCACCAAGAAACAGGGAACCATAGGAGGTGAGGTTTTCTTTCCACCACTCAATATCCCGTGCCATCACCTGCACATGTTCAGCAGCATACTGGTCATTTACTTTACAAATCTCTTCTCTATCCTTACAAAGAATTATTTCTCCATAATCACGCCATGAGGATGCAGGAACATCAGGATCAGGCATATCAGCAATAATTTTTGGTATCACTTCAAGGACTTTTTCTCCCACTTCTTTTGAATCTGTGAACAGCCATACAGGCGAATCAATCCCGTGCTCTGCCTGGGAAACAAGATCAATCGCAATAGTCATATAATCAGCAGTTTTATCTGCGATAATGGCAGATTCCGTTGGCCCTGCAAACACATCAATTGTGCATTGTCCTGCAGAAGAGAGAATACTTTTTGCTTCAGCAACATAGGAGTTGCCGGGACCTGCAAGGATATTGGCTGGTTTTCCTGTGAAAAGACCAAATGCCATGGTGGCAATTGCCTGAACACCTCCCATCTCAAGAATAATATCTGCACCTGCGACTTCCAAAGCATACACAACAGCAGGAGCAATACTGTCTCCACGAGGAGGAGAGCAGGCAATAACAGTTTTTACACCTGCAGCCTTTGCTGTTGCAACGCTCATGAGAGCGGAACAGGCATGGGCAAAGCGCCCACCAGGAATATAACATCCGGCAACCTCCATGGGAACAATTTTTTGCCCAAGACGAACACCTGGAATGGTTTCTTTTTCAAACTCTTTTAAGCTCCCTTTTTGAGCTTTTGCAAATCCATATATCTGTTCATGGGCAAACCTGATATCTTTTTTTATATCTTCAGGTACTTTATCAATTAAACGCTTCTTTTTTTCATGGCTTAAAATAAAATCGCCTTCCCACTTATCAAACTTTTTGGCAAGGGCATAAATTTCCTTTTCACCATTAGCCTCAATATCCGAAAGGATACTCTGTACTATACTACGGGTTTTATCTGAATTTGACCCTGCTGTTTTTGCAGCTTTTTTTATAAACTTCATTTATGTTCTCCTGTTTTTCTGATTATAACGGATGCCTATGAACATGCCCGTAAACTTGGACTTGGTCCAAGTCCAAGTTTAAGTTTAAGTTTAAGTTTAAGGGGTCCCTGAATCCGTTATAGAGCTTTAAATAAAATCTTTGTCATCTCGGAGGTGTGTGGTGCAAAAAGCCGCTTCGCTCAATTTTTGGCACTGGTTCCGTTCAATGGGATTTTTCAGGAAAATTAGCTGAATTTGTTTGGAAAACCGGCAACTTGGCTGATTTTCGGTCTTACAATGTTATGCTAAAAGAGTTTTAGCAAATCTGGCAGCAGAACCTGCATCCGCTGCAAAGCCGTCAGCTCCGATCTCATCGGCAAATGCCTGGGTTACAGGCGCACCACCCACCATAACTTTAACCTGATCTCTCAAACCTGCTTCAACTATGGCATCAACAGTCTGTTTCATCATGGGCATTGTAGTGGTCAAAAGAGCTGACAGGCAGACAATCCGGGCATTTTTTTCTTTTATCTGAGTAACAAAATCTTCAGGTGCAATATCAACTCCCACATTATGAACTGTCATACCGGCACTCTCCATCATCATTGCAACAAGGTTTTTACCTATGTCATGAAGATCACCTTTGACAGTTCCAATAACTACATTACCACCTTTTGAAGACTCATCCTCACCGAGCAGTGGCTTTAAAATAATCACACATTCACCCATTGCTTTGGCTGCCATAAGTACTTCGGGAATAAACATGTCACCGTTTTCCATTTTTTCACCAACAATATCCATACCAGCGATCAATCCCTGGTTTAAAATATCTGATGCACTTATGTCTTCTGCCAATGCTGCATTTACCAGACCCACAAGTTTATCCTTGTCACAGCTAACTAAAGACTCCTGCATTGCATTAAAATCCGCCATTTGTTATCTCCCTTTTTATTTTTATGTTAAAAATTGCAACTTATTTTTTATTCTAAATCTCACTTAACAACAAATTTAGAAACTTTGCATGATGTATGCCACAACTTAATTATAAATAAATATCTTTTTGAAATTAAAATATCTTATTGTTTTTATTATATAAAAATGAATTTATTTTAAATGAAATTTTTCAATGTTATCTTTTTTAAAGTATTCAAAATTGCAAATTTCTAAAAGAATACAATTTTTATCAACTCTGGTTGCAGATAAAAATAAAGTTGAAAAATTATTAAAAAGTTGAAAAATTCTCATATTATTTTTCAGATAAGAATATAAATCAGAATTTTATTAAAAACTGTAAACCGGATTTAAACTGCAACTATAAGGCATTAGGTCCGGTGACCGTATGAAAGAGTGGTTATGGTATATATCTTGAATACTGATTTTAATATGTGTTACAATCAGTAAATCATAAATAAAGTGGTACAAAACAATTTTAATAGGTTAAAATAGCAGATATGGACAACCAAAGGATAAATTTAATTTTACGAGCTGTTATTCATGATGTTCTTTTTTGGTTAGCTATTCTTTTTTATTCAACTACTGGTTTTGCCGGAAACGATATCTTAACCAGGGATGAACGGAAATGGTTGAATGTTCATGACGGAAAAATCAGGTTGGCACCTGCTCCTGACTGGGAACCCATGGAGTTTTTTGATAAAAACGGAGTGTATCAGGGTATGGTTGCTGATTATATTCGTTTGATAGAAAAAAAATTTGAGTTTAAATTTAAAATTGTCAGGATTAAAAGCTGGGAAAAAATACTTTCTCTTGCTAAAGAGAGGAAAATTGACATCATTAGCGCAGCTCAGGCTACCCCTGCAAGAAAACTGTTTATGAACTGGTCAACCCCTTATCTGGATATTAAAACAACAATAATTGTAGAAAAATCCAGAACAAAAACCTTTACCCTCGATCAGATGCAGGGGATGAAAATAGGTGTGCCAAAGGAGTATGCAGTGGGTAAATTTATAAGAGATAATTATCCTGAACTTACCCTCACAGATGTGTTAAACGGCAATGAGGGTATGCATAAAGTCTCTTTTGGTGAACTTGATGCCATGATCATTGAAGTGCCCAATGCCCTGTATGTCATTGAAACTGAAAAAATTACAAATCTTCGACTGGCTGGTGATACTGGTTTTGAACTCAATCTTGGTTTGGGGATAAGAAAAGACTGGCCTGTTTTGGCTGAAATTATTGAAAAAGCCCTGGCAAATATCAGTGAAAAAGAGCACAAAGAGATACATGCCAAATGGATTCGGCTTGAAACCATAAGATTCTACCAAACCCAAATATTCTGGTATATTGTTTCAGCAATTGCCCTGACTGTTCTTTTTATCACCAGTTCAATTCTGATCTGGAACAGAATGTTGAAAAATCAGGTGATGCAGAGAACCGAGGAACTCAGATTTAATGAGATACGCCTTGAGGCATTACTGGAATTGAACGAACGTACCCATGCCTCTATCCGGGAAACCATTGATTTTGCCTTTCAGCAGATGATTCGTCTGACAAAAAGCAACTTTGGATATCTGGCTTTTGAAGATCAAAAAGGAATCATGTATGAGGTTAATCCAGGCAGCACTTTTTCGATAAAGAAAAAGATTGAACATAATCTTGCTACTGGATTCGGCGCTGATACCGAAGGATTTTGGGGAGATGCTATCCGTAAAGGTAAACCCTCAATTTCAAACAAGTATGAATACTTGAATTTATATAAAAAGGGTGCTCCAACAGAACATAAAAAAAATTTTAGATACATAAGTGTTCCTGTTTTCAGTGGAGATAAAATTGTGGCTGTTGCAGGCATGGGGAATAAAAAAAGCGATTATGACTCTTCAGATTTAAGACAGCTGAGTCTGCTGACTCAGGGCATGTGGAGATTGATTCAAAGAAAAAAAAATGAGCGTGCCATACAAAAAAGTGAAAAAAGATTCAGGGACCTTGTGGAAAATTCCCCCAACGGTATTGCGATTATCCAGGATGGTACGGTTGTCTATAAAAATTCACGACAGTCTGAACTCATGGGGAATTTGGGGTTGTTTGACTCTCCAGCCTATAAACATATCCATCAGGATGATTTGAAAAAGGCAAAACAACTGTATGAGCAGATTGTAAAAGGAGCTTTGGTGCAGTCGGAAATGGATTTCAGGTTTTTTAAATCATCTGATCAAAATGAGCCGGTAACTATGAAATGGGTAAACTGTATTACCAGACCCATTGACCATCAGGATAAAAAAGCTCTTTTGCTGATTACCATAGATATGACAAGGGCAAAAGAGTTGGAACGTCTGCTGGCAGTTCAGGATAAAATGGCATCTTTAGGGCATGTATCAGCCGGGATAGCCCATGAAATCAGAAATCCTCTGTCTGGCATTAATATTTATATCAGAACAATAGAAAAAAGTTTTGAAAACCCGGAAAAAATTCATAAAATCAAACCATCTATTGATGCCATACGATCTGCTTCACAAAAAATGGAATCTGTCATTAAAAGAGTGATGAATTTTGCGAAACCGGCAGAACCAAAATTTGATTTAATTGATATAAATGTTCCAATACTCGAAGCAGTTGATCTGTCAAATACCACCCTTCACAAAAAGAAGATTTCCATCAGGCAGAAACTGGATAAAAATCTGCCTCACTGTCATGCAGAACCAAATCTTATTGAGGAGGTTATCTTAAATCTTATTAATAATGCAGCAGATGCTCTTTTGGTCAAAAAAGGAAACAGAGTTATTGAGGTTTCGTCAAATGCCATGCATGATAAACTTGTTCTTAGTATTGATGATAATGGACCAGGTATTCCAAGAGATTTAAGGCAGAAAATTTTTGAACCTTTTTTTACAACCAAAGAAAACAGTACAGGTATAGGGTTGAGCCTTTGCCATAGAATTATTACTGATCATAAAGGAACACTTAAAGTAGTTTCATCAGAACTTGGCGGTACAAAATTTATAATTGAGATGCCTGTTTTTATACAATCTTAGAATTAAATATACTGATTATAACGGATGTGGGGAGCCTTCAAGTCCACTCGTTGCGAGGGCTTCCGCCTCGCAACGCACAGTCGCAGGGATCCCGCCCCGCAACGAGCGGGAATGTCCCGAATCATGCTCCCGCATTCGTTATAATCAGAAAATACAGATGCAAAGAGAGGAGTAAGATAATGGTGGAATACACCCTTTTTATAGTAGATGATGAAAAAACCATCCGGGAAGGTATCTCTTCTGACCTTGAAGATGATTACTCTCTATATACATTTGAATCAGCAGAAAAGGCACTTGAAAAGATAAAGGTTCAGCAGCCGGATCTTGTTCTCCTGGATATAGGACTGCCGGGTATGAATGGAATTGAGGCATTGAAAAAGTTTAAACAAATCAGTGATAATCTTCTTGTCATCATGATTACAGCATATGAAGATATAGGCTCTGTCATTGAGTGTATGAAAAATGGTGCTTTTGATTATATCATCAAGCCCATTCACATGGAAGGACTGGAGGTAACCATTGCCAATGCACTTGAGACCATACGGCTTAGAAAAGAGATAAAAAAACTTCAGGAAAAGCAGATCAGGGAAAATCTGCCGTGTTTTATCGGTGAAAGCAAGGCAATCCACGATATTATGGAATACTTGGAAATGGTAGCTAAAAGCCCTGATACACCTATACTTATCCTTGGTGATACAGGAACGGGAAAAGAGTTGATTGCAAGCACAATTCATCATAGGAGTCCAAATTTTGCAGGGCCCTTTGTCACTATAAACTGTGCTGCCATTCCAACAGAACTGCTTGAAAGTGAGCTTTTCGGATATGAAAAAGGGGCTTTCAGCGGGGCAAGTCAATCCGGAAAAAAAGGACTCATTGAAATGGCTGACAAAGGTACGCTTTTCTTAGATGAAGTTGGAGACCTGAATCTGGATGCTCAGGCAAAGCTTCTCAGGTTCATTGAGGAGGGAGAATTTTATAAAGTTGGCAGTACGATACGACATAAAATAAAAACCCGAATAGTATCAGCAACAAACAAGGAACTTGAGAAAATGATTTTTAAAGGATCATTCAGAAAAGATCTTTTTTATCGCCTGAGTGTCATTAAAATAAATGTTCCATCTTTAAATGACAGACATGAGGACACCATACTTCTTGCAAAATATTTTTTGCATACGTTTAATGAAAAATTTGGCAGATCTTTAACAGGTATCAGTGATGAAGCATTGAACCTGCTAAAACTGTACACTTGGAGTGGAAATGTCAGAGAGTTGAAAAACATGATGGAGAGAGCTGTGCTGATAGCCTCAGGTGAATTATTAACGCCTGATGATTTGGGACTTAATAAAATTCAACATGGAAAGATCATGGAAGATTCAACTACATTTACACCACTGCCTCCCACTGGAATAGATCTTAACCAGGTTAGAAATTACATGGATAAATTTTATTTTTCCCAGGCAATGAAACTTGCAAAAGGAAATGAAACCCGGGCTGCAAAACTGTTGAATCTTAAACATCACACATTTCGATATCAGTTCAAAAAAATGATGGAGTGCGGATAATTGGAGTGGCAATTGTTTTTAGTCTGAATGAAAGCTCTTGGACAGCAACTGCAAAAATGAATGCTCCCACTCGTTGTGAGGCTCCGCACAGTCGCAGGGCTTCCGCCTGCCAGGAAAACATAAGATGTTTTTCAGAATTTGGCATTATCTTGAAAAAATTGAAGAATTATTATTTTTTTGTAAAATTCTCAGAATTTTTACAAAAAAAACACTGCTATTTTGCACAATTTCTTTTTCAGTATTTTTTTTCATAACCTTTGTCTATCATTCTTCATCTTCTTTTTTACATACAACAGATTGAAATGGCATATGTTTTGCAAGATAAGATTTGAAGAATTTTCCAAAAAGTGTAAAGCTGATTTTTTCTGACATTTAAAGAGGAGATAAAACATGTCCCAGAAAACAAGTGTTAATCCTGATCTCAATGGTATTTCCCGCCGTAAATTTTTGGCAATGGGTGCAGCTCTTGGTGCCAGTGCAGCATTGCCCGGCAGTTTTTTAACAAAATCAGTTTTTGCGTCCACTCCTATGCAAGGAGGTACTTTAAAAGTTGGTATGGCAGGCGGATCAACCACAGAATCCCTTGATCCGGCAACATTTGATGATGTTTTTGTTCAGATGACAAGTCTTGGCTTTTTAAGAAACCCGCTTGTTGAAATTGATCACAAGGGCAATGCAGTACCAGAGCTGGCACAAAGCTGGGAGGCAACTCCGAATGCATCAAGATGGATCATTAATCTGCGGAAAGGCGTTGAATTTCATAATGGTAAAACCATGGATGCTGATGATGTAGTTTATTCCATCAATTATCATCGTGATCCTGCAAGGGCATCCCAGATAAAAACTCTTGTGGATACGATAAAAAGCATCAAAAAAGATGGTCCGAACCAGATTATCATAGAACTTAAGGGTGCCAGTGCAGATTTTCCCTATATTCTTGCTTCTCAGCGAATGCCCATTGTTCCAAATGGTACAGCAAATTTTCAGGATGGCCTTGGTACAGGCGGGTATCAGCTGGTGGAATATGAACCCGGTGTAAGGGTGCTTGCAAAACGATTTCCAAATTACTGGAAAGAAAACCGTGCCCATTTCAATGAAATTGATATTACTTTTATGTCAGATGTCACAGCAAGGACAACTGCATTAATGACCGGACAGGTCGATGTGATCAATAAACCGGATCGAAAAACAGCACATCTGCTGAAAAGAAATCCTAAACTAAAGCTGGTTGATGTGCCTGGCGGACTTTTGTATACATTCCCAATGCTTTGTGACACAAAACCATATACAGATAATAATCTCAGAATGGCAGTGAAGTATTCCGTTGATCGTCAACAGATGCTTGATACGATTCTCCAGAGATATGGCACACTGGGTAATGACCATCCCATTGCACCAATAGTAAAATATACTGCCTCAGATCTTCCCCAGAGACAGTATGACCCGGATAAGGCAAAGTTTTATTTGAAAAAAGCAGGTATGGAAGGCTACGAGTTCAAGCTTCACACATCTGATGCTGTTTTCTCAGGTGCGCTCGATGCGGCTCAGCTATGGCAGGAAGATGCTAAAAAAGCCGGATTAAAAATGCAGGTTGTAAAAGAGCCAAAAGATGGCTATTGGGACAACGTGTGGAATAAAAAACCATTCAGCGCGGCATACTGGTTTGCAAGGGCAACAGCTGACTGGATATTTACCCAGACCTATTCAGGAACTACTCCCTCCAATGATATGCACTGGCAACATGAACGGTTCAATAAGCTTCTTGTGGAAGCCCGTGCAGAATTAAATCAGAAAAAACGCGGTGAATTATATTTTGAAATGCAGAAAATTGTCAGGGATGAAGGTGGAGTCGTCATTCCGGCAATTGCCAACATGGTTGATGCCACAACAAAGAAAGTGATGTTTGAAAATCCGTCCGGCAACCTTGAACTTGACGGGTTAAGGTTCTGTGAACGCTGGTGGTTCGATTCTTAGAGGCAGTTCATTAACGATTAATTATTCTGATTAATTGTTCTGATTATAACGGATGCTCACGCTCGTTGCGAGGGCTTCCGCCACAGATAAAAATCCCGGGTTGCAGGGTGGGTGGAGGATTTCGATTTTTTACGAAGTAAAAAACGAAACCCGCAACCCACCTTGATAAACACATAAACGAAATCATCAGAGTTGTTCCTAAATAAATACTGACTCAATAAAAACAAATGGTTAAAAGTCTTAAAGCCCAAAAAAGCTTATTTAGGAACAACTCTATTAAACATATTTGTATTTACAGAGGAGAATAAACTATGTCTATAAAAGGAATGGTTTTAAAGCGACTCGCAGCAGGAATAGTCACAGTTTTTCTGGTATCCATCCTGATTTTTTTGAGCATCGAGGCTTTGCCGGGAGATCCTGCAACAGCAATTCTCGGACAGCAGGCTACACCGGAAAATCTGGCAGCACTTAGAAAAGAGCTGAAACTTGATCTTCCACCGCATACCCGATATCTGTCATGGCTTGGTAATTTTGTCCAGGGAGACCTTGGCACTTCACTATCCAATAAACGTCCTGTCAATGAAGTCATAGGATGGCGGTTTTCCAATACTCTTTTTCTTGCTTTTTCTGCTGCATTGGTTGCAGTACCTCTGGCAATAATTTTCGGCATGATAGCAGCTCTTTTTCGTGAACGATGGCCGGACAGAATTTTATCCATGGGAAGTCTTGCAGCTATTTCGTTTCCTGAATTCTTTGTGGGGTATATTCTTATCTATATTTTTTCAATCAAACTTGGTCTTTTGCCAAGTGTTGCAACAATTCAGGCGAGCATGCCATTTTGGACCAAAATCAATATCATTATACTGCCCTGTTTTACTCTCCTTCTCGTAGTAATGGCACACATGATGAGGATGACAAGAGCAGCCATTATAGGGGTGCTTACCAGTCCATATATTGAGATGGCAAAACTTAAAGGGGTAAGCGAATGGCCTATTATTATAAAGCATGCCATTCCCAATGTTTTATCCCCCATTATTAATGTTGTAGTTATGGATCTTGCATGGCTCATTGTCGGAGTGGTCGTTGTCGAAGTTGTCTTTGTATATCCCGGACTTGGACAGCTTCTCGTGGATTCTGTTGCAAAAAGGGATCTGCCGGTTGTTCAGGCAAGCGGTCTTATCTTTGCTGCAACATATATTCTGCTTAATTTAACAGCAGATATCCTTGCAATTATTACTAACCCAAAATTACGACACATTTCTGAATAGATGAGGTGATTACATCATGACTTTCATAAAACTGTTAAAACAGGCACCTTTGAGCGCCAAAATTGGTATGGTCATTATTTTGATCAATGTTGCAGCAGCTCTGCTTGCACCAGTAATTGCCCCCTATGAAGAAGCTCAGAAAGTAGGCAGCGTGTGGTTAACTCCCGGTCAGGATCACCTTATGGGGACTGATCAGGTTGGCAGAGATCTCTTTACCAGGATGCTGTATGGTGCAAGAAATACAATTTCCATTGCTTTTATCATTACCTGTATTGCCTTTGCTATTGGTTCCGGATTAGGACTTCTTGCTGCAACAGTAGAAGGATATCTGGATTCCATGCTCAGCCGTCTTGTGGATATTATTATGGCATTTCCTCCTTTAATCCTTGCACTGATGGTTCTCTCAATTTTTGGGACTTCCATTCCCATTCTTATTTTTGTCATTGCCCTTATAGATTCTACCAAGGTTTACAGGCTGGCCCGTGCTCTTGCCATGGATATCCGTGCCCTGGAATTTGTTGAAGTTGCAAGGCTTCGAGGTGAAGGGCTTTTATGGATAATTCGGCGTGAAATTTTGCCCAATGCCGCCCCTGCGCTTATTGCTGAATTTGGTTTGAGATTTTCCTTTGTTTTTCTTTTTATCAGTGCATTAAGCTTCTTGGGGCTTGGACTTCAACCACCCACGGCTGACTGGGGCAGTATGGTCAGAGAGAATGCAGGAGCAATTGCCTTTGGAATTACAATTCCAATTTATCCTGCTGCTGCCATAGCATTTCTGACCATTGGTATTAACCTTGTTGTAGACTGGTTCCTTCAGCGCAGTGCTCAGATTCGGGCTCAATAATTAAAAAGGGAAAAGAGAATGGACAATATACTCAAGATAGACAACCTGACAATTAAAGGATATTGGGATGGCAACACAACTGTTTTATTGGAGGATATAGATCTTCAGTTAAACAGGGGCGAAGTGCTCGGCATTATTGGAGAGTCTGGAGCAGGGAAAAGTACACTTGGTCTTGCAGCAATGGGATATACCCGTGATGGATGTGATATTACCGAAGGTTCGGTTATGTTTGATGGCAAAGAGCTTGTTGATGCAACAAAAAAGGAGCTGACACAGCTGAGAGGTTCCAATATCGCTTATGTTGCCCAGAGTGCTGCTGCATCTTTCAACCCTGCCCACCGTCTGGTTCAGCAATTTGCTGAAACACCTGTTCGCCATGGGCACATGACATTCAAACAGGCAAAACAGAAGGCAGAAAAATTATACAAACGTCTGAATCTTCCATTTCCTGATTCAATTGGCTATCGCTACCCACACCAGGTGTCAGGAGGACAGCTCCAGCGTGCAATGATTGCAATGGCACTCGGGTGTGACCCGGATATTGTGGTCTTTGATGAACCAACAACAGCACTTGATGTGACTACCCAGATTGAAGTGCTTGCCGCCATCCGGGATGCTATCAAAATAAACAACACTGCTGCCCTCTATATTACTCATGACCTGGCAGTGGTGTCCCAGGTGGCTGACAGGGTTATGGTCTTGCGCCATGGCAGGCTTGTGGAAGATGGGGAAACAAGAGAGATGCTGGAAAATCCAAAAGAGCAGTACACCAAGGATCTTTTAAATGTAAGGCGGCAGAAATGTGATAACACCAAATCTCATAAAGAAGTTGTATTAGAAATTCAAGGAGTTGATGCTGGCTATTATCCGGGTCAGAATATTGTGGAAGATATTGATTTTAAAATTTTCCGTGGACAGAATGTGGCTGTAGTGGGGGAATCGGGTTCTGGAAAAACAACCCTTGCCCGGGTTATCACAGGTCTTTTACCTCCAAACAAAGGCAAGGTTTTATTTGACAGCAAGTCAGTTTCACCTGATGTCAGACAGCGAAGCCTTAACACTTTAAGACGATTACAGATGATTTATCAGATGCCTGATGTTGCCTTGAATCCAAGGCAGAAAATAAGGCGGATTATTGGGAGACCTTTGGAATTTTATTCAGGTCTCAGTGGCAAAGCCAAAAAGAAAAAAGTGCATAAACTGTTAGATATGATTGAGCTTCCTTCTCATTATTATGACAGATATCCTTCAGAACTCTCCGGAGGTCAAAAACAGAGGATCTGTATTGCCAGAGCCCTGGCAGCAGAACCTGATCTTATTATATGTGATGAAATTACCAGTGCGCTTGACCAGCTTGTT
>Ga0190284_1000388_pt1 | contig 26834 bp, 37 predicted proteins | sample 48691812_MG_FD_161668 | JGI IMG/M metagenome (GOLD analysis project Ga0190284, IMG submission 161668) | Hydrothermal vent microbial mat bacterial communities from Southern Trench, Guaymas Basin, Mexico - 4869-18-1-2_MG | ecosystem: Environmental > Aquatic > Marine > Hydrothermal vents >...
CTTGCTCAGTGTACAAGAATCTCATCGTCTAGGTACCAACTAGAACTTCCACCAGCGGCGTCGCTTGCGCGACGAGAGGGGTTCTGGTAGCGGCACGTTGATTCGCTCGTCGGCCAGGATGCGGGCCGGCGTCTCCGTAACCATGGCCAACGCCCGGTCCTGGCCGATCAATTCGGCGGCCACGGCCACCGCTTCCGACAGCACCGGGGAGCGCAGGCCGGTGCCGTGGGCGTCAGAGGCGATGACGTGGGCCAGGCCATGCGTCAAAAACATCCGGGCCGTCTCCTGAACCTCCCGTCCGAAAGCGCCGGTCAGGCTGGCGGCTGTGATCTGGGTTGGCACCCCTCGTTCCACCAGCGTATAGATCAACGCCGGGTCTCGGATCACCTCGGTGTACCTTTCCGGGTGCGCGATGAGGGGCACAAAGCCGGCCACCTGCAACTCGAAAACCGTCTGCTCCACGTAGCGGGGGTATTGTTGGAGCGGGAACTCTAGGAGCAGGTACCGCGTGCCGCCCAGGGTGCAGCCGGGCTCGCGAGTTACGCGCCCCGGCAGGTCCGGCGCGATATACGCCTCCAGCCCCGGCACGATCTGCAGGTCGATCCCTTGTTCCTGACACGTGGCCTGGAGCCATGCCGCCGCTTCGCGGACGGCGACGGGCAACTGCTCCCAGACCCCGTCCACGCTGTGTGGCGTGGCCACGATGCACCCCACGCTATCGGCCGCAGCCATGCGGGCCATCGCCAGGGCCTGCACGTCATCCTGGGCCCCATCGTCAAAGCCCGGCAGGATGTGGGAGTGCAGATCGATGTATTTCACGGTTCCCCTCGCGTCACACGGCACAGTATACCGGCTTTTGGAAAGGCTGTCAAGAAAACGGATCCGTGGGCGACCTGGATCGTAACTACAGAGTGCTCTAATGCCTGCCCAAAAAACGCAGGCAGAGCCTCGCCGGGAGGATCTGCCCGCTCTTTAGTCGAACCATCATGTTGCCAGCACCAGGGTCTAGCGCTTGGTGTACTGCTTGGCCCGTCGCGCCCGACGCAGCCCCGGCTTCTTGCGTTCTTTGGCCCGGGGGTCTCGCGTGAGCAAGCCGGCCTTTTTCAACGTGGGCCGCAGGTCCGGCTCCGCGACGATCAGGGCCCGGGTCAGGCCATGTCGCACGGCGCCCGCCTGGCCGGAGGTCCCGCCCCCGCGCACCTTGATCATGGCGTTATATCGCCCCTCCACGTTCGCCAACTGCAAGGGCCTCATGACCTCTCTCTGGTGCCCGTCCGTGGGGAAATACTCCCGGAATGGCTTGCCATTGACAACGATCTCCCCACTGCCCGGGAACAGACGGACCCGCGCCACCGCTGTCTTGCGTCGCCCGGTTCCGTAATAATACCGCTGCGCCTCCGCCATGAAAATTCGCCTCCTACTCTGTGCTCAACGGCTGGGGCTGCTGCGCCTGATGCGGATGCTCGCCGCCGGCATAGACCTTGAGCTTTTTGAACATTCGTCGCCCCAACCGGTTGTGCGGCAGCATCCCCCGCACAGCGGATTCCAGCACCCGGGTCGGATGCTTCTTCAGTTGCTCGCGCAAGGTGATGCTCTTCAACCCGCCGGGATAATTCGAGTGTCGATAGTATACCTTCTGATCCAGCTTGCGCCCGGTTACTTGCACTTTTTCCGCATTGATCACGATCACGAAATCGCCCACGTCCAGATGCGGGCTATACAGCGGCTTGTGCTTGCCGCGCAGGATGCGCGCGATACGGGTCGCCAGCCGCCCCAGGTTCTGTCCATCGGCGTCCACCACCCACCACTCCCGCTGGATGTCGGACGCCCGCGTGGCATATGTCTTCATCCCATGCTCCTCATTTATCACCCAAGCCCGGGCCACCCTCCCAGACCAGCGGAGGATACGTGACCTTTATCAACCACAGCCCATGCGCCGGGGCGCTGGGGCCGGCCTGGCTACGCGCTCTGGCCGCCAGCCGCTCCCCCACCTCAGCCGGGGCCAGCCGCCCCTGCCCCACGAGCAACAAGGTACCCGCCAGCCCCCGCACCATCCGCCGCAGAAACGCATTCGCTTCGACGTCAAACCAGACCCGGCAGCCCTCACGGACCCACTCCGCGCGATGCACGCAGCGAACGGTACTGGGTGAGCGGCCCACTGGCGAGCCAAACGTGGCAAAGTCGTGCTCTCCCACCAGGACCTGGCCGGCCACGTTCATCGCCGCCACATCCAGGGGGCGCGCCACGTGCAGGCTATACAACCGCTCCGTCGGCGACCGCACCAGCGCGTTCCAGATGCGATAGCGGTACAGCCGACTGCCAGCGCTGAACCGGGGATGAAACCCTTCCGGCGCCTGCACCATCTCGGACACGGCAATGTCCGGCGGCAGCACCGCGTTCAGCGCTCGCTGCAAATCCACCACGGACCACGGCCTGCGGATAGCGCACGCCGCCACCTGCCCGACGGCGTGAACGCCGGCGTCTGTGCGGCCGGCCCCCGCCACTCGGATCGACTCCCCGGTGAGCCGTCGTAGCGCCGCCTCCAGTTCGCCCTGGATCGTCTGGCCCGTGCGCTGGATCTGAAAGCCCTGGTACCGCGTGCCGTCGTAAGCAACGGTGAAAGCGAACCTATGCACAATCGCGACCTACCGCTACTCCTCTACCAGCTCCAGGATAGCCATCTTGGCCCCGTCGCCGAGGCGCCGATTCAACTTTACGATCCGCGTATAACCACCGGGCCGATCCTCGTACCGGGGAGCCAGGACCTCGAACAGCTTGCGCGCGATCAGGGGGTCGTTCAGCCGGCCCACGGCCAGTCGCCGGGCGTGCAACACACGCTTCGGCCGACCGTCGTCCAGGCCCCGCTTGGCCAGCGTGATCAGCCGCTCGGCCGCGGGACGGATCGCCTTGGCCTTGGCCTCCGTGGTCTCGAGGCGTTCATAGCGAAAAAGGTCCGTGATCAGGTTTTTGTATAGCGCTCGCCGATGTCCGCTGGATCGTCCCAGTTTGCGACCGGCAACACGATGTCTCATCGTTCTCTCTCATTTCCGACGACAACTATCAGGATGCTAACTCTGGCTCCTCCAGAGGCAGCAACAGCGAATATTCGATGTAGCCCTTGGTCTGCAACCGCTCTCGCAGTTCATCTAACGATTTGCGGCCAAAGTTCCAGACCGCCAGCAAGTCGTCCTCGCTCATCTCCAGCACCTGCCCCACGCGCGTGATCCCGGAGCGCTTGAGGCAATTGTAGGCCCGCACCGAGAGATCCAGGTCCTCGATGGGCGCATCAAAAATCTGGCTGGGGATGGCCAGGGAAGTCACGACGGCCTCCTCCAAACGCAACGTCTCGCCCAGGCCGAATTCCATCACCAGGCCGAAATGTCGCACCAGAACCTGCGCCGCGCGGGAGAACGCCTCCCGGGGCGTGATAGTGCCATTCGTCCAGACAGACATCACCAGGCGGTCATAGTCCGTGACCTGGCCGATACGCGCCCGCTCCACCTCATACTGGACCTTGCGTACGGGACTAAAGATGGCATCCACGGGCATGGTGCCGATGGGCAACTCGCCCTCGCGAACCTCGGCCGCTTGATACCCCCGGCCGCGCTCTACCGTCATCTCCATATCCAGCACCGCTTCGTCCGTATCCAGCGTGGCGATGTGCAAAGCGGGGTTGACGATCTCTACCTCTGGCGGAGCCGTGATGTCCGCCGCCGTCACTTCCCGCGCGCCGGTCGCGTGCAACCGCAGCATCACCGGCTCCTCCGATAGGGACCGCACGTACAGGCGTTTCAAGTTCAAGACGATCCCCATCGCGTCCTCGCGAACGTGGGAGATATCCGAGAACTCGTGCCAAATACCACTGATCCGTACCGCGGTCACGGCCGCGCCGGGTAACGAAGACAACAACACCCGCCGCAAGGCATTACCAATGGTGATGCCATAGCCCCCTTCCATGGGGCCCACGGCAAACCGGCCAAACTCTGGCGTCTCTTCTAGATCTGTAATCTGGGGCAGTACGATATCTAGCAAGGATCCGCCTCCTATTCTGGCGCCAACAAAGCCGACCGCTGAACGCCGCCACTCGCACCGGCGCGCACAAGCAAAGTAGTCCTGTGGAGTGCAGATGTAGCTGAATGCCTACACCTCGCGGAGCCAGCCCGGTGCAGATGCGGGCCCACGCTATCGGCTGTAGTATTCCACAACCAACTGTTCATTCAAGGAGACATCCGTATCTGACCGCGCCGGTAGGGCGGCCACCTGGCCCTCCAGAGTCTTTGGGTTCAACGCCAACCAGTCGGGCAGGGACCGGCGACCCAACCCCTTGACACGCTCCTTGAAATACGAGTTTCCTTTGCTGCGTTCTCGCACAGTGACCACGTCACCCACACGCACGATGTAGGAGGGGATGTTCATCTTGCGCCCATTGACGGCGAAATGGCCGTGGCACACCAGTTGGCGGGCCTGCGCTCGCGAATCGGCCAATCCCAACCGATACACCACGTTGTCCAAGCGCCGCTCCAGCAGTTGCAACAGGTTCTCGCCGGTCAAACCCGGCATCCGTTCCGCATTTGCAAAATAGCGACGGAACTGGCGCTCTAATACGCCATAAGTGCGCCGCACCTTTTGTTTCTCACGCAACTGAAGCGCATAATCAGAAGGCTTGCGTCGCCGCCCCCGGCCCCGGCCCCGGGTACTGCCATGCTCCCCCGGCGGATACGCTCGCCGCTCCATGGCGCACTTGGACGTCATACAACGGTCGCCTTTCAAGAACAGCTTGACGCCCTCGCGACGACAAAGTTTGCACACCGGTCCTGTATATCTAGCCATCCATCCTCCTCACAACGAATCCACGAATTGACGAATATTCGCCATTACACCCGCCGTCGCTTGCGCGGGCGACAGCCATTGTGGGGAATGGGTGTCACGTCCGTGATGGACATGACCGCCAGGCCCGAGGACTGCAACGCCCGGATCGCCGCGTCTCGCCCCGAGCCGGGACCCTTTACGAACACGTCGAGCTGACGCACGCCGAAATCGGCCGCCTGGCGGGCGGCCTGCTGCGCCGCCAACTGGGCTGCAAACGGCGTGCCCTTCCTGGCACCCTTGAATCCCGCCGTCCCACAACTGGCCCAGGTCAGGGTGTCGCCGGCCTGGTCCGTGATGGTCACGATGGTGTTGTTGAACGTGGCCGTGATATGAGCCTGCGCCTGGGGCACTAGCTTGCGTTCGCGACGCTTGGTCCGCGCGCGCCGACCCTTTTTCTTCGGTGCTGCCATCCTCTATCTCCTACTTTTTGGCCCGCGCTCGCCGCCGCCCGGCCACCGTCCTCCGGGGACCGCGCCGCGTGCGAGCATTCGTGCGCGTGCGCTGACCGCGAACCGGCAAACCACGCCGATGCCGCAGGCCACGATAGGACCCGATCTCGATCAGCCGTTTGATGCTCATGTCCACTTCGCGGCGCAGGTCACCCTCCACCCGATAGTTCTTCTCAATGACCTCGCGCACCCGGCTGATCTCTCCCTCGGTCAGGTCCTTCACCTGCGTCTCCGGCGCCACGCCAGCCGCCGCCACGATCTTGCGACCCGACGTCCGCCCGATCCCATAAATGTACGTGAGCGCAATGTCGATATGCTTGTTCCGGGGAATATCGACCCCGGCGATTCTCGCCACCGTAACACCTCCTATGGCCCAGACCTGACAGGTCTTATCCCTGCCGTTGCTTGTGCTTGGGGTTCTTGCAAATCACACGCACCACGCCCCGGCGACGAACGATCTTGCAATGCTCACACCGCCTCTTGACCGACGCCGAAACCTTCATCTTTATGCCTCCTCACCGCCACGGGGTTGCCCCTACAAGCGGGTCAATATCTCCGCCTCGCCATCCGTTATCGCAATGGTATGCTCAAAGTGCGCCGACAGATTCCCATCGCGCGTGACCACTGTCCAGTTGTCCGCCAGCACTCGCGTGTGCGCTGACCCAATGGCCAGCATAGGTTCCAGGGCCAGGGTCATGCCGGCTCGCAAGCGCTGACCGCGGCCGGGCTCTCCAATGTTGGGGATGTGCGGGTCCTCATGCAACTGCCGACCAATGCCATGCCCCCCATACTCGCGCACCACGCCCAATCCCGCAGACTCGGCACAGTGCTGGATGGCCCACGATATATCCCCCAGGCGATTCCCAGCCCGCGCCGCCGCAATGCCGGCGACCAGCGCGGCCGCCGTCACGTCCATCAATCGCTGCGCCTCTGGGGAGATCGCCCCCACACCCACCGTGGTGGCCGTATCGCCCTGGTAGCCCTTGTAGATGACTCCCTGGTCCAGGCTCACGATGTCGCCCGCCCGCAATACCCGGCGACCAGGAATCCCATGCACGATCTCTTTGTTCACCGAGATGCAGATCGAGGCCGGATACCCCCGATACCCTTTGAACGATGGGACCGCCCCCCGGGCGCGGATCTCGCGCTCGCCCAGGCGGTTCAACTCAGCTGTGGTGATGCCCGGTCGCACCGCCGCCCGCAGGCTCTCGCGCACCTCGGCCACGATCCGGCCGGCCTCGCGCATCAATGCCAGTTCGTGGGGTGACTTGATGATGACCGCCATAACGCCTCAGTCTTGCAACGCCACGACGAGGGCTGCGGTCACCCCGTCGATGTCCAGGGTGCCATCGATCTCCCGCAGCAACTCCTGGGCCTGGTACAGGTCGATGAGCGGAGCCGTTTGCTCCTGGTAGACCTCGATGCGCCGGCGGTGGGTCTCCGGCGTGTCGTCCGCGCGTTGGTACAGTTCCCCACCACACTCGTCGCAGCGACCAGCCTCCTGCGGTGGGTTAAACAGCATGTGGTAAATAGTCCCACACTGCCGACAGGTCCAGCGGCCGCCCAAGCGAGCCAGCAGCACGTCCGTGGGCGCGTTAATGTAGAGCACCGCTTCCACGACCTGACCTTCCTGGGCCAGCGCCTCGGCCAATGCCTGGGCCTGTGCCACGGTGCGCGGAAACCCATCCAGCAGCGCGCCCCCGGCGCAATCCGGCTGCGCCAGGCGGTCCATCACCATGGCAATCGTCACGTCATCCGGCACCAGCGCGCCCCGGTCCATGTAGGATTTGGCCTCGAGACCCAGCGGCGTCTCGGCCTTGAGGTTTTGCCGGAACAAGTCCCCCGACGCTACGTGGGGCAAACCCGACTGCTCCATCAACCGCTCCGCTTGCGTACCCTTCCCCACGCCCGGAGGACCCAGCAAGATAATGTAGCGCGGTCCCTGCTCACCCATAGTCAGACCTCCCTCGCCCCCAATCTACCTGATAAAGCCCTCATAGTGGCGCATCAGCAACTGCGCTTCGAGCTGCTTCATGGTATCCAACACCACGCCCACCACGATGAGCACGCTGGTGCTTTCCAGGCTCATGGTCTGCACGCCAGTGATCAGGCGCGCAAAATAGGGCAACACGGCCACCACACCCAGGAACACAGCCCCGAACAGGGTCACCCGGTTCAACACCCTGGCCAGGTAATCCTGCGTGGGCCGGCCCGGCCGAATGCCAGGGATGAAACCGCCTTGTTTCTGCAAGTTCCCGGCCAGGTCTTGTTGTTCAAAGATGACCATGGTGTAAAAGTACGTAAAGCCAACAGTCATGAGGAAATACGTGATCCAGTAGATGATACTGCCCTGGTCGAACATCGACACCAGCGCCCGGCCCACGTCGCCCACCCAGCCTTCGCCCTGCTGCATGTAGCTGCCGATGACCGTGGGAAACGCCAGGATAGACAAGGCAAAGATCAGCGGGATCATGCCGGCCGACAACACCTTGATCGGCACGTGAGTACTGCCCCCGCCATACACGCGCCGCCCACGCACTCGCTTGGCATAGTGAACCGGGATGCGCCGCTCCCCTTCTTGCACCATCACGATCGCCACCACCGTGATGATGGTAATGGCAAAGAAGACAATGATCCCCAGCCAGTTCTGGCCCAGGATCAACGTGGTTCCGATCTGGCCGGGCAGACGCGCCACGATATTCGCCAGAATGATGATGGACACCCCATTGCCAATGCCAGCCTCAGAGATCAACTCGCCGAACCAGACGCAGACAACCGAGCCGGTCGTCACTGTCGCCAGGATGGCCACCGTGGCCAGCACGGCGGATGGGTTGTCAAAGCCCCAGTTGGTGATGATCCCCTGGCTGGCATACAGCGAGATCTGGGCGAACGCCTGGAACAAGGCCAATGGCACCATCATCCAGTGCATGATCTGGTTGACGCGCTGCCGGCCGGCCTCGCCCTCTCTAGACCACTCCTCCAGCTTGGGGATGATGGGGGTGAGAAGCTGAATGATGATAGTGGACGTGATATATGGGTACACCCCCATCATGGCGATGGAGAGCCGCGACATGGCACCGCCGGAAAACAGGTCCAGGATGCTCAGGAATTGATTGCCCTGGAAAAACTCGGCCAATTTCTCTGCGTCCACGCCCGGCACCGGCACGGCGGCGAACAGGCGAAAGATCACCAGGATCATCAAGGTGAACAGCAACCGCCGACGCAAATCGGGCAGCTTGAAGACGTTGACCATGGCTTGTAGCATGTGTTATGCGGCCTCCTCGCCCATCGTCCCCCTCCAAACCGGCCTCAGCCTATGCTTGGGACAGCAACTCTACCACGGTGCCCCCGGCGGCCTCGATCTTTTGCCGGGCACTCGCCGAGAACCGGTGCGCATGCACCGTGAGGGGGCGGGTCAAGTCACCATCGCCCAGGATCTTTACCGGCATGTTCTTGCGCACCAGGCCCGTCTCCTGCAACGTCGCCGGGGTTATCTCCGCCTGGGCGGGGAACTCTTCCAGCCGGCCCACGTTAACCACGGCGTACTCTACCCGGAAAATGTTGGTAAAGCCGCGTTGATGGGGCAGCCGGCGCACCAGCGGCAACTGACCACCTTCAAAGTAGGGGCGCACGCCGCCGCCGCTGCGAGAGTTCTGGCCCTTCGTGCCCCGCCCGGCTGTCTTCCCTCGCCGGCTCCCGTCACCGCGCCCGGCGCGGATGCGCCGCTTGCGGCTATTCAGTGCCGGTCGCAATTCGTGCAACTTCATACCGGTTCTCCTCGTCTGCGCCACCGTGCCGAACGCTACACAGCGGTTTCAACTGCTATGGCCCGACCCCACGATCTCTTCCACCTGGATCAGGTGCTGAACCTTGAACAGCATGCCCCGCATCGACGGGGTATCCTCGTGCACCACGGTCTGTTTCAAGCGGCGCAATCCCAAAGCGCGGATAGTGGCCTTCTGGTCGCGGCTATAGCCAATGGCGCTCTTGACCCAGGTGATGCGCAATTTCCGTTCAGCCATCCTCGCCCACCTTTTTCCGCGCCCAGGATGGCGTGACGTGCGCCACGGGCTTGCCACGTCGCCGCGCTTCTTCCTCCAGGTCCTTCAACTCGCTCAGGGCCTGTACAGTTGCGCGGACCACGTTGATGGCGTTTTCACTCCCCAGCGATTTGGTCAGGATGTCGCGGATGCCGGCGGCCTCGACCACGGCTCGCACCCCCCCGCCGGCGACCACGCCCGTGCCGGGAGAGGCCGGCCTGATCATCACCCGCGCCCCCCCAAACCGGCCTATCACCTCGTGGGGGATCGTGTGCCTCAACAGGGGCACGGTGATCATGTTGCGCCGCGCGATCTCTACTCCCTTGCGGATGGCCTCTGGCACCTCACGCGCCTTCCCCAGGCCCGCACCTACGCGGCCCCGCTTGTCGCCCACCACGACCATCGCGCTGAACCCAAAGCGGCGACCACCCTTCTGCACCTTTGCCACCCGGTTGATGGCTACCACGCGTTCCTCAAATTCCAGTTCTTCGGCTTCTCGATTTCTTGGTCTCGCCATGCTCACTCCTGTTTGGCTACCGGGCCCTGGTACACCACCACAAAGACCGGGTACCATCGCGCTGGCCCTAGAACGTCAGCCCACCTTCACGAACCGCCTCGGCCAAGGCCTTGACGCGACCATGGTACTTGTATCCTCCCCGGTCAAAGACCACTGCCGTGATCCCCTGTTGCCGGGCTCGCTCAGCCAACACCTTGCCTACCTCGCTGGCCTGGGCTGTCTTGCTCTGGCCCGACACGGCATCGCGTATCGCTGACTCGATGGTGGAGGCAGCTACCAACGCGTGGCCCCGTTCGTCATCGATAATCTGCGCATAGATGTGGCGCAGGCTGCGAAACACGCTCAGTCGTGGCCGTTGCGCCGTGCCCCGCACCTTTACCCGGACTCGCCGATGCCGTCGCCGCCGCGCGGCAGCCCGATCGAACTGTTTGATCATTGCCACTACCCTCTCACTCTACAGGCCAACCTTGCCGGCCTTACCAGCCTTGCGGCGCACCTGTTCGCCGGCATACCGGATGCCCTTGCCCAGGTAGGGTTCTGGTTTCCGGATCGCGCGGATGCGTGCCGCCATCTCCCCCACCACTTCCTTGTCGATGCCTTGCACGCTGACGCGCTGCGGCCCCTCCAGTATGAACGTGATGCCCGGCAGGGGCGTCACCCGGACAGGATGCGAGTGCCCCACCTGGAACACCAAATCGGACCCCGTCATCTGCGCCTTGTAACCCACGCCACGGATTTCCAGGTTTTTTTTGAATCCTGTGCTCACGCCAATCACCATATTCGCCACCAAGGTCCGCGTGAGTCCATGCAGAGATTTGTGGCGCTTGCTATCGGAGGGGCGCGTAACCACCAACGTATCGCCCTCGCGCTGCACCTGGATATCCGGCACCAGATCGCGTTCCAGCGTGCCCAGAGGCCCCTGCACCGTGACGTGCCGCCCTTTAATTTGCACGTCCACCCCTTCAGGCAAAGGAATGGGACGCTTACCTACTCGAGACACCGCAACCTCCTACCACACGTAGCACAACACCTCGCCGCCCACGCCACGCCGCCGTGCCTGATGGCCTGGGAGCACGCCCTGGGGGGTAGAGAGCACCGCCACTCCCACGCCACTCAACACCTTGGGGATCTCGCCCTTGCCCACATAGATCCGCCGGCCGGGCGTACTCACTCGCTTCAGGCCCGACAGCACGGGCTTTTTGTCTACGTATTTTAGCCACACCTTTGCTTTGCGTCGTGGACCGTCACGCCGGACGCGGAAATCCTTGATGTACCCTTCCCCTTTCAGGATACGCAGGATATCCAGCTTGATCCGGGACGCTGGGAACTCTACGCTGTCGTGGTGGGCCGTCTGGGCGTTGCGAATACGCGTTAGCATGTCCGCGATTGGGTCAGTCATGCTCATGAAACCACACTCCTCATCACGCCGGCATCGATCCCCCGTGCCGGGCACGTCGTCGCGCCCGGTCCGGGGCATGGCTGGCGGCTATCACCAACTGGACTTGGTTACGCCGGGGATCATCCCCTGCGAGGCCAATCCTCGGAAGCAAATGCGACACATGCCAAAGCGACGCATGTAGGCGCGCGGCCGGCCACAGATACGACACCGGTTCCGCACTCGGGTCGGGTACTTGCGCTTCTTCTCCCGTGCGATCATTGACTTCTTGGCCAATTCATCCTCCCGTGCATTAGTCGCAGAATGGCAATCCCAGGTGCTGCAGCAGTGCTTTGCCCTCGGCGTCACTCCGTGCCGTGGTCACGATGCTCACCTCCAGGCCCCGCAGCCGGTCGATGCTATCGTAATCGATCTCTGGAAAGATCAACTGCTCCCGCAACCCAATGCTATAGTTGCCCCGGCCATCGAGTGACTTGCTGGACAGTCCCCGAAAGTCCCGGATTCGCGGCAGGGCCACGTTGAACAGCCGATCCAGGAAATCATACATCCGGTTGCCCCGCAGGGTGACCGTGAGCCCCACCGGCATCCCCGCGCGGACCTTGAACGCGGCGATGGATTTGCGCGCGCGGGTCACCACCGGGTGCTGCCCGACAATCAAAGTCAGATCGCGCATGGCAGCATCCAACGCCTTGGCCTCCTGGATGGCCTCCCCTAACCCGATGTTGACCGATACCTTGTGCAGACGCGGCACTTCCATCACATTGCAGTAGCCAAACTCGGTCATCAAAGCCGCCACAACCTCGTCCTGGTAACGTTGCTTGAGCCTGGGTACTCTCCTGGCCATTGTCCCTCCACTGATCGGCCGACGCACCGGCTAGTCGATCAGGTCCCCGCACTTGCGGCAGACCCGCGACTTGCTTCCATCCTCCAGCACCTGGTAGCCCACGCGCACCGGCTTGTTGCACCGGGGGCAGATCAGGGCCAGGTTGGAGATATGTATCGATGCCTCTATGTCCACGATCCCGGCCTGGGTGCGGACGCGGCCCGGGCGCATGTGGCGCTTGACAATGTTCACGCCAGCCACGATGGCCCGGTCGCCATTCAGATCACGCACCAGGCAGCGTTTTTTCTTTTTCTGCCCTTTGATGACTTGGCGGACCTCGCCGGTCTTGCCCCGATCTTTGCCCACCAAGAGCAGCACCTTGTCGCCTTTTCGTATCTTCATTCCCGTTCCTCACCTGCCGGCTTATAGGACCTCTGGGGCCAGGGACACGATCTTCATAAAGTTCTTCTCGCGCAACTCGCGCGCCACCGGCCCAAAGACGCGCGTGCCCTGGGGATTCTGGCGCTCGTCCAGGATCACCGCTGCGTTCTCGTCGAACCGGATATAGCTGCCATCGGAGCGGCGGTACTCCTTGGCCGTACGCACCACCACGGCCCGCACTATGTCGCTCTTTTTCACCGAACCGCCGGGGGCGGCCTGCTTTACCGTGGCCACGATAATGTCCCCCACACGGGCGTAACGCCGCCGGGAACCGCCCAGCACGCGAATGCACATGATCTCTTTGGCCCCGGTATTATCGGCCACCCGGAGCCGGCTCTCTTGCTGAATCATTCCCCCACCTCGACTTCAGAGTCGGGAGCGGCGTCCAGGGCCTCTTTCTCATCCGCCACCGGGACACGGGCGAGGTCCACGGCCTCTTTTTCACCTGCGGGCGCTTCTCCAGCAGCCAGAGAGCCACGGGAGATAATGTCCACCACCCGCCAGCGCTTGTGCCGGCTCAGCGGTCGCGTTTCCACGATGCGCACCAGATCGCCGAACCGGCATACCTCGCCCTCGTCGTGGGCCATGAACCGCTTTGTCCGCTTGATGGTTTTATGATACAGGGGGTGACGGGTCAATGTTTCCACAGCCACCACCACCGTTTTGTCCATCTTGTCGCTGACCACGCGACCGGTTCGCATCTTTTGGCGACTCTCGGCCGGGGTCAAGCCCTGAACCTCCACTCTCACGCCACTGCCTCCTTATAGGCACGCTCCCAGGCTTCGAGCTCCAACTCCCGGCGCAGCGTCTCCAGCCTGGCTATCTCGCGGCGCACCTGACGCAGGCGCTTGTAGTTCTTTAACTGCCGGGTGGCTAACTGAAACCGCAGGTTGAACAGTTCCTGCCGACCATCCTGAATGCGCTGGTCGAGTTCGGTCATCACGTTGTCGAACTCTTGATCCGATTTCCAGACCCGTTGGCGCAACTCGTCCAATAGGGCACGAGATTCCCAGCGTTTCATATTCCTACTTCTCCTCGCCGATCGGGCCTGCGCGCGTGACCAGGCGGGTCTTGATGGGCAACTTGTGGCTGGCCAACCGCAACGACTCGCGGGCCATGTCCTCGCTCACGCCGGCCACCTCGAACAGGATACGCCCAGGCTTGACCACCGCCACCCAGTGATCCACCGCTCCCTTGCCCTTCCCCATGCGCGTTTCTGCCGGTTTCTGCGTCACCGGTTTATCTGGAAACACCCGAATCCACACCTTGCCGCCGCGCCGCATGTGCCGTGTGGCCGCGCGGCGGGCCGCCTCGATCTGGCGGCTGGTCATCCAACACGGTTCCAGGGCCTGCAACCCAAATTCGCCAAAGGCCAAGGTCGCGCCGCGCGTGGCCCGGCCCTTCATTCGCCCCCGGTGGGCCTTGCGATATTTTGTTTTCTTGGGCATCAACATCGTCGTCTCTCCTGCCGGACCTCGCTCCCGTCTGCGCCGACCCGGACCGGCCGGGCTCCTATGCGCCGCCGGATCCCGCGGCTTCCTGCTTCTCGGGCAGGATGTCCCCTTTGTAAATCCACACCTTGACCCCGATCTGACCCAGCTTGGTCAAGGCCTCCGTCTGGGCATAGTCAATGTCCGCGCGCAAGGTATGCAACGGCACTCGCCCCTCGTGTTGCCACTCCGAGCGGCTCATCTCCGCGCCGGCCAGGCGCCCGCTGCAACGCACCTTGACGCCTTGTGCACCAAAGCGCATGGCCCGGCCCACCGCCTGTTTCATCGCCCGCCGGAAAGAGATGCGGCGCTCGATCTGCTCAGCCACGTTCCGGGCCACCAGGTAGGCATTCAATTCCGGCTGGCGAATCTCCTGAATGTCGATGCGCACCCGCGCGCCGGTCAGGTTCTCCAGGTCCCGGCGTAGCGTTTCCACCTTGCTGCCGCCCTTGCCGATGACCATGCCCGGCTTGGCGGCGTGCAACGTGAGGTTGAGGCGTCGCCCTGACCGCTCGATCTCGATCTGCGCCAGGCCGGCCGACATCAACTCTTTCATGAGCCAGCGCCGAATCCGCAGGTCCTCGTGCAGCAGGTCTACATAATCCTTCTCCGAGAACCAGCGCGATTGCCAGGTTTTCGTCGTGCCCAGCCGAAAGCTAACCGGATGTACCTTGCGTCCCAAGTGCTATACCTCCTACCACGTCCCTGCCGACGCTAGTATTCGTACTCTTCCCCAAACGCGCGCACCACCACCTGGATGTGGCTGGACCGGCGACGCATCATCATGTAGCGCCCCCGCGGCCCCGGTCGCCAGCGCCGCGTGTTGCGAGTGCGCCCGGCACCATCCACCGCGATCTCGGCCACGTAAAGCTCATCGGGCTCCAAGCCGAACAGGTTATCGGCATTGGCCACGGCCGAGCGCACCACCTTGGACACCGTGCGCGCCGATGGGCCCGGGAGATACTGCAACGTCGCCAGCGCCTCGGGCACCCGCTGGCCCCGAATGGCATCCGCGATCCGCCGCAGTTTGGTCGGTGATGTATGCACAAATCTCGCCACTGAGATTGCTTCCATGTCGTCCTCTCACCCTCGGTCCTACGATCAGCGCTGGACCCTTCTTTCGCGCGCTTTGTGCCCGCGGAAAAATCGCGTGGGCGCAAACTCGCCCAGCTTGTGGCCCACCATGTTCTCGGTGATGTACACCGGCACGTGCCGCCGCCCATCGTGGACCGCGATCGTGTGGCCCACGAAATCCGGCGAGATGGTACTCGCCCGCGACCAGGTCTTGAGCACCCGCTTACGGCCCAAGCGGTTCATCTCCATGATACGCGCCAGCAACCGCTCGTCGATGTACGGGCCCTTCTTCAGCGATCTTGACACAGCGTTTCCTCCTCTGCGGTGGCAACGAGTTCGCCTCGCCACCGTCCAGCGGGACAGGACAGGGGCCGGCAGGTCTTATCTCTTCTTCTTGCGCCGGCGCACGATCCACTTGTCGCTCGGTTTCTTCTTGCGCCGAGTCTTGTAGCCCAGTGTGGGCTTGCCCCACGGACTCTTGGGGCTGGGCATCCCAATGGGGGTCCGGCCCTCACCGCCGCCGTGGGGATGGTCGCGCGGGCTCATGGCCGATCCACGCACAGCCGGGCGACGCCCCAGGTGACGGGCTCGGCCGGCCTTGCCCAGCTTTACTCGCGCATGGTCCAGGTTCCCCACCTGACCGACCGTCGCCATGCAGCGCACGCTAACGAGCCGTACCTCGCCAGAGGGCAGCCGCACGTGCGCATAAGGCCCCTCTTTGGCCATCAACTGGGCTGCCGTGCCGGCCGAACGCACCAACTGCCCCCCATGTCCCGGCTGCAGTTCGATATTGTGGATCATAGTGCCTACCGGGATGTTCTGGATGGGCAGGGCGTTGCCGGCGCGGATATCGGCCTCCGGGCTGGCCATCACCCGATCATCTACCTTCAAACCCACTGGCGCGATGATGTATCGCTTCTCACCGTCCAGGTAGTTGACCAGCGCGATCCGCGCCGAGCGGTTGGGGTCGTACTCAATAGACGCCACCCGCCCCGGCACTCCGAACTTGTCACGCTTAAAGTCAATGATCCGATAACGTCGCTTATGCCCACCGCCCTGGTGACGAACCGTGACCTTGCCGCGCACGTTGCGGCCGGCCTTTTTTTTCAGCGGTCGCAGCAAGGACTTTTCCGGCTTGCTTCGCGTGATCTCCTCAAACGTCGAGGCGCTCATCCCGCGTCGCCCAGGCGAAGTGGGCTTATAAACCTTGATCGCCATAAACCTGTCGCTCCTGCATCTGCATCATGCATCCTGTATCATGCATCCTGTATCATGCATTCTGCTATACGCCCTCGTAGAACTCGATGCGCTGGCCGGGCCGCACGGTCACGATGGCCTTCTTGCGTTTGGGCGTGCTGCCATAGATCGATCGCCGCCAGCCCCGGCGCTTCTTGCCCGGCACCGTGATGGTGTTCACCTTGACCACATCTACCTTGAAAATGGTCTCCACGGCCTCTCTGATCTGGATCTTGTTGGCCGCCGGCGCCACCTCAAAGGTATACTTGCCTTGCTGGGCCAGGCGCATGGCCCGCTCGCTCACGATGGGGCGTCGGATCACGTCATAGATGTTCATGCCTCACCCCCAGCGTCGGGCACCGGGCGTGAAGCGCGTTCCTCCGCATCCCAGAGTTCGTGGATCACGGTCAGCGCCCCCACCGGCATGAGCAAGGTGTCGTAGCTCAGCAGATCGCGGATATTCAAATAATTCACGCGCAGCGTCTTCACTCCCACAATGTTCCGCGCCGACAACTCTACTGCCTGGTCCGCTTCTGGCAGCGCGATGAGCACAGAATCGCCCACCGGCAACTGGGCCAGGATCGCCAGCATGTCCTTGGTACGCGGCTGTTCCAGGGACAACGCATCCACCAGGATGATCTGCTGTTCCCGCGCTTTGACGGACAGCGCCGAGCGCAAGGCCAGGCGACGCATCCGCTTGGGCATCTTTTGCCGGTAGCTGCGGGGCTGCGGGCCAAAGACCGTGCCGCCGCCCTTCCAATGGGGAGCGCGTCGCGAGCCCTGTCGCGCCCGGCCAGTGCCCTTCTGTCGCCAGGGCTTGGCCCCGCCGCCGCTTACCTCGCCCCGGGTCTTGGTCTTGTGAGTACCCAGCCGCGCGTTGGCCTGCTGACGCAGCAGGGCCTGGTGCATCACCGGGACATGGATCGGCGCGGCAAAGATATAGTCGCTCGCGCGAACGTGGTCCACCACTTCACCAGCGACGTTGTAAACTGCAAGTTCCACCATACACTCCTGCCCACCCGTGCTCTCGCAAGGGGCTATGACTTTTTCACTGCCCGGCGGATGATCAACAAGCCATCCTGAGCACCCGGGACCGCCCCGCGCACCAGGAGCAAGTTGCGCTCCGGGTCTGCCAGCACCACTTCCAGGTTTTGCACCGTGACCCGCTCGCCGCCCATGCGGCCAGGCATCCGCTTGCCCTTGAACACCCGTCCCGGAGTAGACCCGGAACCGAGAGACCCGGGGGCGCGTAACCGGTCCGACTGCCCATGCGTGCGCGGCCCCCCGGCAAAGCCGTAGCGCTTTACCACCCCGGCAAAGCCCTTGCCCTTGGAGGTGCCGGTCACGTCCACCTTGTCACCTGGCTGAAAGATGCTGACCTCCACCGTCTGGCCCACTTCCAGCGGCTCGTCGGCGGATACCCGGATCTCGCGCAGGTAGCGCACTGGCGGCAGCCCGCCCAGATGTCCCCGTTGCGGTTTGTTCAAGCGCCGGGCCGTGCCAAAACCCAATTGCACCGCCGCGTAGCCATCGCAGGCCGGGGTTTTGACCTGGGTCACCACACACGGGCCAGCCTCGATCACCGTGACCGGGATCGCCGCCCCCTGCGCGTCGAACACCTGGGTCATGCCCACTTTGCGGCCTAGAATGCCCTCGTTCATGTTCTTTACCCACCCGAACAGACAGCAGACAACCGTTGGCCCACCGCAAGCACAGCGGAGGTCCCCGTTCGGAACCCAACGGTTGTCCGCAGTTAGTGTCTACAGTTTGATCTCGATATCGACGCCGGCCGGCAGGTTCAGTCGCATCAGCGCGTCCACCGTCTTGGGAGCCGGCTCCACGATGTCGATCAGACGTTTGTGGGTCCGGATCTCGAACTGTTCCTGCGAGTCCTTGTCGATGAACGGGGACCGGATCACCGAGAACTTTTCGATCCGGGTTGGCAAAGGCACCGGCCCGACTACCCTGGCTCCCGTTCGTTCGGCCGTATCCACGATCTGGATGGCCGATTGGTCCAGGACACGATGATCGTACGCTTTGAGTCGGATCCGGATACGTTGCTTAGCCATGGTCCAATCCCCTATCTCTGTCCACTATTCGATGATCTCGGTCACCGCACCCGCGCCGATGGTCCGACCGCCCTCGCGGATGGCGAACCGCACGCCCTTGTCCAACGCGATGGGGACGATGAGTTCCACTTCCATCTCCACGTGGTCACCGGGCAACACCATCTCTATGCCCTCAGGAAGCTGGATGTCGCCGGTCACGTCCGTGGTGCGCACGTAAAACTGCGGCCGATACCCGGAGAAGAACGCCTTCCAGCGGCCACCCTCATCCTTGGTCAACACATAGACCTCGGCCTTGAACTTGGTATGAGGCTTGATCGCCCCTGGGGCCGCCAGTACCTGCCCACGCTGCACCTCGTCTCGGTCCACGCCGCGCAGCAAACAGCCGACGTTGTCGCCAGCCAGACCATAGTCCAGGCTCTTCTTGAACATCTCCACATCGGTGACGACAGTCTTGCGAATCTCTTCCTGCATACCGATGATCTCGACCTGGTCCATGCGGTTGATCGTACCCTGATCCACACGCCCCGTCACGACCGTTCCCCGGCCCTTGATGCCGAACACGTCCTCAATGGACATGAGGAACGGCTTGTCCACATCGCGCACCGGGGTGGGGATATACTCGTCCACCACGCGCGCCAGTTCCCAAATGCTGGCGTATTCCGGCGCGGCTGGGTCGGTGCTCTCGCTCCGCAACGCCTGCAACGCGCTGCCACGCACAATGGGTATCTCGTCGCCGGGAAACTCGTACTTGTCCAACAGCTCCCGCAGTTCCATCTCCACCAGGTCCACGAGATCCGCGTCTTCCGGCGGCACCTTGTCCACCTTGTTCAGGTACACCACAATGGCCGGCACTTCCACCTGGCGCGCCAACAAGATGTGTTCTCGGGTCTGCGGCATCGCGCCTTCCGACGCATCCACCACCAGGATCGCCCCATCCATCTGCGCTGCGCCGGTGATCATGTTCTTGATATAGTCGTGGTGACCGGGGCAGTCCACGTGCGCATAGTGCCGGTTCTCGGTCTCGTACTCTACGTGCGCGATGGCCACTGTCAGGATCTTGGTCGCGTCACGGCGGAACATCTTGGCGTCCGCCTTCGCTACCTGATCGTACGACTGCGCGGTGGCGAACCCCTTCAGCGACAAGGCCTTGGTGAGCGCCGCTGTCAGGGTCGTCTTGCCGTGGTCGATGTGACCGATGGTCCCCACGTTCACGTGGGGCTTGGTCCGCTCAAACTTTTCTTTCGCCATGCTAGTCTCCTCCTATTAGGTAGCAATCACAACTGCCAGTGTATTAATGTAGTAACATACCAACCTACCGATCATACCCGGAGAACTCACCACCCCCGTACCCGCGCGATGATCGACGTGGACAGGGAGTCTGGCACCGGCTCGTAATGCGCGAATTCCATGGAATAGGTGCCCCGCCCCTGGGTCATCGACCGCAGGGTCGTGGCATAGCCGAACATCTCGGCCAACGGCACAAACGCCTGCACGGTCTGCGTAACCCCTCGGGCCTCTGTACCCTGAATCTGGCCCCGCCGCGCGTTCAGGTCCCCGATCACCTCACCCAGATACTCCTCTGGCATCACGATCTCTACCTTCATCACCGGCTCCAACAATACCGCACCAGCCTGGCGTATGCCTTCGCGCAGCGCCATGGAGGCCGCGATCTTGAAAGCCGGGGCCGAGGAATCCACCTCGTGGAACGAGCCGTCCACCAGTGTGGCCTGCAAGCCAATGAGCGGATACCCGGCCAAGACGCCGGCCTCGGCGGCTTCCCGCACCCCCATCTCGACAGCCGGGACGAACTCTTTCGGAATCACGTTCGCCTTGGTCTGGTTCTTAAAGACGATGCCCGACTCGCGTTCCAGGGGTTCTAACTCTAGCCACACGTGCCCATACATGCCGTGTCCCCCGGTCTGCCGCACGAACCGCCCCTCGCTACGCACTGGCCGAGTGATCGCCTCGCGATACGCCACCTGCGGACGCCCCACGGTGGCCATTACGCGGAACTCGCGCAGCATCCGGTCCACCAACACTTCCAGGTGAAGTTCCCCCATCCCGGAGATCAATATCTGGCCGGTGTCCTCGTCGGTGCGCACGCGGAACGTGGGATCCTCCTCGGTCAGGCGTGTCAAAGCACTGCTCATGCGGTCTTGATCCGCCTTGGTGCGTGGCTCGATGGCGACCGAGATCACTGGCTCAGGGAAACGTATGGATTCCAGAACGATGGGATGTAGCGCGTCGCAGAGGGTATCACCAGTGAACGTTCGCTTCAGGCCCACTGCGGCTATAATGTCACCAGCATACACCTCGCGCACTTCCTCGCGGTGGTTGGCGTACATCCGCAGAAGCCGCCCGATCCGCTCCACACGATCCCGCGTCGAATTCTGCACTCGCCGGCCGCTGGTCAGATGCCCCGAATAGACCCGCAGATAGGCCAACCGCCCCACGTAGGGATCGGACACGATCTTGAAGGCCAGTGCAGAAAAGGGCTCGTCGTCGGCAGCAGCTCGTGTGGTCTCTTCTTCCGTACGAGGATCAACACCCTTGATCGGAGGAACGTCCAGGGGAGAGGGAAGGTACTCTACCACGGCGTCTAACACTGGCTGAACGCCCTTGTTGCGCAGCGCCGATCCACACAGCACCGGCACCAACTCTAGCCGCAACGTGGCTCTGCGCAGGGCCGCCCGGAGTTCCGCCGGGGAGATTGCCATGCCCTCCAGGTATTTCGTTGTTAATGTATCATCGGTCTCTGCGATCCGCTCGATGACGAGTTCCCGTTGGAGATGTGCTGTCTCGACCAGATCCTCAGGGATCGCTTCAAACTGGGGCCTGGCACCCAACTCATCGACGTATAGAATAGCCACGTTGTCGATGAGGTCCACCATGCCCCGAAAATCGGCCTCACTGCCAATGGGTATCTGGATCGCCAGTGGGTCGGCCCCCAGACGGTCGCGGATCATATCCACGGTGCGCCACAGGTCTGCCCCGACGCGGTCCATCTTGTTCACAAAACAGATGCGTGGGACCCCATAGCGGTCGGCCTGACGCCAGACCGTCTCCGATTGGGGCTCTACCCCGGCCACGGCATCAAAGACCACGATGCCGCCGTCCAAGACCCGCAAGCTCCGCTGCACCTCGACGGTAAAGTCAATGTGCCCCGGCGTATCGATGAGGTTGATCTGATGGTCTAGCCAGTAGCAGGTGGTGGCTGCCGCCGTGATGGTGATGCCGCGCTCCCGCTCCTGCTCCATCCAGTCCGTGATGGTGGTGCCATCATCGACGTTGCCCATCCGGTGGGTGCGCCCGGTATAGAATAACACTCGTTCCGTGGAGGTAGTCTTCCCGGCGTCGATGTGGGCAATAATTCCAATATTGCGGACCCTCTCCAAGGGAAATGCCCTGGGCACGTGTCACTCCTGGGTTCCGGCGGACAAACTGGGCGCTGAAGAGAACTGGGACCCCAGGGTTCCTCGTGCCTAGCTCACCACCGATAATGGGCAAAGGCCCGGTTGGCCTCGGCCATCTTGTGTGTATCTTCTTTCTTTTTCACTGCGACACCCGTGTTATTGGCTGCGTCCATGAGTTCAGCCGCCAGTCGCTCCGCCATGGGACGGCCCTTGCGCGCTCGTGCCGCCTGGAGGATCCAGCGCATGGCCAACGCCAGCCGTCGATCGCTCCGCACTTCCACCGGCACCTGGTAGGTAGCGCCGCCCACGCGCCGAGGCTTGACTTCCAGCACCGGCGTGGCATTGCGAATGGCCTGTTCGAACACGTCCACCGGGTTCTGGTGCATTCGCTCCTCAATGATGTCAAAGGCATCGGAGAGGATCCTATGCGCCCGGCCTTTCTTACCTCGCTGCATAACCTTGTTGGTGAACCGCGCCACATTGCGGTTGCCATACTTGGGGTCTGGAGCGATCTCTCGCCTATCCGCCTGTCTTCGTCTCGGCATCTGCTACCCCTCAACGAATTCACGAACGTACGAACCTACGAATGATGATCGTCACTCGTCGCTTCGTCTATCCATCCATTCGTCTCTAGCTCTTTTTGGGACGCTTGGTCCCATACTTGGACCGCCCGCGCCGCCGATCCTGGACGCCGCCGCTTTCCAACGCGCCCCGGATCACGTGATAGCGCACGCCCGGCAAGTCCTTCACCCGCCCTCCACGCACCAATACCGTAGAGTGTTCCTGGAGTTCGTGTCCTTCGCCGGGGATATAGGCCGTTACCTCGACCCCGCTGGTCAGCCGCACGCGCGCGATCTTGCGCATCGCCGAGTTGGGCTTCTTGGGGGTCATGGTCCGCACCTGCGTGCACACCCCCCGGCGCTGGGGATTACCGGGACTGCGTCGGGTACGGTTCTTTAACGCATTATAGGTATAGCGCAGCGCCGGAGCCGACGTTTTCTTCCGCACTGGCTTGCGCCCCTTGCGAACCAACTGGTTGATGGTCGGCATGACTACCCTCGTTATCGATTTCCTATCACTTGACAATCCCAAGCCTTCTACGTACCAAGCGCCGATTATATCATGGGTTTCTCTGTCTGTCAACGACGGGATGCTATCGCCGGGCTTTTATCACGCCGGTTCTGCCGCCGCGCCAGGCTCGTCGCCTTCTTCGAGCAAATCAGCGTATGTATCCTCGTCGTCTTCCAAGGGCAATGTGTCCTCCACGAAGACTTGATCTTTTTCCACCTCGCCAAAGACCCCCATGAGTGCCTGCTGCTGGGCCTCCTTCATGGCCTCCATCTCGGTGGGGGAAGGCAGGTTGGGGCTGACCCGCCGGACGCCGGACCCGGCGGGGATCAGTTTGCCGATGATTACGTTCTCCTTCAAGCCCCGCAGGTGGTCCGTTTTGCCCTGGATGGCCGCCTCGGTGAGCACGCGCGTGGTCTCTTGGAACGACGCCGCCGACAGGAAGCTGTTGCTGTTCAGAGCCGACTTGGTGATCCCCAACAACACGGCCTGGGCCGTGGCTGGCTCCCCACCTTCGGCCATGGTCTTGGCGTTGATGTCCTCGTATATGAAGCGGTCCACCAATTCCCCAGGCAAGAGTTCCGTATCGCCGGCCGCATCTACCTGTACCTTGCGCAGCATCTGCCGCACGATGATCTCGATGTGCTTGTCGTTGATGCTCACGCCCTGGGAACGGTAGACGCTCTGAATCTCGTTGACCAGGTACGCTTGCACCACGTCTTTGCCTTGAATCTGCAGTACCTCGCGTGGGCTCTTGGACCCTTCCGTGATCTGGTCACCGGCTCGCACCCGGTCGCCGGTCTTTACTCGCAGCCGGGCGGCGGGGGGAACATTATATTCCCGCGTCTCGCGTTCCTCGTGGTGTACTACAAAGCGTTCCGGCTCGCTGTGGAACCAGCCGCTCACGCTGGCCACCACTTCTCCCATCACCTGACCCTTCTGCACTCGCTGGGCCAGCAGCTGCCCTGGCTGCACCAGTTCCCCTTCGTCCACCAGCCGCTTGTAGCCAATGGGCACCTCGTGCTGGATCTCCTCGCCATCGGCGGTGCGGATAAAGACGCCCTCGTCCAGCACCTGAACCTGGCCGTCCATGCTGGAGACGACTTCCTTGACGACCTCGCCCTTCTGCACCCACTGCGCCAGCGACTGACCGGCCTTCACCTCGTCGCCACCGGCCACCAGGTGACGATAGCCCCGGGGGATCACCACCTCATCGCGAAAGATCTCGCTGGAAGTGACGGCCACCACACGTATAGTGCCGTCCCAGTGAACGTCCACCACGCCTTCGATGTCGCTGATGATCGCCTGGCCCTTGGGGTTGCGAGCCTCAAAGAGTTCCTCCACGCGCGGCAGACCTTGCGTGATGTCTTCCGTGCCGGCCACGCCGCCGGTGTGGAACGTGCGCATGGTGAGCTGCGTGCCCGGTTCCCCAATGGACTCGGCCGCGACGATGCCCACGGCCTCACCCATGCTGACTAGGCCCCCACGCGCCAAGTCCCGCCCATAACAAAACTGGCACAGACCATGGTGCAGTTCACAGGCTAACGGCGAGCGCACGCACACTTGTTCGATGCCCAGCGCCACAATGCGATCGATCGCGGCCTCGTCGATCTCCTGGGAGGTTTCCACGACGATCTCGCCCGTGGCCGGGTCCACCACCGGCGCGGCCGTCCAACGACCCAGCGCCCGTTCGCGCAGGCTGGCCCCCAGGCCCTGGGCCTCACCGGCCCGAATCCACAACCCTTGCTCGGTGCCACAATCCTCGCTGCGGATGATCACGTCCTGGGCCACGTCCACCAGCCGCCGCGTCAGGTACCCCGAGTCGGCCGTGCGCAGGGCCGTATCCGCCAGGCCCTTCCGGCCGCCGTGGGTGGAGATAAAGTACTCCAGCACGCTCAACCCCTCGCGAAAGTTGCTCAGGATCGGCAAGTCGATGATGCGCCCGGACGGGTCGGCCATGAGGCCCCGCATGCCGGCGATCTGCCGAATCTGCTGGAACTGGCCCTTGGTCGCGCCGGACACGGCCATCATGTGCACTGGCCCAAAGGGGTCCAGGTGCTCCACCACGGACCGGGTGATCTCGTCGGTGGCCGAAGTCCAGGCCTCCACTGTCTGCGCGTACCTTTCGTCTTCGGTGATGAGCCCCCGCCGATAGTGGCGCTCGATCTCCTCGACCCGGGCGGTGGTATCGACCAGGATACGGGCCTTGTCTCCGGGCACGTCCATGTCGCCGATGGCGATGGTGGTGCCACTCCGGGTGGCGTAGCGAAAGCCTATTTCCTTGATGTCGTCGGCGACCTGCGCCGTACGCTCCGGCCCAAAGAGCGCATAGCACTCTGCTATCAGATCGCGGAGTTCCTTTCTATCCATCACCTTGTTCTGCAACCAGAGTTCCTCGGGCAGACTCATGTTAAAGATAACGCGCCCCACCGTGGTCTGGAGCAACTCGCCATCGTGACGGACCCGGATCTGGGCCTGTATGTCCATCACGCCCAACTGATAGGCCATGAGGACCTCATCAAAGTCGGCAAAGACTTTGCCCTCACCTTTGGCCCCCGGTCGTTCCAGGGTCATGTAGTAGCATCCCAACACCATGTCCTTGGTGGGGCCGATGGTGGGGCTCCCATCGGAAGGGAGCAAGAGGTTCCGCGACGACAGCATCAGCACCCGCGCCTCCTCTTTGGCCGCCTCCGACAGTGGCACGTGCACTGCCATCTGGTCCCCGTCAAAGTCCGCGTTAAAGGCCGAGCAAACGAGGGGGTGGATCTGGATGGCGCTACCCTCCACCAGCACCGGCTCAAAGGCCTGGATGCCCAGGCGATGCAAGGTGGGCGCGCGGTTCAGGAGCACCGGATGGTCCCGCGTCACCTCCTCCAGCACGTCCCAGACCTCCGGGCGCGCCCGCTCCACGATGCGCTTGGCGCTCTTGATATTGTGGGCATAGTTGTGCTCCACCAGTTTGCGCATGACGAAGGGCTTGAACAATTCCAGGGCCATCTTTTTGGGCAGCCCGCACTGGTGCAGCTTGAGTTCCGGGCCGATGACGATGACCGAGCGCCCCGAGTAGTCCACGCGCTTGCCCAAGAGGTTCTGGCGGAACCGGCCCTGCTTCCCCTTTAGCATGTCCGACAAGCTGCGCAGCTTGTGCTTGCGGCTGCCGGACACGGCCCTCCCCCGGCGGCCATTGTCGATGAGCGAGTCCACCGCCTCCTGGAGCATCCGTTTCTCGTTCCGCACAATGATCTCCGGCGCGCCCAACTCTAGCAGTCGCTTGAGGCGATTGTTGCGGTTGATCACCCGCCGGTACAGATCGTTCAGGTCGCTGGTGGCAAAGCGCCCGCCATCCAACTGGACCATGGGGCGCAGTTCCGGGGGGATCACCGGCAGCACCGTCAAGATCATCCATTCTGGATGGTTGCCGCTGTGGCGCAGCGCCTCCACCACGCGCAACCGCTTGGTGGCCTTTTTGTGGCGCTGGCCCCTGGTCGTGTGGATCTCTTCCCGCAGCGACGCAGCCATCTCGTCCAGGTCTGCATTGCGCATGATCTCGTAAATAGCCTCGGCCCCCATGCCGGCCTTGAACACGTGGCCCCAGCGTTCCTGGAGTTCCCGGTAGCGGGATTCCGGCAGCAATTGGCCCACGCGCAACTCTTCCAGATCAGTACGCTGCCCTTCCATGACCGCGCGCACCTGTTCCACCTCCTCGGCCGCGCGCGCGCGGATCTCGCTGGCCTCTTCCGCCACCACGTGGCGCAGCCGGTCGACCTCCGCCGCGATAAGCAGCCGGTTGTCCTCCTGCTTCTGCCGAAATCCTTCTTCCACTGTCTCGATGCACGCCTGGGTCAACTGCCGCAAGGTGATCAGGTGCTCGGCCGTCACCATGGTGCCGCGAGGCACGATGGTCTGGTCACGCAGCACGTATCCTTGCTGCGCCAGCCGGTCGCGGTCG
>Ga0190284_1000389_pt1 | contig 26827 bp, 19 predicted proteins | sample 48691812_MG_FD_161668 | JGI IMG/M metagenome (GOLD analysis project Ga0190284, IMG submission 161668) | Hydrothermal vent microbial mat bacterial communities from Southern Trench, Guaymas Basin, Mexico - 4869-18-1-2_MG | ecosystem: Environmental > Aquatic > Marine > Hydrothermal vents >...
ATCGTCGGGGAACCAAGCCAGGTAATCCTGCCACCTGGCCGGGTAGTCCACGCCAGCTACCGGGTGCTCAGCCATCCCAGCAGGCTACCAGGCAGGGGCAGCGAACGCAATACCCCCCCTCTGAGCGAAACCTCTTGGCGAACGCGTCCATCCTCCGGATCGATTTGCAGCAACCGTTTCGCGTCGTTCTTCGGCGGGCCTCCTTGCGTTACAGCCAGATTGCCGTCCCACCATCCGAGCCAACGGCCGTGGCCACCCGGGAGCTTGACGCGTTTGAGGATGCGATCGTGTTCCGGCGACAGTGCGATCGCCTCGTTGGTCGCACGCACCACGGCACCGTTCACGGGTCCGTGCTGCTCAAACGCATGATCGAGGACATGCAACTCGCCGGCCTGTCGCCCGGTACGCAGGACGCGTACGTCAGGGTCGTGCGGCAACTGGCCAGCCACTTTCACCTATCACCCGACCGACTGACCGAACGACAACTGCGCGACTATCTCATGCACCTGCGTGAGGTTCGCAACGTCGCCAAGGGCACCTTCCAAGCGCATTTCTTCGGCATCAAGTTCCTCTTCGTTAACACCCTGGTCTACGATTGCCCTGGATGGATCGGGGAACAACATAACTCGTTCCCCGCGTCACCCCATCCGCTTGACCGGCGGTCTACCACTGGGCCTCCTCGAACGCCCCCAGTCCAGGGGCGGTTTTCTGCGGACGGGCTTTGAGGATCGCCTTGGCCAGCGTGGTGTCCGCCTTGGTCGTGATTTTGAGGTTGGTGTGATTGGACTGCACAATCGATACCGGATGACCGGCGGCCTCCACCAACTGGGCATCGTCGGTAATGGGTTCCCCTTCCGTCGGTCGATTGGCATAGGCGTCGATAATCAATTGGCGGCGGAAGACCTGGGGAGTTTGAGCCTCGAAGAGGGACTCCCGCGGCACGGTGGTATCGATCACGCCCGCCTTGCTGACGCGCTTGATCGTGGCGGTGATGGGTGCCGCCAGGATGGCAGCGCCGGTTTTGGCGGCTTCGGCGAACACGTCGTCAATCATACGGATGGAGACACAGGGGCGAGCGGCGTCGTGAATCGCGACCAATTCCGCCTCGTCCTTCACCGTCTCGAGCCCGGCGGCCACCGAATCGGCTCGCTCATCCCCCCCCTCGACCAACTGCACGCCCATGAACCCGAGGTTGGGACCGTACTTCGAGCGAACCTGCTCCTTCTCCTTGCCCGCCACCACCAGGATGGTCTGGATCACGTCCTCGCGGTTGACGAAGTGTTCGAGAGTGCGAAGGAAAACGGCTCGGCCGTCGATCTTGGCCAGCGTCTTGCTCTCCCCTTCGCCGAAGCGTTCGCTCCTACCGGCCGCCGGAATGATAACCGCCACCTTGCTCATAGTTCGTCCCCCGATTGACACAGGCACGTAGGCACACCGACCAAATCCAACAGCCAGTCATCATACGTTCGGGGTCCGAGCCGGGTCAAGGCGAGCAGGCGGCGTACGCCGCGCAGGGGCACAGGATCGCCGTACAGGGTCGCGCCGGCGTGAGCCATGGCACTTTGGGCAAACCCCCCGGTTGCGTGCTAACCAGTGCTTGCTTATAACCGTCTTCCTTGGTGGCGATTGCCAGAGCGTTGGTGCGGAGTGACCGGTTTGCTCGCCTCGAAGACAAAGAAGTGGAGATTGTTCCGCGCGTGGTCGAGCCGTCGGCCGGTGTGGTGTACGTGGCAGGTAACCTACCGCTGCAACTTCCTGTGCGGATTCTGCCAGTATTGGAAAGACCCGATGGGCCGACTGCCCGAACAGTCGGTTGACCAGTTCGCCGTAGGCGCACAGACGCTCGCCCAGATGGGTTCGTTGTTGATTTCACTGGCGGGCGGCGAGCCCTTGCTACGGGAGGACCTGACGGAGATCGTGCGCCGGGTGGCCCGCTACCACTTCCCCTTTATCACCACGTCCGGATGGCATGTGACCGCTGAACTGGCCGACGAGTTGTTTGAAGCCGGACTCTGGGGTGCCTCGGTCAGCATCGACTACGCCGACGCCAAGCGGCATGACAAGGCCCGTGGCGTCAAGGGTGCGTTCGATCGAGCGGTGGCTGCGCTGGGACATTTCTCCCGGGCACGCAAGCACGACTGGCAGCGCGTCAACCTGATGGCTGTCCTGCTGCACGACAACCACGACGAGATCGAGGACCTCATTCAACTGGCCGCCGAACACGACGCCTTCTTCATGATCCAGCCGTACGGCGTGCGCAAGACGGGCAGCGCGCGGTTCGTGAATTCGTTTGAGGGCATCTCGGCCAGGATGGTGGCCCTGCACGACAAGCACCGCAACTTCCTGAGCAACCGCGTGTTCCTCAGCCGCTTCGATCAGGCCCTGGCGGAAGGCGTGCCGGGCTGTCGCGCCGGAACGGCGTTTTTCAACATCGATTCGCGAGGCGACATCGCCATCTGCGTGGAGGAGCGTGCCCATCCGGTGGCCAACCTCTACCGCCACGCCGCCGCCGACATCGTGCGGGCCTTGAACGCCCGCGCCCGCGGCAACACCTGTCGGGATTGTTGGTATAACTGCCGCGGCGAGGTGGAAATGCTCTACAATCCCGTCGGGCTGGTGAAGTCCCTCCCAACGCTGTTCTTCGACCGAGGGCGACCGTCCCAGATCAAGCCCAACGGCAACGGCTGCTGCTGACCGGGGGATCGGTAACCGGAGTGCGAGTAGAGGCGAGATTCATCTTCGGGTCAGAAGGGCGCCGACGTCAACGCCAAGGACGAGAAAGGTGCCACCGCGCTGCACTACGCCGCGCAAAAGGAGCACGAGAATTTCGCCCGGTTCCTACGCCGCCACAGCGCTACCCGGTAGGCGGAGCGGAATCTACCGGGGTCACCTTCAGGATCGGGCCGTCGTCCGCACGGCGAATGTCGAGGTGGCAGGGGTGTGCCGGGCCGTCGGTTTTGGGAGTGTCGGTGCGGAAGTGAGCCCCGCACGAATCCCCGCGCCCCAATGCGCTCGTGGCAATCAGTCGCCCGACGGTAAGCATGTTCTGAATCTCCCACCCCGCCGGCGCGTTAAAAACCTTGTCGAGCACGAAGCGCCCCCAGAATTCGATGATCTCGACCGTCTCGCGCAATCGTTCGCCGCGGCGCTCGATGCCCACGTTGCGCCACATCAAGCTCCGCAGACTGTTCGCAATGTCCGCCAGGTCCAGGGGCGTTTTGGGGGACGGCGAGGTTGCGCTACGCAGGTCGAGCATGACGGCGGGAGGTCGCGCCGCCGCTTCGACTCCGGCGTGCTCGCCGGCGATCCGGCCGAAGACCAGGCCTTCGAGTAGGGAATTGCTGGCCAATCGGTTGGCGCCGTGCAGACCCGTGCTGGTGCATTCTCCGCAGGCGTAGAGTCGCGGCACGTTGGTTCGCGCGTCGCGATCGGTGATGATCCCGCCGATCATGTAGTGCGCGGCGGGGCGAACCGGAATCAGATCCCGCCCCACGTCGATCTCGAAGTCGGCGCAGCGCTGGGTGATATGCGGAAACCGCTTGGCGAATCGCTCCTTGGGTATGTGGCGCACATCCAGGTAAACGCTGGTGGCTTGGGTTCGCGCCAACGTGGCGGCGATCGCCCGGCTGACGATGTCCCTGGGAGCCAACTCGCCGTCAGGGTGAAACGCGGACAGGAAACGGTTGCCGTCCCGGTCCACAAGCCAGGCCCCCTCACCGCGCACCGCCTCGGAGATCAAAGCCCTGCTCGAACCGGCGACGTACAGGGTCGTGGGATGGAACTGGATCATCTCCATGTCGCGCAGGAGGGCCCCGGCGCGGTAGGCCATCGCAGCGGCATCACCCGTAGCCGATTCCGGGTTGGTGGTTTCTCGATAGAGCCGACCGCAACCGCCCCCGCCGAGGACAACGGTTTTGGCCCAGACGAGTTGGTGGCCGAACTTCGCATGATAGGTCGTCGCCCCGACGCATCCGTCATCGGTGGTCAGCAAATCGATGACAAAGCAGTTCTCGAACATGCGGACTCTCGATTCACCGCGTAGCTTCTGTGTGAGCGTGTCCATCAGCGCGCGCCCGGTGGCATCTCCGCGTGCGTGCATCACGCGACACGTTTTGTGCCCGCCCTCGCGGGTCAACGCGTATCCACCGTCGGCCATATCGAACTGCATGCCCCATTCGATCAGTTGCCGAATCTCGGCGGGCCCTTCACGTACCGTCAGTTCGACCGTCGCCGGATCATTCAGCCCGCAACCGACGCTGAGCGTGTCATCTCGATGCTGTTCGCAGGAATCTTCCCCGACCATCACCGCGGCGACGCCGCCCTGGGCCTTCGTCGTAGCAGTGTCATCGACGGAACTCTTGGTGATCAGAACGACGTCCGCGTGTCGTGCGGCCTCGAGCGCGGCGCGGGCCCCGGCCACACCGCCGCCGATGACCAGGACGTCGGTGAAGACATGCCCGGTGCGAGCGCTATCGAAGTCAGACAGATGCCTGCGTGTATCGAGCAAGGTAGTCATGGCTGTGCATCGTAGCGGGCCACATCGTCGCTTTCAACGCCTTCACTTGCCAAACCCGGCGGCGGTCCGCAAGATACGCTCATGTTCCAGACCAACATGGTTACTCATCTGTGGGACCTCGTCGACGAGGGGCTTGAAAGCGTGTTGGACTGCCTGCACGGCGGCATCGGTGTCACGGGTCTTTGTGTGCCGGTCGCGACCGGCCCCGGGCGTCACCTCCGCTATGGCGCCGGTGTTGTCCCCCGGGTCTTCCAGACGCGCGGGGGCGTCTTCTTCCCGCCGAACAAGGCACGGTACGAGAGGACACGCTGCAAACCGATATCCTCCGGATGGCTGCGCTCGCGCGACCCGCTGCGCAAATTGTCGGAACTGTGCCGCGAGCGAGGGCTCGGGCTCCGCGCCGTAATCGAATGCACGAATACCGGGCGGATCGCGGCGCATGATGCCCACTTCGCGCAAAAGAACGTGTTCGGTGACGTATCGCGGTCGCAGGTATGCCTGGCCAATGCCGACGTGGCGGAGTTTGTTCGCGCCCTGTCCGTCGACGTGAGCAGCACCTACGCGATCGACACGGTGGAACTCACCGGCCTTGCCCCCCTGTCATGCTCCGCGACCGACTCACACCAATATCTGAGCCTGGGGGCCCAACAGTTGCTGGCCTTGTGCTTCTGCGAATCGTGCATGCAGTCCGCGGCGGAAGCGGGCGTGGATGTCGAGTCCGCCGCCCGCTCGGCCACGGTTCGTCTGGACACGGTCTTCCGAACCGGGCAGCCGATCGAGACATCGCTCGCGGCGCTGGCCGATGACGATCCGCCGCTTTGCTCGTTTCTTGCCTGGTATCGTGACCGCATTGCCGCCCTGGTGAGTAGCGTCGGTGCGTCATGCAATGCTTGCATCGCGTCGCATGCGCGCCTTGCGAGCGGAGCGGGCGAGGAGGCGATCGATCCGGGCTACACCCGAGGGGCCAACATCGTCGTTCTCGACTTCTTCGACGCCGAGATCGGCCTACTCGAACGCACGATCGGACATCTACGCGGCACACTCGTTGATGAGCAGCGTCTGGAGGCCCAGCTCTCGGTGACCCCACCGGCCGCCGGCGACGACCAGGCGCTGGTACGCAATCTCACCCGCGTGGCGGAGTCGGGCATCCCCTCGGCCAACCTGGACCACTACGGTCGTCTTCCGCGGGACCACGTTGATCTGGTCAAGCAGGCCATCCGCTTTGCCCGCCGCACGTTCCGATAGGTCGTCGGCTTCGTTCGGAGCACTCGACACGAGAACAAGAACGGCGGTTTCCGTAGGTCCCGGAAACCGCCGTTGCTTACAAAGTCTGGAAGGAGGAGGATACTTTTCGTCTTTGGCTCTACTTAAGATACGCTGCGCCCGGGCGAAAGGTTCGACGGTTTTGGAGAACTTTCCTCAGCCTGCCGACGAGACGGAGCGTCAAATCTCTCCGGTAATGCCCAGAAACAGCGTCGAGCCCGGGGGCAGCGGCCTGTAAACCTCTGTTTGACAAGAGGTTGTGCGAGTCATCCAGACCGTGCATCAAGCTCTTGCTGATAACGGTTCATCACCCCCTGGCGAGTGATCAGACCCTCGACGTTCCGCGGATCATGCGGGCTGGCCAACGGCAGGCAGTCCACGTCGCTGCGGGCAAACTTGTCCAGCACGCTGTCCAGCGTGTCGGAGGGACTCACGGTCGGAATTTCCAAACGGATCAGCTCGCCCACAACCAGCAGCGGCACCGCTTCGGGCTGAAGCAAGGCGGTCTTGATGTCGTAGCCCACCACCAGCCCCCTGTAGTTCCCATCGTCATCGTTCACGACGAAGTCGAGCGAGTCCGTCGCGTCGGCGATTTGCAGCAGCTTGTGAAGAGGGTCTTGGGAATGCACGAACTGCGGCGGGTTCACCCGGACCTGGTCGGCGGTGATGCGCTTGAGGATGGTCAGATCGGCCAGCGTCCCGAAGCGAATGCCCCTGCGGCGCAACTTGAGCGTGTAGATGCTGTCCCTGGAAATCAGTTGGGCACCGGCAGTCGCGACGATGGCGGCGAACATGACGGGCAAAATGACCTTGGGGTCACGGGTCAACTCGTAGAGGATGACGATGGCTGTCAGCGGGGCGTGCGTAGTCCCGGCGGTTACGGCGGCCATGCCCACCAGCGCGAACGCCGTGGCGCTGTCCGCGTCCACCGCCCCGAGTCGGTTCAGGGCCAATCCGAAGGCCCCACCGAGGAACGCGCCGATCATCAGCGACGGTGCGAACACGCCGCCCGATCCACCGCTCCCAAGGGTGAGTGACGTCGCCACCAGCTTGAGGCCCATGAGCCCGAGAAGTGCCAGGATGGTGAACTTGGCAGGATCGAGCAGCGCCGGGCTGATCGCGGCCTTGATCGCCGGATACCCATTGCCGAAGAACTCCGGGGCGCCCGCGCCCCCGACGACCTGGAAATACACGACCCCGGTGATGCCCAATCCGATCGCGCCGATCGCCGGCTTCAGTTGCTCGGGCACTTTCAGAGCGTCAAAGACGTCCTCACATTTGTACAGCAGCTTGATGAAAAAGACGGCCCCCCCGGCGCAGAGACATCCCAGGATCAGGTAGTACGGCAGTTGGGTAAGCTGGAAGACGTATTCCTCCTGGCGATGGACTTCGAAGATGGCCACGTCCGTTCCGCCTTGCAGGGCGTGCATGGTGGAGCAGCCCAACACGCTGGCGAAGACCACCGGCGAGAAGGTGCGGAAGGAGAAATCGCGCAGGAAGATCTCCAGAGCGAACAACACGCCGGCGATGGGGGCGTTAAAAATGGCGGCAATGCCCGCCGCCGCCCCGCACGCCACCAGCACACTCATGTGCCGCGCCTGCACGCGCAGCGATTGGCCGACGCTGCTCCCCAACGCCGCGCCGATCTGAATAATCGGTCCCTCGGTCCCGGCGGCCCCGCCCGAACCGATGGTCAGGGCGCTGGAAATCGCCTTGGCGAAAGCGACCCTCAGGCGGATGCGCGCCCCGCGCCGCAAGATGGCGTCCATGACTTCCGGAACGCCATGGCCTTTGGCTTCGCGAGCGAAATAGTACGTGATGAACCCGACCAGCAGGGCGCCGACTGTGGGAAGGACCACCAACATGGCGACCCGCCCATTGTACAGCCCGCCATGACCGGCGTCCCCATAGGCGTACCGGGTTGCCAGCTCGATGAGACGGTAGAACACGTGGGCGCCGACACCGGTTGCGCAGCCGATCACGATGGCCATCGCAACCAGGAAGTACTCCTCTTTGTGCCCCGCTGAGAAGAACAATCGGTTTCGGAGTGCTCGCAACCGCAGTCTGATCGATTTCTTTTCTGACACGGAACGACTCGCCAAGGCCGCCTGCCTCTCGTCAAGGACCGACACCGTATCAGCCGCGCGGAGGCACCGCAAGCTTCCGCGCCGCGCTTTGCCCTGTTCCCCATCCCGGGCGTACGTCTTACAATAGGACTCGTCATGGACTCGCCCGCGTCAACCGTGAAGCTCGGCCGCAATGTCTACCTCGCACCCACCGCATACGTGGGCGGTGACGTCGAGATCGGCGACCAGTGCGCGGTCATGCACCAGGCGGTGATCCGCGGCGACATCTCAGCCATCCGCATTGGGCGGCGCGTGAACGTTCAGGACGGCGCCATCCTCCACACCGACGCCGGTGGGCCTTTGCACATCGGTGACGAAGTCGCTATTGGTCATCGGGCTGTCGTCCACTGCAACTCGGTCGGATCCGGCAGTCTGATCGGCATCGGCGCCATCGTGTGCGACGGGTGCGAGATCGGCCCGGGCTGCATCGTCGCTCCCGGTGCCCTCGTGCCGCCGAACGCTCGAATCGAGCCCAATTCGATCCTCATGGGCGTGCCGGCCCGGCTTGTACGTTATGCAACCGACGAGGATTTTGCGCGAATAAAGTTCGCGGTGGATACGTATATCCAATTGGGCACCCGGCACAAATCTGGGGAGTTCCCCAACGTCGTGCGCGCTTCGACCGCTTGATCGACGTAAGATCCTGTGATGCTGCTACAAAGAATGGACGATTGTCTAATTGACCGGGCTTCGCATTCGGATGACATTATATAGGTACTGCCAATGGGAGTTCCTGTCCGAGCGTGGGAGATTTCTTGCCGGGCGGGTCGGTTGCGGGCGTCTATAGTGTGCGTGGTCATGGCAGCGCCCGGCAGGCGAGCGGGAGCCGGACGATGTCTCGCCGATTCAAGTGAGAACGTAATCAGGCGGTGTTGATGCCATCGAGCGGAGGTCAATCTGGAGGCACCCCCTCTCTGGGAAGCAGCGACCCGGCGGCACTGGTCGGCCTTCAAATCGGTGATTTTGAGATCATCAGGGAGATCGGCCGGGGCGGTATGGGCACCGTGTTCCGCGCGCGCCAGAAATCGCTCGACCGAATCGTGGCCCTCAAAGTCCTCTCCAGCGGTCTGGGGCTGACCAACACGCTGGTGCTGCGTTTTCAGCGTGAGGCCCAGGCAGCGGCCAAGCTGCACCACGACAACATCGTGCCCATCCACGCCCAGGGCGAGAGCAATGGTCTCTACTACTACGCCATGGAACTGATTCATGGCGAGAACCTCCACGATCTGAACAACCGGGCGCGCAGCGCGGCGAGCGCCGCCTCCGGCGCCGCCCTGCCCGGCACCGGACCGCCCGCCACGGCGGATGATCCCGGCGCCACGACGCCGATGCCTGCCGCCTTGCAAGCAGGACCGCGTATCCCGGGCGGCGCAGCGACCTCGGACCCGGGCTGGGGCCAGGGGGCGCCGAGCAGGCCATCGCAGTTCGACAGGATCGCCAAGCTGTTCGCCGAGGTCGCCGACGCGCTCGACTATGCCCATCAACAAGGCGTCATTCACCGGGACGTCAAGCCGCACAACCTGATCCTGGGTGTGGACGAGCGGATTTCCATCATGGACTTCGGGCTGGCCCGCGTGCTGGAGCAACCGGGCGTTACCGTGTCCGGCGAACTCGTCGGGTCGCCCCTGTACATGTCGCCCGAGCAGATCATGGGCGGGGGGCGGAAGGTGGACCGCCGAACCGACATCTACTCCTTTGGTGCCACGCTGTACGAGTTGATGACCCTGTCACCCCCGTACCCCGGCGAGACACGGGAACAGGTCATCTCCAGGATCATCACCTCGGACGTCGTGGCACCGCGCATGCTGAATCCGCAAATCCCGGTGGACTTGGAGACGATCTGTCTCAAGGCGTTGGAGAGCGACGCCGATCACCGCTACCAGACGGCCGGGGCCATGCGCGACGACCTGCGACGTTTTGCCACCCACGACGTGATCCGCGCCAGGCGAGCCGGGATCGCGGCCCGCGCCGGCAGGTTCGTGCGCCGCAACAAGGTCGCGTCTGTGACGGCAGCCGCGCTCGCACTGGCTCTGGCGTTGACCGCGGTGCTGATGCTCCAGTCGCACAAGTCGCGCACCGTGAAGCAGGACCTCGCCACGGCTTCTCAAGCAACCGAGCGGCTGGAGAAAGAGAAGGCCGAGCTTGACGAGACCGTCAAAGCCCAGGAAGAGGAGATCGCCGAATCGCAGAACAACAACGATTTCCTGCGGGCCCAGCTGCGGGGCGGCGGCGAAGTCGGCAGGCAGTTCATCGAACAGAGCCCGGAGGCCGCTACGTTTCTCGAAAAAATGCTCGCAGCCGCGCAGAAGGCCGACCCGCTTGCCCACCGGATGTCCTGCGTATTCATCGACGGGCAACGGGCGCGGGAGGCGCAGCGGTTTGAAGCCGGTTTGGGTCCAGGGCAGGGCGTAGCGCAGGCAATCTACCTGCAGGCGTTGGCCTCGGAGGACCCCATCCAAGCCGTCACGCTGGCGAACGAATGCCTGCGCCTGGCCCCCGACCATATCGGCACGCGGATGCTCGCCGCTGCCCTGGCGTGCGCGAACCAGAACTACGACCGGATGGCAGCCCATGCCACGGATCTGGTAGAACGGCAACCGGATGCGTCCGACGGGTATCTCCTGCGCGGCACCGCCGAGTTGCTATCCGAAGACCTGGCGGCGAGCATCTCGGACTTCGACACCGCTGTGGAACTGAGCGAGGGAAACCCTTGGGCCTTCGCATTGCGTGGCGTGGCGCACGCACGGTCGCACAATCATGCCCTCGCGATGGCCGATTTCGACAGTGCTTTGGCGGTGTCTCCCGACAACGTGGTTGCCTTGCTCGAGCGAGGTCGCGTGCACGTCGATCTGGAGGACTTCCACGCGGCGATCGCGGATGCCGACAGCGTCATCGAACTCGAGGGCAAGAACGCCGAGGCCTACACGTTCCGCGGCGACTGCTGGGGTGCACTCGGACGCTACGCCGAAGCGAGTGCGGACTACACGACGGCCCTGGAATTGGACCCGGCCTCGCTCGTGCTCGGTGCCAAGGTGGCCCTGGCCGTCGCCAAGCGAAACATGCAGCAGCCTGACGCGGCGGAGGCAACCGACGCCAGAGTCCCCGAAGGGACGCCCGATCCCGAGGAATCCCCACCACCTTCGGAAATCCCGCGCGGCGCCGGGGCGGACCGGGAACGAACCGATTGGCTCGAGCGTTTGTTGGACAACGAAGATCGAGACCCGCCCGATCGCGGAGAGGCGGGGCGGCAGTTCAGCCACCCGCTGCCGAGGCTGAGGTGAACCTGAAGGGTGTTCCACCCAATGGCATGACATGCCCGTGAACGGCAAGACGATCGCGCTGCCCGGCAATGTGACGCTTCCCGAGGCGGAATTGCGCTTTGTCCACTCTCGATCTTCCGGGCCGGGCGGACAGAACGTCAACAAGGTCGCCTCGCGCGTGACGTTGCTCTTCGATGTGAGCAACTGCCCCGCCCTGTCCGAGAGACAAAGACGCCGCATCACGCGGGCATTCCCCGGGCGGATTAACAACGCGGGGCTCATGCGAGTGGTTTCGACGCGGTTCCGCACGCAGGCAGCCAACCGCAAGGCCGCCCTCGAACGGTTCACCGCGCTTCTCACCGAGGCGCTGACGCCCAAGAAAACGCGGCGAAAAACCGCGATCCCCGCCGGCGCCCGTGCGCGCCGCCTGACGGACAAGGCCCGTCTCGGCGAACGCAAGCGCCTCCGCCGCGGACCGGGCCCGGACGAGTAGAAGCAACGGAGCGACGGGAAAGGAGAAACCGAGCCGCGGTCGTAAGGGAGCGGACCGAACGAACGGACGGAAGAAAAGGGCTACAGAACCCTTGCATACCCCGGCGGAGCAGGATACATCAGTGGAGACGCCGATTGGAGACGCGTAACATGCTCTTGCACGCACCTTGGCGCATTGGCGTGACTATCGCGATGATCTTGACCCTATCCGGCATCGATGCCTTTGGCGGCGAGGCCCCCTCGTCCCTCCCCGCGCACATTCGCTTCGCCACGTTCAATGTGTGGGAACTCAGCTCCGCCAAGCTCGCACGGGTGGACGCCGAGGGTCGCGGAGCGCATCCCCAACTTCGCAAGGCCGCCGAGATCATCCAGCGCGCGCGACCGCACGTGCTGCTGATCAACGAAATCGATTTCGACACCGGCGCGCGTCGAAACGCGACGCTGTTTCTGGAGCGCTACCTGAAGGTCTCGCAGGGAAAGCAGCCGCCCATCGACTATCCCCACATCTTCTTCGAGCCGGTCAACACGGGCGTGCCCACCGGCCTGGATCTGGACAACGACGGCAAGACCGACGGCCCGGCCGACGCGTACGGATACGGGAAGTACGAGGGGCAATACGGCATGGCCCTTTTCAGCCAGTTCCCCATCGACCGCGCGGGCGTGCGCACGTTCCGGACGTTCAAATGGAAGGCAATGCCGCACAGCCTGATGCCCGACGGCACCAGCGACAAGCCGGAATGGTACTCGCCACTCGAAGCGGCCATCTTCCGCCTGAGCAGTAAAAGCCACTGGGACGTCCCGGTGCACATCGGTCCTGCGGATCGCATGGGTGGCGCCCTGGCGATCCATGTGCTCGCCTGCCATCCCACCCCCCCGGTATTCGACGGGGCCGAGGACCGCAACGGCCGCCGCAACTTCGACGAGATTCGCCTCTGGGCGGATTACATCGCGGGCGACCAACGGGCGTCCTATGTGGTGGATGACCAGGGCAGGCGCGGCGGACTGCCCGAGAACGCCCGGTTCGTGATCCTGGGCGATCTCAACGCCGATCCCGACAAGGACGAGCGAGCCTACGGTCAGGCCGCCATTGATCCGTTGCTCGGGTCGCCTCGCGTGCACGATCCACGACCGCGGCGATCCGGCGCCGCCGGGTGGAACGAACCAGCCGCCCTCAAGACCGCCGGCTTTGGCCGAATCGACTACGTGCTGCCGTCGGTGAGTCTGAAGGTGATCGGTTCGAGCGTGTTCTGGCCGGCGCCGAGCGATCCCCTGCACCGCCTGGTCGCTGAGCCCCACCCGTCCAGCGACCACCGTCTCGTGTGGGTGGACGTCGCCGCCACATCGTGACGACGGCGTGCGGTCGTACGAGGCAACGTGTCTCACCCGGCCCATGCAAAACCCGCGCCTGGCATTCCGCTGACGGGGGGTGTCCATTCCTGACCGAGGGACGTGCGGGCTCGGCGGGTTGACAGAGTTCGGCGGTGAGTTTGTAATCCATCGGTTCTCGACGGCAGGCGTGCGGGCGTTCGCGCGTTTACCGACTTGCCGCTCAGGTCACGTTCCTGGAAAGGGAAACATGGACACCACGCCGGAAGACCCGTCGCAGATGCCCACCGAGCACCGCGTAGCGCTCTTGTCGCGCAGTGATCGCCCGTTCCACGTCATTCTTGCGCAGCAGTTCGACCGCGAATTGATCCAGACACTCTGCCGATTGGCTGAACGTGTGCGAGCCATCGCCGAGACACGCCAGGGGGCCAACTTCCTACGCACGCTGCTTAGCCACAAGCGGGCCATGCTCTACTTCACGCAGCCCTCCACGCGAACGTTCCTGTCTTTTGCAGCCGCGTGCCAGGTCATCGGTCTGTCCAACAACGAGGTTCGCGACTCCTCCACGTCGTCGGAGGTGAAGGGGGAGAGCGAAGAGGACACGATTCACGTTCTTAGCCAGTACTTCGACGTGATCATCATGCGGCACCCGGGCGAGGGGTTTGCCGAGCTGATGGCCCACCGTCTCAACCAGATGCGTCGCAGCATCCCCATCATCAACGGGGGATCGGGCAAGGACCAGCACCCGACCCAGGCGCTGCTGGACATCTACACCCTACACCGCTGCTTCAGCCGCCTGGGGTCCGACGGAATGATCCACCAGTTCGAGGACAACCCTTTCGCCGGCAAAACGATCGCATTCGTCGGCGATTTGCTCCGGGGGCGGACCGTGCGCTCGTTGGTCTACTTGCTGTGCCGTTATCCGGGCGTGCGTCTGTTGTTCGTTGCCCCGGACGAATTGCAGATCCAAGAGGATATCCTCGAGTATGCCCAGCGCTATAACATCACCCATGAATGCCCGAGCAGCCTGCCGAGCGTGATCTCCGAGTGTGACGCGGTCTACATGACCCGTTTGCAGGACGAGCACGATACCGCCGGCGAGTCGAAAGCCATCGACTACGACCGGTTCCGCCTCGACCTGGACATGAAGGACAAATTCAAACCCCACTTGGCCATTCTGCACCCCCTCCCGCGGCGCAACGAACTCGACGTGCGTCTGGATACGGACCCACGGGCCAAGTACTGGGAGCAGGTGCGCAACGGCATGTGGGCCCGAGCGGCGCTGCTCGCCTACGTCTTCAACGTCGACGCGGCCATCATCGACCACCATCAAAGCCACTACAGCTATTAGCCGTTTTCGGAAAGGTTGTGGCGGTTTCGTCGGGACCACTCCCTCACGGTCGCGGCTCGGTTCTGGTCCGCTCCCTCGTGGTCACTTGACCGGTCATTTGGCGGCGGAATATCATGCTACGGTTTGGGGCCTGGCTGTTCCTGACCACGAAACTCGAAATGGATAGGAGATTATCCAATGACACGCATGTTATGCTTGCTCACGCCACTGTTGCTGGTTCTCGCCGGGTGCGACGCTTTCTTCGACCTCACCGGGTTGCCCAGGCCCGATGACGGCCCTAATGCCAATACCACCCATCCGGAAACCGGCAAGGCGGATCTGAAGCAGTTCAAGTCCGCCACCGAATTCCAGGACTACTTCACTTCACAAGTTTCAACGGACTCCCGCTACGGCATTCGTGGAGGCGGGGCGAACGGCGAGATGACCGACGTCGCCTTCGATGAGTCACAGGCTGGCGGCGATGCGGCCCCGCCGCCACCTTCCGTCGTCGAGGGCGGCGACGCGGGCGCGGCGCCCACGTCCACCGCCGATGACGGCGGCGCGTCGACGAGCGACGGCTATTCGACCACCACGACGCAGGAGGAAGGCGTTCAGGAGGCTGACGTCATCAAGAACGACGGGACGTACATCTACGTTCTTTCCGACTCGGTGCTGCACATCGTGCAGGCCGACCCCGGCGAGTCACTCCAGGAACTGCCCAGCGTGCCCCTGGAAGGATACGGGCGGGACCTGTATCTGCTCGAGGACAAAGTGGTGGCACTTACGCGACCGAGCGTCGCCTATGACGGGCCCGAGCCCCTGGCCGCCCAGGGGATGATCGCACCGCCGTTCTGCTACCGATCCCGGGTGCAGGTGACGGTTGTCGACGTGGCGGATCGGAGCAACCCGGTTATCGAATCGACCACGTGGTTCGAGGGTGACCTGTCGTCCAGCCGGATGATTGGTGACGTTCTGCACCTGGTGCTGGTGAATTACCCCGAGTTCTTCGCGCCCGTGCTGGAGTTCCGCGACGGCCAACCGGTCGTTGCCGACGTGGACGCGGACACCATTCTTCCCAACTACGAGGTGGCGGTCGCAGGCGGCGCGCCGGTGTCCGGCAACACCGTGGACTGGCCGAATTTCTACTACCCCATCGATCCCGACGGCTACGGGATGACCATGGTGGTGAGCCTGAACATCAACGCTCCGGAGGATTTCCAGTCGGTGGGTGTTGTGGCCTATCCGGGCAACGTCTACGCATCGACCGAAGCGCTCTATCTGACGGACTCCAACTACAACTTCTTCGGCGATATGCGCCAACTGACCGATATCTACAAGTTCGCCCTCACCGACGATGGGCCTTTGCTGACGGGCGTCGGCGCCGTGCCCGGACGCATCCTGAACCAGTACTCCATGAGCGAGTATGAGGGCTATCTGCGTGTAGCCACCACCGTAAACGATCGTGGTTTCTGGTCCGAATCGGAATCCTCGAACAACGTGTACGTGCTGGCTGACGCGGGCGATGAATTGGATATCGTCGGGCGGGCCGAGGGCATCGCCCTCGGAGAGGAAATCAAGTCGGCGCGGTTTTCGGGTTCGAGAGGCTACCTGGTAACCTATGAGCAGATCGACCCGCTGTTCACCATGGATCTTTCCGACCCGACCAACCCGCGGGTCGTCGGCGAGTTGAAGGTGCCCGGTTTCAGCACGTTCATCATCGAGATGGATGAGGATCATCTGCTCACCGTGGGGGAAGGAGCGGACGACGATTCGTTCGGGTGGACGCGGGGCGTGCAGTTGTCCATCTTCGACATCAGCGATTTCACCAACCCGCAACGGGCGTTCACCAAGCACATTGGTGATCCGGATGCCTGGTCCGAAGCCCTCTACAATCCCAAGGCGTTTACCTACTTCGCCGCCGGGGACTTGCTTGCGCTGCCGGTGGAAATTTACAGCTATGGTTATGCCATCCAAGACGATGTGCTTCCCACCGACATTGACGAGCCCGGCGAAGGGAGCGACAGCGAAGGGGATGAAGGGGACGAGGGAGACGAGGATGTGGATGTTCCGTCGCCTGAGGAGTTGCCTCCTCCGCCGGATGAGTTCCTCGGTCTGTACGTGTATCGCGTCACGCCGGAGAGCGGATTCGAGTTCCTCGGGCGCATGAGCACGGTAGTGGACGAAGGCTATTACTACAGCGCGTTCACGCGAGGCGTGTTCATGAACGCCAATGTCTTCGCGGCGTGCGAGCGCGGGGTATTCGGGGCGCCGCTGACGGATGTAAACTCCGTCCCGTGGCGGGTGATCTTCCCCGATCCCTCGCCGGACGACTATCCGAGTGGCGGCACCGCAGAAGACACGGTGACCGTCTCGGAGGAAACAACCGGCAGCGACGTGGAAGGTACGAGCGGCGCCGCGGGATAGGAGCCCGTGGCAAAAGTGTGTGGGACAGGCTTTCCAGCCTGACCAGACTGGTCTGGAGTCGCTGAAAAGACCGACTGGAAAGTCGGTCCCACACGGATTCTGTCTTTCGCCACGGGCAGATCGCGCCTACACGAACTTGACCTTGCGCGCGGCGAAGAGACACATGCGCAGCAGCGTCAGTCCGTGACGCCAGCGTGAGATGTTGGTCTCGCCGTAGGTGCGAGACTGGTAATGCACGGGCACGTCGATGATCTTCAGGTCCGCCTGGGCCGCCCCAAACAGTAGGTCGTAGTCTCCGAAGGGGTCGAAATCGCCGAAGGAGGCGCGGCTGGCGGCTAGCCGGCGCTCGTAGTCCTCGCGGAGCAGCACTTTGGTGCCGCACAAGGTGTCGCGGAATCGCTGGCCCAGCAGCGTGGTGAACAGCCAGCCGAAGAACTTGTTGCCTACCAGATTCAGAAAGCGCATGGCCTTCTTGTCCATCAGATACACCATGCGCGACCCGTTAATCAGTTCCCCGTGCCCGTCGATCAAGGCCTCGTAGAAGAGAACCAGCTCTTCGGGCGGGACGCTGATGTCCGCATCGAGAATCATCAGCACCTCACCGGTGGCATGGGCGAAGCCCTTGCGCACGGCGTCGGCTTTGCCCCCGCCGTCCTGCCGCATACAGCGGACCGACCACGGGCCGTTATAGGCGGCGACGCTCCGCTGAATCGTCGCCCATGTATCGTCGGTGCTCTGGCCTTCGACGAAGATGATCTCCTGTTTGCCCGCCAATGTCGGAATGCGCTCCAGCAGCGGTTGGATGTGGCCGGCTTCGTTCCGAGCGGGCACGATGATCGACACGCTCCGCTCTTTCCCGCGTTGCAGCACGCGGTCGTCTACCGAGCGGGCAACGATCACACCGCTCAATCCCAGGTGGTGCAGCCCGGGCAGGTTGCCCAGGAACCGATTGGCCAACGTGGAGAGCAGCGGCACTTGAATCGGCAGCAGGGTCATACCGAAGCAGCGGATCGTCTCGAATCCCGACAACGAGAGTAGATGGCTGATCTCCGCACACGGAAGCCAGCTATGGTCGGGGGCGGCGGGCTTGAGCCCGAACCACTCCGCCAGTTTCAGCATCGGCTGCCACAAGCGGCTGTAGTGAACGATGATCAGCCGCGTCCGCTCATGACAGACCCCCTGTAGGGCACTCAGCACCTCTTGCACGTCGTAGAAATCGCAGAGTGCCTGATTGACAATCACGTAGTCGAACGTCTCGCCGAGCCGGGCAGCGTCTTCACCGCGCATCTCGATGAAGTCGAGGTGCGGATGGCGCGAGCGGGCCTCTTCGATCGTTTTGGGGTCGAAGTCCACCCCCACGCCGTGGGCCGGCTCGAGGAATGCCAGTAGCTCCCCCGTTCCGCACCCGACATCCAACACCCGCGACCGGGGGGCGACGATGCGCTTCAGGCGTTTCATGATCTGCGCGTAGTAATAGCGTGGCCTGAGCCCGCCGGGGGCGCGTCGCTTGGCACCGTAGTACGCCCGGAAGGCCCGTTCCCATCGAGCCGCTGACGGGACGTGTCGCAGGCGCTCCGCCTGATCGGAGAACACCGATTCATCCGGTCCCGTCTGGTGGACTGTCGCGGATGTTGCGTATTGGTCCGGTGGCGTCATGGTCTAAGGTACTCAACGATTCCCGGGGATCGGTCCGGCGCTTCTCAAGGAGTTATCGGCGGTTCGGGATTGGTGCTTTTGTTATCGGGGCAAGTGACGCGTGATGCGGTAGGCCTCCAGCGGAATCGGCCCACCGGTGTACGTCGCCACCGGTTCCACCTCGAACCGCTCGCCCCAGGCGTTGGTGGCGACAGCCCGCTCACCGGCTGTCGGCTCGACCTGCGGGCGGCCCGATCCTGGGGCCATGACGTAGTAAGCCGGTCGCTTGCCCTGTCTGTAGCATTCGTCGATTCCGCGGGGGAGGTCGGGGAAACAGCGCGACGGGAACACCGGCACGTAGTCAGCGTAAGCCGACATGAACCGAAAGTGATTGGCCTGCCGGTTCATGGCTCCGTAGTTCATCAGAATAGCCTCTCCAGGCTCCAGCCGGGTCAACACGTCGTCACAGGCCGCTGCGATATGCTCCGCGCGGGCGACGTTGGTCCATGTTTGCTTCACGCACAGCGCGTAGGGCCCGGCCACGACCAGGACAAGCACCAGCCACACCGAGCGCCGTGCCGGCACGGCCGCCGCATCGACGTGCGGCGATTGAAGGACGCGGATCACGAGCGGAATCAGCAGCACCAGTGCGGGCGCCAGGTAATGCGGACTGGGGGAGGCGGAACTCCGCCCCAGCGCGGGCACGAGCATGCCCAGCGCCGCCACCAGCCACAGGGCGTCGTGCCGGCGTCCTCTACGGAAAATGTACAACGCGCCGATCCCAATCAGGCCCACAAACGGCAGCATCCCGGTATCGAGCAGCCGACTGCCGAGGACGCCCAGGCCGGTCATCACGCCCGCCACACTCATCCCCGTGTTCACCCCGCGACCGCTCAACAGGGTGACCAGTTGCCAGAACAGCGGACGCGTCTCATCGAGCAGCAGCATGCTGGGAACCATCAGGCCCACGCCAAGCGCGACCGCGGTCAGCACGTACGCCGGATTGATCGCCACGGACACCAGACGCGATTGGGCGAATCGCCGAACCACCCATATCGACAAGATCAGATACGCTACCGTCAACCCCACCAAAGCGAAGAGCTTCCAGTCCAGCACGGTCGGCTCGCGCCCGAGGTTCAGGATAATCAGGCATACCAGCCAAATCGCCGCGCCGCACAGGACACCCGTCCGGCAGCGGCGCGTCGATCCGACGACGGACAAAACCGTAAGCGTCACCCAGTTCACACGCAGCAAGACCATGACCGTCAGCGCCAAAGGCAGCAACATACCGATCGCGTGCACCTTCTCGCCAACCGCGTGGCCGATGACCAGCGCCGCCAGCAGACAACAGCTTGGGCTTCGTCTCTCCAACCCACGCCACAACAGGTAGGCCGAAAGAAGGCAGGAGCCCGACAGGATGTTCTCCGGCCGAAACATCGTGGCAAACGTCAAGTGCCCCGGCAGCGCCAGGTAAAGGCAGGCCGACACCACGCCCCAGTGCCAGTGCCCGAACATGTGGCGTCCGACTTCGTAGGCCACCACCACCGCCCCTAGCAGGAAGACCAAACCCCACAACGCCGTGAGCGCGATGATGCAATCCGGATCGGCGAAACAGGCATCCACATAGTCAAGAACCCCCAGGCCCTCGCCCCAGCCGTGTATCACGTAATCGACCGCCAGACTCAGAGTCAGCAAGGCCTGCATGGGAACACCGGGGTGATCCAGCATCTTGGTCTTGTTGCCCAAGAGCAGATTCAGACCGTTGGCCAGGTAGGCACCGTCCGAATCGGCGGTGTACCACCACGGTTCCCCCCAAGGCTGCAAGGCGACCAGCACCAGGGTCAACGCGACAACACCAACGAGCGCACAGGCGGGTGCGCCCAACTTCCCAGTGGCGCCGGACACGCCCACAACCGATCGCTGCGCCAGGCGCCGGGCGAAGCCGGCGGTGGGGGATCGTGAAAGGGCAAACGCATTTGGCAGCGTGGTCATTGGGTCTGGGTTCCGCAGCGAGGGAGAACTTCGATGTCGGCCGCTTTTTTCTCGATCACGACCAAGCATCGGAATGCCAGCAGCGGTGCAAACGGTGTCAGCAGCCGTTCCACAGCGCGCACCACCGGCGCCAGGGACAACGGCACCCACTGACGCATCTCAAAACCGCCGCTTAGGGGAAACAACAGAGAGTCGAAACGCTCGCGACGGATGACGGACAACACTGGAAACCGCCGGTGAAACGCCTCGATATCGCGCCAGAACAGCAGCGTTGGGACGGCGACGTTGGCTTCCCAGGGATCGCTCGCACCGAGGTCCTCACAGGAGTCGTCGGTTTCCAGTGGTCGGGCCTGGATGTCGATGTTCTCGTTGTGAAAGTAGTGCCACGCGACCCAACTGACGGGCGACACGTAGGGCTCGATGAGCAGGATTCGACCGCCGGATGCCAACGCCCTGGCTGCTCCGTCGAAGAAATCGGCGGGACGGTCGACGTGGTGCAACACGTCGATCATGACGATGTTGGCCAGCGACTCATCGGCAAAAGGCAAACGACTCGCGTCGGCGGCGCAATCCAGCCACGGACACGGGACAATATCGCACGAAACCGTGTTGGGGCGCAATTCCGCGAAACTGCCGTGCCCGGCCCCAATCTCGATGTCGCTTCCCGCCACAGAGCAGCGGGCGCGGTCAATCGTCCCGTGATACCGTCGATAGATCTGGCGCAGCAGAGGCCGGGCGCTCCAGATTGCGGCATGCCGCTCGAGCCGTTCGCGGGCGCGTCGGCGTGCGGCATCTCGGCCGACCTGCGCGGGCGACGGCTTGCGGTTCACCGGGGGACGGGCGAGGGACAGGCGGTTCATCTCAACTGGATTATCGGTACTTCCCGAGCGGCGCTGAACTGCTTGTCGGTGTTCGGGTCCCCGGCAAGGCGCCGGAGGCCTCTATCCCGGTGCGCGGGTGGCGGTGGGGTCCCGCGGGACGGAGGCGGCCAGTTCGTTCCGATGGTCAGCCTCCTCCCGTGGTGGTGTCGTCCAGTGTTGCCATAGGTTTCGCGGTTTTTGCATCAATCGTCTGTAGGTGGTGGGTCGCTCGAGGCTCAAGTAAGCCATCGACGTGCTCAGGCCCACCGCGCCCAGCAGCACGACCGTGGCCACGGGTGCCAAGATGAACCTGCGGCGGAATCGGCGGGCCCGATCCGCCGAAGTGATGATCTCGTCGATCGTCTCCAAGATGTTCAGACCCAGGGTCTGTACAACCTGTTTGCTGGTGTGAAAACTACGGTCGAGTAGCTCGGCGAGCAAGACGGAGACCAGACCGGCGCCAATGCCGATCACGAGCGCGAGGGCCAGCATCGTTTTCGACTTGGGCGATGTCGGCTTGGTCCACGCCACGGCCGCACCCAGTTTCTCGAACCGGATTCCGCGTTCGCTCTCATCGGTCTCGAGCAGGAGAGCGTATTGTCGCGCCGCAGTGGCATAGAGCCCGTAGTTGCTGCGCGCCTGGGACGTCTCTTCCCGGAGCTTGCGGTACTGTCGGCGGGCCTGCGGGATGTTCTGGTGAGCCTTCTCCAAGGCCAGTATGTCGTCCTCGACCCGCTGCAGGGATGCGGCAGTACGTTCCAACTCGTCCTCGTAAGCGACGACGTCCATTTCCGCCCGCAGCTTCTGCGCCTGCCAGACCTCCCCCATGGCTTCGCCCGGCGCCGCGGGCCTTACCGCCAGCCCCTGGTTGGGAATCACCGAAAACGGTCCCTGCTGGTCCGCCAGCAATCGCTCGTACCGCTGGCGCAGCTCGCGGAGGGCGACGATTTCCGGGTGTCTGTCCGTCATCTGCCGCCGGATCTTGAGATTATCGATCTCGCCGTTGATTCTGTCGATTTCCACCCCAATCTGCCGAGCCCGGGGACTGGTCAGCGCGGGTCCGAGCCCGATGTCTACCCCCTGGTTGGGGAGCATCGAGGCGGTTGTGACGATCGACTCGATATACTGCCTGGTCTTGAGCAGCTTGGCGCGACACGTCTCCTGCCGTCGTTGCAGTTCCCGTTGTTCGTTGTCCAACGACGTCTGCTTGATGAAGATAACGTTGGGGCTTGTGAGATTCACGAAGGGGTTTTCGACCTCGCGCAGCAAGCTCTCGTACTCGAGTTCGTCGAGGATTTCGCGACGTTTGGCGCTTTCGGTCTCGAAGAACGTCTTGTCCTCGCAGAGTTTCTGTGTAATCCGTGCTCGCGTGTGGTGCATGTAAGCGTCCCGGATTGCAGTAAGCAGCGGAACGCCGATGTTGGGGTCCGGCCCGGTGTAGATCAACTGCACGACGTCTTTGATGTCGGTGCTCTTGACGAGTCCGACCGCCACGCGGGCCGCCAGCCGCCTGCTGATCCGCTGCCGCTCCTTCTCCCCCTCCGACGTCAGGGTACCGTCCGGGTTTCTGGGAAGATCCTCGGCCAGCCCGATTTCGTCCACGACGTCGTTCATGACCTGTGGCGACCTTACGTCGCGACGGAGCGTCTCGCGAAATGGGACATAGAGACTCTCCTGCCCGAGAGCAGGCAGGTTCGACAGCGCCTCGTCGTCGACGCGCTCGAAAGTCGTGGAGGCGGTATAGGTGCGGGGCAGGTAGTGGCTGGCGGTCGTCGCCAACACCGTTCCCAGGCAGAACGGAATCAAGAAGAACCAGCGCCGCAGCCTGAGAATGCGGATTACTTCCGAAACATTCTCGCGTAGGCTGGCTAGCGAACTGGTCTCGGTCGCGGCGCCGCCGCGCGGCTCCGCGGAACCCGCAGTCCGCCTGCTCCTCCGTGATCGCTCTTGGTCTTCCACGCCAGGCGCATCCATCCGTGAATACTCGACCTGCCTGTAGCGCACCCCGGATCAACCTTGGCCGCCCCGGCAAACGGGGATCGATGAGCGGGGTGCCCGGACCTTCTTTCTGTGTATCGGGACGGTTACCGCGGTGCTGAATCAACTTCCGCGTGGAATCCTCGTGTGTATCTGCCGGCTGGTGAACTTTCTCGCCCCGATTTCGCCATATTGGGCTGGATTATTCGCGCGAGAGCGGATACAAAGTCTCATAATAACGCCGCGAAACCGCCGTGTCGGGGCGAGTCCGTGGCATGCAGACAGGAGCAAACGCCATGGCAAAGAAGAAGAAAAAGAAGATCGCCAAGAAGAAGGTCGCCAAAAAGAAAAAGGTAGCCAAGAAGAAGAAGGTGGCCAAGAAGAAGGTCGCCAAGAAAAAGGTAACCAAGAAGAAAGTCGCCAAGAAAAAGAAGAAAGCGGTTAAGAAGAAGAAAAGAACACCCAGTCCGGCCTTCATGAGGCCTATGGAGCTTTCGCCGGAACTGGCAGCCGTCCTCGGCAACAAGCCCCTGCCGCGAACCCAGGTTACCAAGAAGCTCTGGGACTACATCAAACGGAACGGGCTGCAGGACGACAAGAACCGCCGAATGATCAACGCCGACGAGAAGCTCAAAGCCGTCTTCGGCGGCAAGCGGCAGGTCAGCATGTTCGAGATGACCAAGCTGATCTCCAAGCACCTTTCGTAGTTCAGCCGACACCTGAACGACCGTGGGCTCCGTGTTCTCACCCGACGGCACGGAGCTCACTGCTTTGCCCATCAAGGCAACGAGTTCTGTCAGGGCTGCGTTTCCGTCGATAAGATTGCCGGCGGCACTTCGAGAGCGACGGAGTGGAGGCGGCGAAACGAGGACACCCTATCATGAAACGGTATGAACGCATCCTGGTTTGCATCCAACGTCCCGAACACGCTTCTGGTATGCTGGCCTACGTTGGGGCCATCGCACGCCTGGCCGAATCAAAAGAAATCCACCTTCTTCATGTATCCGACGAGAAGGCGCACGGTGCCCAGGATGCGCCGACCGTGGCGACATCCGTACCTGAGATGAGCGCCGACACGCTCCGTGCCCTCGCCACCGAGGGGTTCAAGGAATACGGAAGCGACCTTTGCCGATGCGAGGTGGTGCAGGGACCGCCGCTCTTGGAGGTATTGCGATTCGCACACGACCGAGACGTCGATCTGATCGTCATCGGGCGCCACGATCGTGGGTCAGGTGATGCGGATGACGAGGCGTTGCTGGCCCGGCGCATCACCCGCAAGTCCACGTGTTCCGTGCTGGTGCTGCCGGACGAGGGCCAGATCAAAGCCGACACGGTTCTGGTGCCGGTGCGCAACTCGGACTGCTCGGCGAACGCGCTTGACGTGGCCTGCGGCATCGCGGTCGCGACCGACGCCACCGTCATAGCCTGTGACGTATACCAGGTGCACACGGGCTATTCGCGTGTGGGCACGACGTTGGAAGAACACGAAGCGCTGCTCGAAGCCGCGGCCCGGCGCGAGTGTGACAAGCTGATCAAGCGAGTCGACACGCGCAACGTTGACGTACGGTGCCTGTGTGCACCGGACCTTCACGGCAAACCGGTCCCGGTCATCCTGGAGGCAATCGATAGCGTATCCGCCGACCTGATCGTGATCGGCGCTCGCGGTCGGACCGGCGCGGCCGGTGTGTTGCTGGGCACCGTCACCGAGCAACTGATTCGCAGCGGTCCCCTGCCCGTACTGGCCGTCAAGAAGAAGGGCGAGTGCCTCGGTATCCTGCGCGCCCTGCTCACGCTGACCGGCGAAGGATGACCCGTGCTTCCGACCGCCGGGCAGGCCACGTCCTGGTGATTGGCAAGCGTGGGATTATCGCCCATGGCGAATCGGGGCGCTTGCACATCAATTCCTGTCGCATGGGCGATCAACGAAGCGGTGCCAAACGCCGATAGATCGGGTTGAGGAATGGCGATCGGGCGCCGAGACGCCGCCATTCTTGCCTGCGGGTACGTCCGAGTATAGAATCCAATGCGAAACGGAGATGATACTCGGGTGGTCGTACCGGCAGGGAGTCGCCCGACGGGAGGCATTGGCCGATATGTTTGAACGATTTACCGATCGAGCACGCAAGGTGATGGCCCTGGCCAATCAGGAGGCCCAGCGGTTCAACCACGAATACATCGGCACCGAGCATATTCTGCTCGGGCTGGTCAAGGAGGGCTCCGGCGTTGGAGCGAACGTCCTGAAGAACCTCGAAGTGGACCTGCGCAAAGTTCGTTTGGAGGTGGAGAAGCTAGTCAAGAGCGGCCCGGACATGGTCACGATGGGCAAGCTTCCGCAGACCCCCCGGGCCAAGAAGGTGATCGAGTTCGCCATCGAGGAGGCGCGGCAGCTCAACCACAACTACGTGGGCACGGAGCACTTGCTCCTGGGTCTCCTGCGCGAGCAGGACGGCGTGGCAGCCCAAGTGCTGATGAACCTCAATCTCAAGCTCGAGGACGTCCGTGAGGAGGTTCTGAACCTGCTCGGCGCCGGGGCGGAGGCCGAGGAAATGGGCGGCGCCATGCCCTCCCCGGAAACCAAGAAGGGCAAAAGCAAGACCCCCGCGCTGGACTCGTTCGGGCGTGATCTGACGCTGATGGCCCGTGATGGCAAGCTCGATCCCGTAATCGGGCGTGCCAACGAAATCGAGCGCATCATTCAGATCCTCTGCCGGCGGCAGAAGAACAACCCCGTACTGCTCGGCGAAGCCGGGGTTGGCAAGACGGCCATCGTGGAGGGGCTGGCCCAGAAGATCGTGAACGGCGACATTCCCGAGTTGCTGGCGGATCGCCGGATCGTCGTGTTGGATCTGGCGATGATGGTCGCGGGCACGAAGTATCGCGGGCAGTTCGAGGAGCGAATCAAGGCGGTGATGAACGAGGTGCGCCGGGCGCGTACCGTGATCCTGTTCATCGACGAGTTGCACACGCTGGTAGGCGCCGGCGGGGCCGAGGGGGCAATCGACGCCTCCAACGTGCTCAAACCGGCCTTGAGCCGTGGCGAGATCCAATGCATCGGGGCGACCACGCTGGACGAGTACCGCAAGTACATCGAGAAGGACACCGCCCTGGAGCGGCGCTTTCAGCAGATCATCGTTAGCGAACCAACCCGGGCCGAGTCGCTCGACATCCTCAAGGGGCTGGTCGACCGCTACGAAGCCCATCACCGCGTGCGTATCACCGAGGAGGCGCTGGAAGCGGCGGTGGAGCTCTCCAACCGTTACATCACCGGGCGGGTGCAGCCGGACAAGTCGATCGACGTAATCGACGAGGCCGGCGCCCGCGTACGGCTCAAGAGCATGACCAAACCCCCCGACCTCACGCAATTGGAGCATGAGGAGGGACGGATCGCGATGGAAAAGGACGAGGCGGTCAAGAACGCCGACTACGAGCGTGCGGCCGAGCTTCGCGACGCCTACGAGACGATTCGCGACAAGAAGGACTCCATGGTGCGCAGTTGGCGGGACAAGTCCAAGGAGATCGAGGGCGCCGTCGATCCGGATATGGTGGCGGAAGTCGTCGCCAGCATGACCGGCGTCCCGCTCCAGCGCATGGACAAGCACGAGGCCGATCGGCTCCTCTCGCTGGAG
>Ga0190284_1000390_pt1 | contig 26812 bp, 23 predicted proteins | sample 48691812_MG_FD_161668 | JGI IMG/M metagenome (GOLD analysis project Ga0190284, IMG submission 161668) | Hydrothermal vent microbial mat bacterial communities from Southern Trench, Guaymas Basin, Mexico - 4869-18-1-2_MG | ecosystem: Environmental > Aquatic > Marine > Hydrothermal vents >...
CGCGCAGAGTGAGGGCGCGCAGCTCCACTGGCTCGCCCGGCTGCTGGGCTACGTCTGCACCGCCTTCGTGGTGGCCTGCGCCAACGCATCGCTGATCGGTGTTCTAAGCAGTGCCCGGCTGCGCTTGCCAGCCGACAAACTATTGGTGGGATCGCCCTGCGCCGTTGCGTGGGCTCCCTCGCAGGTAATCCTGGCAATCCAGTCCTGGACGCTTCTCCAGGCACAACCCCGTGCACCTCCCGTTCAGATCGCGACCGTTAGATGATCCGTGGTGGGCGATGCCCATCTTCTGGTTCCCCATAATTGTGATATGCCTAACGGGCGGCAGAGTTCGCCCATCAGGTTCTGACTGTAGTAAGGCTATGAAGGATAGGTGACTGTTCGCTATTTAGCCTAATCCTCTTGTTTCTGAAAACACGGAGAGATTATAGATGATTCGCCAAGAACTGACTGGTCTTTTGAGTTTAGCCGTGGTTGTGCTGGCCGTTTCGCCGGCACAGGCAGCCGGACGATTCGTGCGAGAGTGCGAAGGCAAAACCAATAACTCAGGAATCACTTACACGGATTTCCACTTGATCATCACCTCGGACACTGCCATCAACGGTGTTTATGGAGTCATTCATGATGGTGCCCAGTTTCATCGGAACCCCACGATCACTGGTGAAGGGACAAATACCGTTCAGATCAACTGGGATGGGTTGAGCATCGATGATGGTGAGAGCATCGGCGTTGGAGTTCATTTCACTCTGGAGGAATGGAACACTTATCGCATCACGAAGCAGTGGACTGATACCGCGGCGCGGGACGCCTTTGATACGTCCGCTTTGGGGTTGAGTGTCCTGGATTGCGGCGAGTACTATCTGACCAACGAGGATTCCGATCAAACGGTCAACTACTCAAACCTCGAATACACGGTCCAGTCCACGCCGATGGCCCCCGCGAACAGCAATGGTACGGATACACAAGCTCAGGAAGCTTACGACCTCGCCGAGGGATTATCGTCCGCCCCCGGTTGGACATCGCCCGCCAACAGCAACGGCAGCGTAGCGCCGCAGGACGATACCTTCGTGATCAATCTGGACATCGTCGAAGGGGAGTACCTGCTGAGTTACCTCACCTACGAGTTTGAGGACGGAACCGACGGAGGGCTTACGTACACGATCCAGGAACACGAGCATCAAGAGGTGGACGAGACGTGCGGTGATGTTGTTCCCACCGTTTCCGAATGGGGCCTGATCGTCATGACGCTGGTGTTGTTGACGGCGGGGACGGTCGTGTTTGGCCGTCGGCGTCGGCACGCGGCGGTGTAAGGCAACTGGGAGTTGTCGGTCTCGGATCGCGGATTCGGCGGGAATCTGCAGTTCCGCAGAGTCCGCTGTGTGGGGCAGTCTGGGCGCAATGATGGTGTGCCGTCTGCTGGTCCGCACCGCGGACTGCGCGTTCCCAGAAAGGCCGGGTGGCCCATCTCCTCTGGAGGTGGGGGAGGCGATTGTGACATGCACGAGTCTTTGCTGACACACATACGTTTACGTTCAGCGGCAACGAATCGTGTCCCCCAGGTCCGAAAGGACCTGGGCCACCCGTCCAACAGCGCCGGTATGGCCGTCGACGCGATTCGCTGTGCCAAGCTCGCCCGGGAGCGGAACATCGGCGGCCCACTTCACGAAATCTCCGCGGTGTGTATGAAGCATCCGCCGAAGCAGTTCCGTGACTCCGAGGCGCACGACCGCCTCGAGCGGTGGATCGCCGGGCAGTAAGCAGCACTCCCAATACGCAACACCGGAATCGCCAATCGCCAAACCGTAATGCGCTGGGTCTGGGCCGGGATGGGCAGCGGTGCGTCGAGTGCGGGTTTGCGGGCTCCGATGTGCAGGTTTTCCCTTGACAGAGCCCTCACCCTGAGGTATTATGGGGCTCAACACTTGGAATTGGAATCCCATCGGGCTCGGAGGAGGTCTGTGGGTTCTTCGGGCTTGTGAAGATAGGTAATCTGGTTAGGCTCTCTGCGGTTTTGAGTTTCGTGGGGAGAGTCTTCGAGGGCTGGGTCGGCCAGTGTGCTTCGGGTGTGCTAGCGCCAAAGCGGGAGTTCATCACCGCGCAGTTTGCGCGCGCTGGTTTCCCGTGCGGCGCACCGTAGACCACCGAGATACGGATACCGCCTCGGTGAGATAACGGACGCCTGTCACCAGGAGGACGGATCGAAGGCCAGGCGAGGAGAACGAAGCTCGTGCTCACGGGTCCACGAGGCATCGCGAATAAGCTGCCAGATAGTGTCAAAGTGGCGGCATTGGGCAGTTCGCTTGTGCTCAGCGCCGTGCTCACCGCCGCGGTGTTGCGGTCGCCGGCGCATCATTGGCTGGCCTGGGTCAGCTTCCTGCCGCTGTTTGCAGTCGTTCGCTCGCTTGGGTGCCCCGTCCCTTCCAGGGGCGGGGGACGGAGTCGGCCCGCGAAACGGCCCCGGCATTCAAGTCCGTCCCCCACCTTCAGAGGGTGTTTGAAAAGCGGTCCCAGGAACCGAGCCGTGACCGTAAGGGAGCGGTTCTTGCCCCCGAAGCCAGACCGCTTCCTTACGGGCGCGGCTCGGATAAGGCTTCTTATTTGCCCTCTCAGAGAAAATGGGGGAGCCGCCGCGCTGGCCGGGGGGTTCTGGGGCGGTTGCCTCTACCTGTTTTGCTCCGCCGGTCCGGCTCGCGCCATCGACCCGTCGGCATGGTTACTGACGCTTTTGATCCTGATCCCGGCCTTGTACGTTGGTCTCGCCGCCCGACCCGCCCGGGCGATTGCCTTCAACCTCCTTACGTTGGCTTTGGGCTGGACGCTGGTCGAAGCCGTCCTTCACCTTCACCATCCAACCGCCGGGCGCGAAGGCTTGCTCACCGGCGCGCAGAGTGAGGGCGCGCAGCTCCACTGGCTCGCCCGGCTGCTGGGCTACGTCTGCACCGCCTTCGTGGTGGCCTGCGCCAACGCATCGCTGATCGGCGTTCTAAGCGGTGTCCGCCTGATCATGCCCCGCGTAAAGTCAATCGGCGCGTTGGCGAACTTCGAGGCATCTCTCTTATCACGCATATCCGTGTATGTCCGGCTCTTGACCGTCCGCGAGACGTACCCCCGCGCCCCTCCAGTCGAGTTCTCCCTACGAACCCTCATGTAACCGCTGTGGCGCCCCGTGGCGCCGGGTCTACTGAGACCGGCTCGCTCGTCAACGTGCGAGCGGAACTGCTCAGAGAGCAGCAGTAGGCCAAGAACGTGATCGATAGCCCGGATGAATGAATACATAGAAGGATGAACCCGATGTACAGAACTCGAGCAACATCGCTGCTCCACTTGGCCCTTTTCGCGTGTGGAACCTTGCTTGTTACTTCCGCTGCTGCCGCCTATGAGATCGACTTCGTCGGCAGTCATTGGACAGATGGTCCGCCGATCAAAATCGTCTTGAAACTCACTGGGTGGACTGACGGCGACCGCCCATATGTTTGCGTGAAACGCAACGGCGAGTTTATCGGCATCAAAATCGACTACGAGCCTCAGCCTGGTGGCAACATAACCGTCGAATTTGAGGGGGATTGGAAGGCGGGCGATTCCGTAACCATCGAAAACGCGATCCTAGGGGGTGAAGCCAAGTTCGCGAAACTGGGAGGCGACAAGTCGGCCGGGGGTGGATCGCGCGCCGAATGGCCACTGGTGCCCTGTCCTGAGGGCGAGTGCTCACCATGCAACTTCCCTATCCCCACCGTCTCCGAATGGGGCCTGATCGTCATGACGCTGGTGTTGTTGACGGCGGGGACGGTCGTGTTTGGTCGTCGTCGGCAGTCCGCTACTGGCTGAGTTTCGCCATAACCAGGAACGCCAGGAACTGGTCAACGTCCATCGGTCCGGCTCGGCGACGGACGGGTTCGCCATGCGGCGAGAGGACGAGAAACGAAGGAACCTTGAGCAGACCCAGTTGCTCAGCGCGCTTGCGATGGAAAGAGGCGTCGAGCTTGATCGGCATCATGCCCTTCATCTGGGCAAGGACCTCGTCTGAACGGAAGACCGTGCGGTCCATCTGTTGGCAGTCGCCGTTGAAGGGTTGCCAGTAGTAAACCAGGGCTAGCCGACCTTCGTCCGCAGCGACACGCATGGGCCCGTCCAGGCCGAGCCGCCAGGGTACGCGGCTACACCCTCCGCACAGGGTAGCCGCAAAGACGAGAACCAGAGCGGTTTTGGAAGTTGCTACGCGCATTCTAGTGCCGTTTCCAGAAAAGGTTGTTGCGGTTTCGTCGGGACCGCTCCCTCACAGTCGCGGCTCGGTTCAGAGGTGGCGGGCTCGGCCCGCCCTACCTCTTGCCTCTCCCTGTCCGCTTCCTTACGGGCGCGGCTCGGTTCAGGGGCTGGTGAAGTGCCACTACCTTACATTGGAAACGGCGCTAGATGTCCAACGCACTCGATACATCCGGGCGACCCGAAACCATCTCCACCTCAACCCCTCCAACCTCGGAATCGTGCGGGAACGCCAGCCGCAGACCACGATCCGAACACATCCGCAGGACGCGCTGCTTCTCCTCCAGTGTCGTCAGAGGATACAGATCGTAGCCCATCACCCAGGGCGGTGACAAGTGCGGCACCGTCGGGATCATATCGCCCACAAACAGCAACGGGCGCTCGTCGTCCTCGAACCAAGGAAGCAGTTGGTACGGTGTGTGACCATGGGATAGAAACCACCGAACCCCCTCAAACGGCGGTCCTGGATCGTCGCCCGTTACGGTATGCAAGAGCCGATGCTCATCCAGGGCCTCGAAATCGTGCGGGAGGAAGGAGGCTTTGTCGCGCGGAGTCGGGTTTCTGGCGTGCTCGAGGTGCTTGGCATGGACCCAGTGCCGAGCGTTGGGGAAGCGGATACCGATCTCCCCACCCGGACTGTTCTTCCAGAAGGTCATCCCGCCGGCGTGGTCGAAGTGGAGGTGGGCGATCACCACGTCCGTAACGTCCGCTTCGCGCAGTCCGAACGGCTCGAGGGCTCGTGGCAGGGCCTCGGAATCGTGGGTCATTCCGTATCGTTCGGCGTCTTTGGGCGCCCATTTGCTCCCCGCCCCGGTGTCCACGAGCACGACACGGCGGGCATCCTCATCGATCGCCACCAAGGTGCGCAAAGCCAGCAGGATGCGATTCGCGTCGTCCGGGGCGGCCTTCTTCTGCCACACGGTTTTGGGGACCACGCCGAACATAGCCCCCCCGTCGAGACGGGCGTGCCCGTTCACCACCGACAGAATCTGAAATCGTCCCACGCGGATCATGACGGCGAGTTCGGTTTCCGGCTATTCGGGGAGGTTCATGTCGGATCCACCCAGCCAATTCCAGCCGCCCTCGAGCCCTCCGCGGAGTGGTTTCTTGCGCTTCCTCTTCGGTCGTGCTTGTTCGGACGCTTCGGCGGCGGCTTGGTCCTGCGCCGCGGCCTCCGGGTCGGTCAACTTGAGCGATAGGGAGATACGGCGCTGATCGGCATCGACTTGCAGGACGCGGACTTTGACCTCCTGCCCCTCCTGCAGAACTTCGCCGCAGTGCCGGATTCGTTGCTCAGACAGTTCGGAGATGTGGGCCAACCCCTCCACACCGGGCATCAGCTCGATGAACGCCCCGAAGTCGGCCAGTCGCGTGACGCGACCGTCAACAATCGAGTCTTCCGCGTAGCTGTCGAACACGCCGGACCACGGATCAGGCTGGGCCTGCTTGATGCTCAGGGCGATACGCCGCCTCTTGGGCTCGACGCGGATAACCACGACTTCGATCATCTGGCCGACTTCAACGACCGCCGACGCGCTGGGAACCCGCGACCAACTCATCTCGCCAAGAGGAATCAGCCCATCCACACCGTCTTTCAACGTGGCAAAAGCGCCGAAATCCGCAAGTCGGGACACACGCACGGCGAGTTGCGTTCCGACCGGATACGTCACGTCAATGTCGCTCCAAGGGTCCGGCTGCGCCTGCTTGATGCCCAGCGCGATGCGATCGCGCTCGCGATCGATCTTGAGCACCTTCACCTCGACCTCTTGCCCCTGCGTGAGCACATCGGCGACGTTTTCCACCGAGGAGTAGCTCAAATCGCTGATGTGCACCAGCCCGTCCATTCCACCAAGATCGACAAAGGCGCCGTAGTCGGCGATGCTGCTGACCACCCCCTTGCGAAGCTGGCCCACTTCGAGTTCGGTCAGGAGCTTTTCACGCGCTTCGGCCCGTTCGCGCTCCTCCACCTTGCGATGGCTGAGCGTTACGCTCTTGCTCCGCCGGTTAACGGCAATCACTTCACATCGCAGGACCGATCCGATGTAGCAGGAGATGTCCTTGACGTGTCTCTCGCCAACCTGCGAGGCGGGCATGAACCCGTGGATGCCCTTGAGGATCAACTCGAGCCCTCCCTTGTTCATGCCCGTCACGCGGCCTTCCACGATCGTTCCGCGCTTGATCGTCTTCCAGTCAGCCGGGCGGACCGCTCCCTCGCGTGAACAGTGAATGAGCCCCGACGCGGGGTCGTACTGATCGACGACCACTTCCACCGCCTGCCCGACGGACAACTGGGCGTCCTTCCCTCCAAACTGGGAAAGCGGGGCCACCGCCTGGGACTTCTCGCCCAGGTCGATGAATACGTCATCACCGTGGATGGCGACGACGGTGCCACGCCGAATCGTGTCTCTGGAGTCGGATTCGTCAGACGTGCCCTCGGGCGTCAGAGCCATCTGGTCCTCCGTGGACATCTGGGCCATCGCCTCTTCCAGTTCCCGGGTCAGCGCCTCGTCCATCAGAAGACCTTCGTCCGGTGCCGGGGAATCGCCCGATGTCTGCGGACCGGGTTCCGGCGGATAGGGGTTCTCGCTCATCGTTTGTCCTTCTACCTCAGAATCTCTCGGTGAAGCGGTCGGAATGGGTATCTCGAATCGTAAGTACCGCTTCTTGAACTATCCCGCTTCGGCTCCCGCCGGTCGGTGGCGGTTTTTTGCATGACGTTCGAGCGGACAGGACCCTCAAAGCCACTTGCCGCTTCTTCCCCCAGGGCAACATGGCTGATGCCGGCGACACCGGCGCCACCCCACAGAGAGGGTGGGTTCCCTTCCCAAGGCCCGCAGCCACGTGCCTCTAATTGTACCTGTTACGCGAAGCAAAAACCACCGTCAAGGGGATTGGCCTCCAGAACCTCCGCATCGCCGAGTCTCTCCGTCGCCGCTGCCGTTATCTGCGCTCCGCTAGCGGTCGCGGAGGTGGCGGTGCTTGGCGCAAGAGGGGCAAAGGCAGGTGCTGAAGGGCTGGTCCACGCGCAGGCGAGCGGAGATCGGTTCTCCCTCGTCGTACCATGCCGCCCGCATGCTGAGTTGCTCGGCGGCGGCGCTCTTGAATAGCGACAGGTCGCCCCCAACCGCCTCGACCAGAAGCTTGCCGGCGTCCTGATGGCCGATCGGGAACACCTCCGGATTGAACGGCGCACGGCGGAACGCCTGGCTGGCCAACATCTGCCGCAGGTTCGCGGTGATGTCCATGATCCCGCGCACGTCCTCCGAGTGGTTCAGACCCAGCAGATGCCCCGTCTCGTGAGAGCCCACGTTGGCGAGCGCGTTGGCCATCTCCTCCACCGACGGGTTAAGCGGCAAAAACGCCTGGAAGGTATCCACGAAGACGATTGCCTTTTGAGACACCGCTACGTTGAATTCGTCCACGTAGTCAGCCAGTCCGAGCAGACCCGGGTCGTAGGCCCCGAAGTGGATCGTGGTGTGCGGCTCGGTGGGTTGGTTCTCCTCCCGTGACGACACGAAATCCACGTCCAGCCCCGTGTAGTCCTCCCGAATCCGCGCCACGATTTGCTCGATGAGTTCCTCAGTCTCACCGGCGAACTCCTCACCAATCAGGCTGCCCTCGAACACCGGAATCTCAACTGCGGGACGCCGTCCGATCACGATCCCGTCGGCGCCGTCGAAATTCAAATAGACCACTTGGGTGTTGATCTCGGGGACCGCACCACCACGTGCAAGCAGGATGGCCAGGGAGTAGCCCCCCGTGGTTCCAGTGCCGCCGCTGGAGGCAACGGCAACGTAGCACCGTTTGGTGCTGCGGCGCGAGACCATGTCGATCGCGGAGTTGAAGTCGCCGCCGTAATAGTTGCGGTCGTCGTTCACGATCATGGCGTCGCCGCCGGCGTCGAAAACGGCCACCACCGGATCGAGCGAATTCACCGCCTCGGCCGCGATCACCAACCGGTCGCCGGAGGCAATTGCGCCGATGTCGAAGACTTCCACCGCACTGCTGGACTTGATATCGCCGCTTACGACCTCGGTGACGTCGTCCGCCGGCGACAGAGTTCTGGTGACCTCGAAGGGACTGACGGTCAACGCAACGTCATCCTCATCTTCCTGATCGCCGGGATCCGACGTGTCGATCGTCTCGCCCCCGGTGTCGGTGGGATCGTCGTTCTCCCCGGCGGACCCACTGCCGGGGTCCGTCCAACGGTCACCAATGTCGGTACGGTCCTCGGCCGACGGGTTGACCCCGCAACCGATCACAAACAACGATACTGGAATAAGAAAGACCCACACGCGACGAAGCGTGTCGCTGTTCTGTTTCGTTCCCCCGGATTTCACAAGCGTTCCCCTCTCAAATGTGCTTCGAACCCTCCTGTGACCAAACGGGTCGGCCTGGCGGTGTGGAAGCTGCCATCGCCGACCCAACACGAACTTCCAATTCAGAACCCGCCGGAGCAAACCGGTCCTGAAGAGAAAATCGTGGGGTCTATAAAAGGGGAATTGTGGGGGGGGACGTGGGGACTTTTACGGGTCCCGCAGACCGTGGACGGAAAATAGGTTAAAGGTGCGGGATATGCGCTGCGAATCACCGAGGATTGATCTTCAGCAGAATCTTGATGTTTTCCGGGCGCCGGGCGGCTTCCAGCGCCTTGATGCCGTGTTCGAGTCGAAAGGCCCGGGACACCATCGAAGAGACGTCAATCTGCTTGCGCGCGAGGGCATTCAGCGCGTCGGAGAAGGGACCGCAGCGGCTGCCCCGAACGTCGATCTCATTGACCACAACCGAGGCCAGGTTCAGATCTCCGGACTCGGCAAAAGTGCTCTTGAGCACCAAGGTGCCGCGTGGGCGCAGCATCTGTAGGGCAATGTTGAAACCATCCGGTGAGCCGGTGCACTCCACGACCACATCGCGATCCTGCTTGGCGATGAAGTCGTCCACGGAAACGGCTTGAATGCGCTTCTTCTCGCAGAACAGCAGCGTATTCGGATTCCGTCCGACGGCCAAGAGCCGGCACCCGGTCGTGGCAAGCACCTGGGCCACCAGCAGTCCCAGACGCCCAGTGCCCACCACCGCCACCTTGCTCCGTTGGTCGATGGGGCATTGCTTGGTCACCTGGTAGGCTGCGGCCAACGGCTCGACGAACACCGCCTCCTCATCGGAGATGCCGTCCGGCACTTCATGCAGGTTGATCTCCGGAACCGCCACGGTGTCCGCGAAACACCCGTCGTGACCGGAGATGCCCAAGACCGTGCGATGGCGGCAATGATTGGACAAACCGGCTTGGCACATGTCGCACGCACGGCAGGCGCAGTTGATCTCCCCCACCACCCGCCGCTTGAGCCACTGGCGCGACCCGGACTCCACCGTGCCCACGAACTCATGACCAAAGACGCCCGTAAACCCCAGGTACCCCTTGACGATCTCCAAGTCCGTGGAACAGATGCCGGCCAGATGGACCTTGACCACACACTCTCCCTCGCCCGGCTCGACGTCCGGGTGGGAATCGCTGTAGCTCACGCCATTGTCGTAAAGAACGGCTCGCACGGTGGCGCGGTCTCCTACTTGGGCCTGAAACCCGCGAACGTCTCGCGCGTCGTCTGGAGCGTCCGCTCCCACCAGTCTTTCTCGTCGGGGTAGAGCTTGTGATCGAGCAGTCCGGCACCGGCGAAGGGGGCGTCCGTCGTCGTCAGCCACTTGCGCCACGCGGCTGCGTTGCAATCGAACGTCTCTCCGGTAAGGTGCATGAGCGACCGCTCGCTCTGATAAACCACTCCGAAGTCGCGCTGGTCCAGGGCATCGATCAGTGCGTTGAGCACACCCCGGCTTGGGAAACGCCGCAGAAACCTCGCGGCGGATAGGCGTACATCGCGCGACAGATGCTTCTTCAGCAAGTCGATCGCCGCGGCCTCGCAGGCGCACCGCTGCTCATCTGAAAGTCCCCCGCGAGCCACGAAGGGCCCAAGCCCCTCCAAGGCCGCCGCGCACACCATCCCCAGGCGCGGTCCGCTCCCGGACACGGAATCGTCTGGAGCGGACACGATCTCCACCAGCGGCTCGACCGCACCGAGGACCTCAGACTTGGCCAGGGCACGCGCAGCCGCGTAGCGCACGGATTCGCTCTTGTCCGCCCGCGCGATTGTAGCCAGAACACGAACCACAATCTCGTTGGCAAAATGGGGGCTCTTGGAAACCTGAACAACCGCCTCGCGACGAGCGTCGGCACTCTCGGCATCGAGCGCGACCCGCAGGCAGGCCGCGCAATCCGCCTCGTTCATGAACGCCGGGTGCTTGTAGCGAACGTGGGACCGCGCGCAGCCACCGAGCGCCGCTCCACACAGCAGAAACACCGCTGCCAACCAAGCCATGGTCGGCCGTAGCGAGACAGCGCCTGGTTCGGTCCAAACGACACGTCGAACGCAGTTGGCCGGCGCGTCAGACCGACACGCGCAGCTTCGTCGGCTCAGGGGCGGGCGGTTGCAGGATGGCAAACTCTTCGGGGCAGATGCGGACGACATCGGTGATGGTGTGCCCAAGGAAGCGAGTGCTGAGCGACTGAAATCGCTGCGTGTTGTCGCTGACATAGCAAAACAATCTACCACGTGGCACGCCCGTGGACAACGCTCCGGACCGGTCGAGCAGATCAGCCACCGCCGCCGACGTGGCGGCGGCCGTGTCGATCAGAACAACGGATTCACCCAGGAACTCGCTGATCGCCCCACGCAACAAGGGGTAGTGTGTGCATCCCAACACCGCGACCGCCGGACGAAGGCGGCGAACGGCCTCGAGGTACTCAGCCACCGTCAGGCGTACCACCGGGTTGCGGTCATCCCGTCCCTCCTCGACGAGCGGAACGAACAGCGGACAGGCTTTCTGGACCACGGGAATTCGCGGGTTATTTCGGTTGATCGCGTTACGGAATTGATTGGAGACGATCGTCGCTTCCGTGGCCAAGATGGCTACCAACCCGCCCGCGGACGCCTCCGCGGCGGCGGCGGCCCCCGGTTCCACTGTCCCCACCACGGGCACGTCGAATTCGCCGGCCAATTCCGGAACCGCCACGGCGCTGGCTGTGTTGCACGCCGCAATGATGCACTTGGGCTCGAAGCGCGAGAGAAAATGGAATATCTCGCGCGTGAACCGCGTAACCGCCTCGGCCGACTTGGGCCCATAGGGCACACGGGCGGTGTCCCCGAAGTAAATGACCGCTTCGCCGGGCAGCCGCTCGCGCAGAGCGCGTACCACGGTTAGCCCTCCCAAGCCGGAATCGAAGACCGCGATCGGCCGCTGATCGATACTCACGTTTCTGCCCCGATGGGGTGTTGTGGGGCGACATCACGCCCGCGATTATGGGGCATGCGTTTCCGCGCCAACGGATCCCGTGCCATGATCGTCGATTCAGCGCCGTTTGCAAGAGAAAAACCCTCGCCTGAGAAGCGGCTGCGGGTGAAGTGCTACTTAAGGTTCATCCGACTAAAGCGTACTTCGTCTCATGAAGTGCCAAGATCTTGAGCTTGAAGAACTCCTGGTCCCGGAAGCCGTAGGCTTGTCGCTTCATGGTCTTGATCTTGTTGTTGGTCCCCTCCAACGGATGTTCCCCCTTGTCTCGATGGTTCAGCGATGATCTAACCTCTTGTGAATCAACGCTTTTTGCGACGTTCGGGGAGTTTCTTCTTAGTGGTTACAACTACTCCTTTGCTGGGAAACGCTTCTGGCAAGCTGATCCGGGCCGCGGCCAGCAGTTGCTGTAGCGGCTCGCGGGGACGGGGGATCTGGATGCAGCGGACCACACCCTTTAGCAACACCTTGGTGGCGCAAAGCGTGGACAGAGCTTCGATCCCCTCCTCAACAGTGGTGTCCAACTCCTGCCAACACCGGGCCAACTCGGCGATGATCAGGTAAGCCAGCATGACCACAAGAACGTGCCCCCGGGTCCGCGACTCACGACGTACATAAATCCGCTTTCTGCGCTCGTGAGCGGGGTAATGCGACCCGGTGCGACCAGCCCCAACCTGCACTGATGGGCGAGGCGGGATTCGAACCCGCACCCAGGATTACCTGGAGGGGGTTTTAAGCCCCCAGCGTCTGCCATTCCGCCACTCGCCCGCCCTTGTATGACAAGGGTTTACGCTCAACCGCGTTCTTTGCTTATCCGATACTTCACCGCAAAACCTTTGCCCTACCCGAGCGCATAATACATACTATCCCATGTTCGTCAGTTCCGCTCGTAAGTCTTTGTCGAATAAGAGCCGGATATCGAGTTTGTCACTACATTTCGTCAACGCCTGGAGGTCCCATGACACCCCAACCGTAACCCCGCGACGCGTTTGAACTGTTCCAATCCCACTTCGATCCGCTCCTCAACCCCAAGCATCCGCTGGTGCGTCCTCATCTCCAACGTCCTTGACATTCCGTGCATCCACGTACAATGCTAGCCGACGGGAGGTCTCAAGCATGGACACGTGTCCACTCATCTTCGAGCCGATCCTCAAACCGAAGATATGGGGCGGGCGCCGCCTGGAAGTGCTGTTGGGCAAACCCTTGCCGCCAGAGGTAGCCATCGGCGAATCGTGGGAAGTCGCAGATCTGGAGGGGGATCAATCCGTGGTCCGCGACGGGCCCGCGCGGGGCAAGACGCTCGGACAACTGGTCACAGAATGGGGCTCGGGCTTGTTGGGCTCCGCGGGTCTGTTCGAGGGCCGCTTTCCCTTGCTGATCAAGTACCTTGACGCGCAGGAGCATCTCAGTGTTCAGGTGCATCCCGACGAAGCCATGGCCCGACGGCTAGGCGGCAACGTGCGCGTCAAGGACGAGGCGTGGTACGTGGTCGCCGCTGAACAAGACGGGTGTATCTATCGGGGCTTTCGTTCGGGTGTCACGCGCGAGGGTTTCGTTGCCGCGATCGAGGAGGGGGCCGTCGAATCGACGCTGAACCGCATTCCGGTAAAACCGGGACAGTGCTACTTTCTGCCCAGCGGCACGGTACATGCTCTGGGCGCGGGTGTCCTGGTCGCCGAGGTTCAGACGCCTTCGGATATTACGTACCGCGTTTATGATTGGGACCGCACCGATCCAGCCACCGGGATCGGGCGCGACTTGCACGTTCCAGAGGCGCTGGAGTGTGCGTCGTTCGACCCGGTCGATGGGGCTGCCGAGAAACGGTCGCATGTAGCCGACGTGTGGACCACGGTCACTCGACTCGTCCGAAGCGACTCGTTCATCATCGAACGCGTACGCATGGCTGAGGGAATGAATCAGCTGCTATCGCTGGCCCGACTGGTGATCTGGATGGTGTTGGAGGGCAAAGGCCGGATCAAGTTTTCCGGCAGTGGCGATCCGTGCGAGTTCGGTCCGGGGGATTCGGTGGTGTTCCCCGCGGGGCTGGGCGACTGCCACGTGGAAACCGAAGCGGATTGCGCCTTGTTGGAGGTAACCCTGCCGTAGCCCCGGTCGGACCTGGTCTGGCGAGCGGTTTGGGCGAGGCGGATTCGACACTCTAATGGTCCCCGGACAGGCATGGGGCCACGTAGCCGGATCATCGAGGTGGGACATGCGTGCAGGGGATGGTAGCTGTTTGTCCGAGGCGACGACTTGGATGCGCAACGCCCACGTCGCCGTGTGGGCCTTCATGAGCGTCTGCGGGCTGTGTGGGCTCTGTTACATGTTCTTTTGCGCCTTCCTCGGGCAGGCGTTTCACGCGATCGTGGGAGCCGTCGTCGCCATGGGCGGGGTGACCCTGGGGTTTGTGGTGTTGGCTGCGATCCGTTTTGGGGCCGTACTCGTCACCAGCGGCAAGCAAATCGAGGGGCTGGCCTGGCGCCTGGAGGAACTCGAGAGCCTGCTGAAATCCGAGAGCGCCACCGTCGACCTCGCCCACCTGGGCGATGGTGACGCGGAAAAGCTGTTGGCGGCCAACGTGCATCGAGACAGCTTTCCGCGCCTGGTGCCCCCCGAATCCGACACCTCACCTGAGAAACACGCCGCGGCTTCGGCCCGTGAGCCTGTGCGTTGCCTCCCGCAGGAGTACCAGTGGCAGGCGGCCTACGAGAGCGGAGACATTGCGGGCTGCCGGCGGGCTCTCGTCGCGTTGCGCGAGGTTCTCGATTCCCAACGGATCGGGTCGATGGAGGAGAGGCTCCGGGCTCTGAGCTGCGCCCGAGCCTTGCAACTACGCCAGGACTTCGCCCGACAGGTCCGCTCGCAGCACTACGCTTCGGCGCTGATAACCGGCAAGCAGATTACCGAGTTGTTTCCCGACAGCGCCATGGCCCGCGAGTTTGCAACGATCCGTGCACGGCTAATCGAACGCGCCAGCAAACGGAGGAAGTCCCAGACGGTTTCGGCGGTTTGAACGGACAACACCAGGGTCCACCCGGGAGCATTCATACCTGGCAATGAACCGGCCCGCACGGCGGCTTTATCCTGGGCTCTGGGCCTCAGTATGCCCGCGTCAAGTGCGATTGGGGATAGTAGTGTCGCAGGATCTGGGCGGCGGTCCGTCCCAGGCGGGCCTGTCCCTCCATGCCCCACTGGCACAACCCCATGCCGTGCCCAAAGCCCTTGCCGTCCTCGAAGACCAGCGAATCCCCGTCGAGGCAGATTCGGCAGTTGGTGCTACGCATGACGCGCGATCCAACTGCCAGACGGAAGTTCTCACCGGGTAGTTGCATCGTCCGGCCCGTTTCACCGACCAGGCTGATCAAGCGGGCTCGACCGCCCGCGGTCCGGCGGAGCACGCGCACGTCGCGCAAGCGTCCCAGCTTGGCGGCCTCTGGGTAACGCTCTGTGAGCCGCGACATCAGCTCCGCCGTGCGGATCGAACGTGGTTTCCAGCGATAGGCTTCGCCCTTGGCGATGCGACAGTAGTCGCAGCGCACCCCGCCGGCGAGCGGTGGGATATTGTGCATCGACTTGCCGTCGGAAACGCTCTGCGTCGTTCCACCACACGCCGAGGAGAAGAACGTGCAGAAGATGCGCTCGCCGGCCGACGAGGTCCACGTGCACACCATGCCGCGTGTGTATTTCACCGCCGCGCAGGCCTCGCGGTAGACCGCGGTGTCGGAGGCCCCCTCGTAGACCTGGGACCCTTCGCCGGCGGTGACGTCATAGTCCACACGTGAGGTCGTGCTCATTTCATACAAGGCATAGGTCCGCGCCGCGATCGCCTGTGTACGGAAGGACTCCCGGCTGAAACCGGGGTACAACTCGCCCGGAAGCACGCCGGCGACATAGGTCTCCACGTCCACGACGTTGATGACCTTCACCGCGCCGTCGCCCTGGGCGAGTAGACGCAGGTCTCCCCCGTATTGGCGAGCGACGGACCACCCGCTCCGCGTCACCCGGGAGACCACGACCACCCCACCCGGCTCGGGAACGATCTCGATCCGGGCGTCCCCGACCTGTCTCCCTCCCAGTTCGATACCGGCGCCGCCGGACACGATCGACCAGGGCAGACCGGCGCCTCGAGTGAGTATCCGCCCCTGGCAAGTGCGAATCGTGTATTTGCCGGGCACACGCAGGCGCACTGTGGACCGCGACACCCCCAAGAGCACGCGGATGTCGCGGACGCTTCGCGCCGCGGGAGCGGGCTTGATACCCACGGGACGGGACGGTCCCGGGCAGCCGATCGCCATCGGCAAGATCGCCAACGCCCCGATCCACCAGGCACAAGGCGCCTTCGACGCAGACTTACCCTGAGCCCCGGGCATGCAAGCTGCTCCTGCGCATTCGGCGCCAGGTTCGGAGCACCCGCATCGGCGCCTAGTTCTGTCCGCGAAGCGAAAGGCCAAGATCAACCAGGACGGGTGGCCCATGGCTTTAGCCGTGGGGGACGCGAATCGGCGAACCATTCGTGCCCCCCCCACCTCTGAAGAGGTAGGCCACCCATCCGCCGCTGATCCATCGAATCAACTGCGACGGAGCACTAGTTCTGTCCACGAAGTGAAAGGCCAAGATCAACCAAACGACGTTTGATTTCAACCAGGGATGTTTGTCCGAAGTTCTTGATGGCCAGCAGCTCGGCTTCGGTACAACCCGCCAACTCGCCGACGGTGGTGATACCCAATCGCTGCAGACATTTCCGCGAGCGAACGGACAACTCCATCTCACCGACCGGGCGCTGCAGCACGACCGGGTCGCCGGTGATGGCGGCCCGGGGTGGGGTAGCTGCCAGCAGGCCCCCCTCCTTTGCTTCCTCCTGTTGCTGCGGGTTCAGGTTCAAGCCGGTTTGGGCGAGCATGGCCCTGATCTCATTCAATGAGGTTTCACCGAAGTTTTTGTAGGCCAGAAGTTCTTGCTCACTCGTGCTCAGTAAATCGCCGAGCGTGCGGATATTCATCTGCTTGAGGCAGTTGCGGCTGCGGACGCTGAGCTCGAAGTCGCTGACGGGCGTATCCAACACCGCGTCGCGCCTCTCGCGCATGCGTTCCTGGTTCTCGTCGTAGTACATGGTGCGCGCCGCTTCCATGTCCTTGGCAAACAGCCTTGCTCGGGTGTGGTTGGGGTACTGATCCAGGACGCACTCGACGCACTCCACGGCCTCATCGTACTTCCCGCGGTCTTCATAGGCCACCGCCATGTTCATCAGAGCGTTGACGTGCACCGGGGATTCGGACGTGCATTTCTCGTAAAGCTCCAGGACCCGATCGTCATCACCGAGTAAATCACACGTGTAGGCCAGGCGGAAGAGCGCTTCGCTGTGCTCCCCATCGATGGCCAACACCTGCTCGTACAGGTCGATGCAGCGGTCCCAGTCGTGCCCGCGCTCGGCCAGATAGCCCTGCAGGAAGAGATACTCGGTTGGCCCGTCACCTTCCGGTGGCGCAGCCGCTTGCAGCGCTCCGTTGGCCTCTTCGAGTCGGTTGCTTCGGATTAACTCCGCGATCTGCTCGAGTTTCTCGGTCATGAACACACCATCTCACGAACCAGATTCCGGATCCCGCATTCCGGTGAACACGGCCCTCTTTGGCCGAACGGACGCCTCTACGGACGCTGGAAGTGTAGCCATTTGTGGCCCTTACGCAAGGCGTGGCTGAGAGTTGCTCGATCTCCTCGCCACGGTCGCTCGCGATCGCGGCTTACTTTGCCCGGGCGTTCCGCGTGGCCGTTTTCCTCGAGGCCTTCGTCCTCGCCTTCAACGCGGACCTACTATTCTCCACTCTCTTGAACGGACATTCCACGTCGCCGTTGGTGAGCATGCACGTGTCATCCTCGTGCGCGCCGCACTGCAAACAGAAGACATCGAAGGCGCCGACCGACTGGACCAGAGCACTGGTAGCCTGATTGAGCGTCTTGATCCACCGCTCGACGCTGGCACCGCCGGCATGTTTGACCGAATCGCGGAGCAAACGCCTCTGCTCGCGGCGTATTGATTGAAACGCGGATTGCCCCTTCTCGGTCAGGCGCAAATCGACCTCCCTGCGGTCATGTTTGGCGGTACGCCGCACCAGTAGCTTGGACCCTACCATCGAATCGACGAGTTGCGTTACCGCCGGTTTGCTGACGCACAGGAAATGGGCGATCTGGCTGGACGTGTAGCTCGGATGGGTACCAAGCAGGCGAAGGATCTGCACCTTTGATCCCGATAGCCGCTCGCTGACTACCGCCTTGACCGCCTCTCGTTCCAGCGCATAGTCCACCGTACGCGAGAGAATCAGCAGAGACTTCAGTAATGCGTCCACCTTTTTGACCGGCGGCGTTCCTTGTGTAGCCACGATGCACCTCCCTATCGTCAAGTGTATCCGCTCAACGGTTAACAGTTTTACACAACTTCAACTCAATTGCAACCCTTCGCATCCGCAGGACCGGAACGGTCGCCCCTGGGCGGGCGGCAGGAGCGCCCGGAGGGGTTTTTTTGTGCCCGAAGGCCATGACGGCGACACCGGAACCCAGTAGAATCCCCGGTGCCGCCGGCGAGCGATTGCCGCCGTCAGACCAGGGTGGATTCGTGCTGCCGAGCTTGGCGGACGATGGTGGTGGGCGGAACTGACGTCTTCAAGGAGTGCCGTCATGTCTGAAGAGTCCCTTCGACAGTGCGAGGCTTGCGGGGCGAGCATCTACCGCGAACACCTCAATACCGGCATCGCCGGTTACTGGGAGAGCCAACTGCTCTGCGCCCATTGCCTGGAGAAGAAAGAGCGGGAAACCACCGCATTCCGCGGGAGCGAGGGTGGCGAAGAGCTCGACACCATTTCTCTGGCCGATGACGGCGAGCCCGTCAAGGAGCATGCCGCTGCTGTCAAGCAGGCTCGCCAGATGTCCGAAACGCAGCTGGGAATGGGGACCTTCGACGTCTCCGGACTGGATCGTCCGACAGACCCTGACAACGCCTGCGCGACGCGCTGCCGCACCTTTCACGCCAAGCTGAACGAGGGGGCCGTCGCCTACATGAACCGCGAGATCAACGAATGGGTCGATCGTGACCAGACCATCCGTATCAAGTTCTCCACGGCGACAATCGGCATCTACGAAGGCAAGCGGCAGGATCCGCACCTCATCCTATCGCTCTTCTATTGAGAAGTGGCAGGCGAATCCATAACCGAACCTGCCGAGATCGCCCTCCTCGGATAGAATAATGGGCATGGTCATTGACTATGGCACATTGCGGCAAACCATTGCGCGTGCCCCGGCGCCGGCAGTCCGGACGCCGCCGGGCTACGAGAAGGACAGCGTCTGCCTGCTGTTGCTCGAGCGTACCGAGACCGCGGTGTTGGCCATTGAGAAAACCGACTCGGAAGGCTATCCCTGGCGTGGGCAAGTCGCGCTGCCGGGTGGGCGCATCGATCCTGCGGACCAAAGTCCAGCCGACGCAGCCCTTCGGGAGTTGCGCGAGGAGCTGGGCATTGATCGCTCCGAGGTGGAGGTTCTTGGCTGTCTGGGTCACTTTCAAACCGCGACGTCAAAGAACGATCTCGAGGTCTTGGTAGGGCGTTGGATGCGCCCGTCTGAGGTTCACGCTGATGCTCGCGAAGTCGCCCGCGTGCTGGAGATTCCGCTGAGCGACCTGACGGAATCGCATTGCGCTAGTGGTTTCCGTTCGCAACCGGTGTCTTCGATCGGAAACGCCCTGGTCTACGAGGTCTGCGAGGCGAAGGTCTGGGGCGTGACGGCGCGCATCCTGCATCACTTTCTGGAGTTGGTGCTCGACAACGAGACCACCATCCTCCGGCGGCGACCAAGCTGACGCCGGGGCCTCAGGTTGTCGTCATCTTCATCGGGCAGTTGACCAATCGTTACGGCCGGCGGTTCGGTTCGTTGTCTTTTTCCGGGAACCGCTACCGCCGTCGTGCGTCCAACGTACCAGCGGACAGAGGGGGTGTGCTGCCGCGGGTGTGAATACCTGATAATGAGGCTATTGCGATGGACCGGAAACAACTGCTCGTAACCATGCTGGGGATCGCTCTGGTGGGAGGATCGTCCGCCACGACCGTGGCCCAAGGGCTGATTGTGGTGGACGAGGTGATTCGTCCGCCGACCCCACGGCCCATCCCCCGTCCGCGCCCTTTCGCCCCGGTGAACGTGAAGAAGCTGGCGGCCACCACCGAAATCGTCGACGCGGTGGCTGTCACGCGGATCGACCAGGTGTTCGCCAATGCCGGCAGCCGGCCGATCGAAGGGACCTACATCTTCCCGCTGGACGACGACATCAGCATCAGCAAGTTCAGCATGTACATGAACGGCAAAGAGGTCAGCGGGCGCGTGCTGGATCGCGAGGAGGCGCGGCGCACGTACGAATCCATCGTCGCCAAGATGCGCGACCCGGCGCTGCTGGAGTACGTCGGCACGCGGATGTACCAGGCGCGCATCTTCCCCATCCCACCCGGCGGGGAGGCGCGGATCAAGCTGGAGTACTCACAGACGTTGACCATCGACGACGGGCTCGTGCGCTATCGCCTTCCGCTGGGGACGGCCAAGCACTCAGCCGGGCCTATCGAGTCTGTTTCGGTGTTGGCGGAAATCGACAGCCGCATACCGATCAAGAGCGCGTTCTGCCCGACGCACAACGCAGCCGTGGTGCGCTCGTCCGACTCGCACGCCTCGGCGAGCTTCGAGGCAAGCGGACTGACGCCCGACCGCGACTTCGTGCTCTATTACTCGCTGAGTGAGAAGGAGTTCGGTCTGAGCCTGCTCACCTATCGCGAGCCGGGGCAGGACGGGTTCTTCTTGGCCCGGATCGCACCGAAAGCGCAGGTGGACGCCGACCGCGTGCTGCCCAAGGACGTATGCTTCGTGGTGGACACCTCGGGGAGCATGGCGGGCGAGAAGCTCGTCCAGGCCCAGCGGGCGCTGAAGTTCTGCCTGGCCAACCTCAACCCGCGCGACCGCTTCAACATCATCACCTTCTCACACGAACCGATGGCATTCCGCAAGGGGTTGGTGCCCGCCAACCAGGAGAACGTCAGCGAAGCCCAGAAGGGCATTGGGCGCATGCGGGCCAACGGCGGGACCAACATCAACGACGCGGTGCTGGCGGCGATGAAGACGGAAACGCCCCCCACCGAGGAGACCCCTTACCTGATCGTCCTGCTCACCGACGGGCAACCGACCATCGGCGTTACCGATCCGGAGGGCATTCTGTCCAATGTGCGGGCGGCCAACGCCAAGTCCACCCGCCTGTTCGTTTTCGGGATCGGCAACGACGTGAACACCAAGCTATTGGACCGACTGGCGGAGGAGAACCGCGGAGCCCGCAACTACGTTGGTGATACCGAGGACATCGAGCTGAAGGTCTCCAGTTTCTACCGCAAGGTGGCCAACCCGGTGCTCAGCGGGTTGCAGTTGTTCTGGGGCGATCTCAGTGTTCACGACGTCTTTCCGCAAACACTGCCGGACCTGTTCTCCGGGAGTGAGGTGGTCGTCGTGGGGCGCTACAGCGGGTTGGGACACAAGGCCATCGAACTGACCGGCTCGCGCTACGGCCGCGAACACCGGTTTGTCTACGAAGCCGCCTTCCCCAGCGTCGCCACGCAGCACGAGTTCGTGCCACGGCTCTGGGCCGTTCGTAAGATCGCCTATCTGCAAGACCAGATCCGCCTGCATGGCGAGAACGCCGAGCTGAAGGAAGCCATCATCAAGCTGGCCAAGGAGTACGGCATCATCACCGACTACACCGCCTATCTGGTCCTGGAAGAGGGTGAGCAAATGGTGCGCCGCGGTGGGCGACGCGGGGTATTGGCCGACCAGATAAACCGCAGCTCCGGTTTGCGAAGACGCGCCGCAGCCGCCCCGGCCATGGAGCAGGCCGCCGTCGGCCGCGACGCCAATCGGGTGTCCATGCGGAACGTGGCGATGGCCAAGTCATCGCTGGGCGCCTACGTGATCGATTTCGACGACAAAGGGGACGGTCCGACCTCGGCGGGGGCCAACATCCGCCGTGTGGCCAACCGCACGCTCTACAACCTGGACGGACGGTGGATCGACAACGCCCACGACCCGGACCGCGAGACGATCCAGGTGAAGGCTTTCAGCGAGGAGTACTTCGAGCTGGCCCGCCGCAGCCGCCTGGCCGCCAGGTTCATGGCCCAGGGCGAGCGAGTCGTGTTTGCTCTCGAAGGCAAAACCTACGAGATTGTCCCGGCTTCGTAGGTTCCTCCCCCGGCGTACACATGCCCGCCCTTGGCGCCCAGCGTCCGGGACGGGCATGCAACTCGTGTGCGATCGGTTTCGCATTTCAGCCTGACGGAAACCGAACCGACTTACTGGAGGCAGAGATCAGGCGTCGGGTCGCCGTTGGCGCGCAGTGAGCCCAGTCCGATAATGGCGAGGTTCTCGCGACATACCGCTCCCGGCAGATTGAGGCGACCGGAGTTCCTGCGCAAGGAGCTTCTATCGGGTCGCGAGATAGGCTATTCTGGCATTGGCGGGGGACGAGGAACCTGCTAGTGCTCCGCCACGCGTCATTTGATGGGGTGGCCCACCTCCAAAGGAGGTGGGGGAGTCGATTCAATGTTCAATCGTGGTTGTGGCAGGGCGTACGCTCCGCACCGCACAATCGTGTTCCCCAGGGCCAAAGGACCTGGGCCACCCATCGAACCGAGCCGCGACCGTAAGGGAACGGATGCACGAGGGCGGCGGATACTGCGGTCAACCGCTTCCTCACGGGCGCGGCTCGGATCACCCATCGATTCAGGGGTGACGGAGCACTAGGTGGGATCGACCGCGGGGAACCCGGGTACGAAGGGAAGAACGTGAGCAATTCCATTTCCGCGACGTTTCTGCTGTCGATGGTTGGCGGCGTGGTTCTGTCCGTGACGACGGGCAGCGCGAGTGTGCTTTATGTTGACGACAGCAGCACCAACGGGCTCAACAACGGCACGAGTTGGTCTGATGCCTTCACGGATTTGCAGGATGCCCTGGATGTCGCCAGCAACGGTACGCAAATCTGGGTGGCGCAAGGATCGTATGCGCCCGCCGGTCCCGGTGGCCCGCGGACGGCTACGTTCCACCTTGTCAACGGCGTTCAACTGTACGGTGGATTCGATGGCACCGAGGCCGGCTTGGAAGAGCGCGACGTGGCCGGCAACGTCTCGATCCTCAGTGGTGATCTCGCCGGCGACGACGTGGGCACAAACGGACGAAACGAAAACAGCTACAACGTCGTAACCGGTGGCGGTTGCGACGAAACGGCGGTCCTCGATGGCTTCACCATCACATGCGGGAACGCAAACGGTGGTTACCCGATCGATCGCGGTGGCGGGATGTACAACCCGGCGGGCAGCCCAACGGTGGCCAATTGCACCTTCACGGCGAACTCGGCGTACTACGGGGGCGGAATGCACAACCGCGAGGGGAGCAACCCGACGGTGACCAGTTGCGCGTTCACCGGAAACTGGACGACGAGTAGCGTCGGCCTCGGTGGGGCTATGTTCAACGGTTACGACAGCAGCCCGACGGTGACCGACTGCGTCTTCACGGGCAACTCGGCGTACCGCGGCGGCGGCATGTACAACTACGACAACTGCAATCCGACGACGACCCACTGTGCCTTCATCGGCAACCCGGCCGACCGTAACGGCGGCGGGATATCCAACCGCGTACACAGCAACGCGGTGGTGATCCGTTGCACCTTCAGCGGCAACTCCTCTGAACTGGGCGGCGGCATCTACAACAACTTCAGCGACCCGACGGTGATCAACTGCATCTTCAGCGGGAACGCGGCCGACGAGGGCGGCGGCATCTACAGCCGCGACGATAGCGATCCAATGGTGACCAATTGCACCTTCAGTGCGAACACCGCCGACTCGGGCGGAGGGATATTCTGCCGCGTGGGCCTCACGACGGTGACCAACGGGATCGTTTGGGGCAACACCGGCGGGCAGATCTACGGGCCGACGATCGTCACATTCAGTGATGTCCAGGGCGGATGGAACGGTACGGGCAACATCACCGCCGATCCGCTGCTCGTGGACTTCGACGGCCCCGACGACGTTCCCGGAACCGCGGACGACGACCTTCACCTTCTGCCGAACTCACCGTGCGTTAACGTCGGTGACACCAGCGCTGCGGGACTTCCCGAGACGGATTTCGAGGGAGATACCCGGATTCAGCAGTGTCGCGTGGACATGGGGGCCGACGAGACGCCCTTCTTCGACGATTGCGACAGCAACGGCACTGCCGATGCCTGCGACATGGCCGACTGCCCGCCCGGCGAGCCATCCTGTGTGGACTGTGACGAAAACGGAACACCCGATGGGTGCGACATCGCCGGCTGCCCGCCGCAGGAGCCTTCCTGCATGGACTGCAACACCAACGGAGTGCCCGACGGGTGCGAACCGGACTGCAACACCAACAGCGTGGCCGACGAATGCGACATCACCGCGGGAACCAGCGCCGACGTGAACCTGAATGGAATTCCCGACGAGTGCGAACCCTGTGTCACTTTACCAGGCACCGGTGATGCGAACGCCAACGAGCATCTTGACCTCGATGACTTTGCCGTCTTCGTAGCGTGCCTGACCGGCCCCGGCGCGGAGGTCGAAGCGGGCTGCGAGGTGATGGACATGGACGGCGACTGCAACGTGGACCTCGCGGACTTCGCCAAGTTCCAGCAGTCGTTCGGCACACCGTAGCCTGGCAGAATTGTTCAGGTTGAGGATGATCCGGTCGAGGGACGTGTGGTGGGTGCCACTGGCGGTGGGTGCCACTGGCGGTGGGTGCCACTGGCGATGGGTGCCACTGGCGATGGGTGCCACTGGCGATGGGTGCCACTGGCGGCTTGTCCGCCAGTGTTTACCCCGGTATGATCCGATCCCATGATGGAGCTTTCAACGGGCCATCGAAAACGGGTCAAGCACTACGATGAACCGGGTCAGGGGCATGAACTCACCTTTTCCTGCTACAAACGACTACGGTTGCTCGATGACGATCACCGATGTCAACAGCTGGCCGTGGCTGTCGATCGGGCCGTCTGCCGACACGGCTTTTCTCTGGTAGCCTTTGTCTTCATGCCGGAACACGTTCATCTGATCGTCTTTCCCGAGGAACCAACCGCCCGAATCTCCGGTCTGCTGTGCGCGATCAAGCGGCCAACGTCCTATCGCATCAAACAGGATATCTTTGCTTCAAAAGATCCGCTGCTCGAAAAGCTCACGATTCGCGAACGACCCGGCAAGACGACGTTCCGATTTTGGCAGGAAGGATCGGGCTATGATCGCAATGTCCTCGACCACCAATCGCTCAGAAGGATGATCAACTACGTGCACCTCAACCCTGTCCGACGGGGTTTGGTCGATCATCCGAGGGAATGGAAATGGTCGAGCTGGCAGCATTACGAGGAAGAGTCGAACACGGTGGATGCCAATTTGCCGAACATCAACGTGTTAATCTGAAGCTCTCCAGGGATGGCACTGGCGGACAAGCCGCCAGTGGCACCCAGCGAAGCCGCCAGTGGCACCCAGCGAAGCCGCCAGTGGCACCCAGCGAAGCCGCCAGTGGTACCCAGCGAAGCCGCACAGCGGGCCCTACTTGGCTACAAGTTGCCGGGGTTCTTGCGGGGGACGAAGCGGCCGTGGCCGTTTCGGCCCACGAACTTGTAGTCCTCCACGATCACTTTGCCGCGGCAGAGCGTGGTCTCGGCGAAGCCGGCCAACTCCCAGCCCTGGTAGGGACTCCAGTCGGCGTTGGTCTCCATCTTGCGCCAGTCGACTTTGACCTTCTTGGTGGGGTGGATGACGGCGATGTCCGCGTCGGTGCCCACGTCCAGGCTGCCCTTCTTGGGATACATGCCCATCACCTTGGCCGGATCGGTGCAGCACTTCTGGACAAACTGCTCCAGCGCGATCCGCCGCTTGAGGACGCCGTGCGTATAGACGACCGGTAGTGCGGTCTCCAAACCGGGCAGGCCCATCGGGATCTTGCAGTAGTCTCCCTTCCAGATGGACTTCTGCTTGGTGGTGAAGGTGCACGTATCGGTGGAGACGTTGGACACGGTGTTCTCGCGCAAGGCCCGCCACAGTCGCTTCTGGTCGGCTTTGGTCTTGATCTGCGGCTGCGACGCGAACAGATGTCCGTCCTTGCGCTCGAAGACCGAATCGTCCAACGCGAGGTATTGCGGGCAGGTCTCGGCGAGAACGTTCACGCCGCGATCCTGAGCCTGTTTGACCAGGTCGGCCGCCGGCCCGGTGGACATGTGCACGATGAACAGCTTTCCGCCGGTGACCTCGCACCACGTGATGGCCCGTTGGACGGCCTCGACCTCGATGAAGTGCGGACGTGTCATGTTGTGCAGTCGCACCCCGTGCTTTTTCTTGTCTGTGGGGTTGTCCACGCGGGCCATCAGCAGGTCCAACACGCCGCAGGATTCGGCGTGGATCATCAGCATCGCCCCCAGACGCTTGAACTCCTCCAGCGTGGCGAAAATGGCTGCATCGTCGCTTTGCCAACCCATGTTGGCGTAGATCATGAACTCCTTGGCCGTGGGGATGCCGCGCTCGATGAGGCGGGGCATTTCCTCGAGGTGCCGCCGGTAGTCGGTGATCGTCCCGTGGAAACCGTAGTCCACGCAGGAGATGCCGTCGGCCTTCTTGAACCAGTTATCCACGGCGCGGTTCATGGTTTCCTTGCCGTAAGGGATGGCGAAGTCGATCACGGTGGTGATTCCGCCGCGGGCCGCCGCCTTCGTGCCGGTGTTGTAATCGTCCGCCGATTTGGAGCCCATGAACGGCAGATCGAGATGGACGTGGACGTCCACGCCCGCGGGGATGACATATTTGCCCTTGGCATCGATGACCCGTGCGCCGTTCCCATTCCCGCTGAGCAGGTTGCGCCCGATAGCGGCAATGCGCTCGCCACGAATACCAATGTCGCCGCGCGTCCTGCCCAAAGCCGTAACCAACGTTCCGCCGGTGATGATGGTGTCGAATCGCATGATGGTTCATCCGCACATGAAAGCCTCAGACCGCTGCTCACAAAGGAAAGAGCCATTGTGATCGCGCGGACCAGCCCGGTCAAGGCGAACGCGCAGAGCCCCCCTCGGGGGGGGCACAGATATCTTTTGACACCTGAATTTGTCATGCGGCGGCCCTTTGCGGGTCGGTTTTCCAGAAGGCATCCCAGT
>Ga0190284_1000393_pt1 | contig 26508 bp, 25 predicted proteins | sample 48691812_MG_FD_161668 | JGI IMG/M metagenome (GOLD analysis project Ga0190284, IMG submission 161668) | Hydrothermal vent microbial mat bacterial communities from Southern Trench, Guaymas Basin, Mexico - 4869-18-1-2_MG | ecosystem: Environmental > Aquatic > Marine > Hydrothermal vents >...
TTTCCTCGCCCACGGCGATCCCCGATGTAGCGTCACCCCTTGTGGGTGACGAGAAACGCGGGTGCGCCACCCACAAGGGGTGACGCTACAGACTAAACCGACAAGCCCTGCATTACTGGGGGCAACGCCGTGCCCCGGGGCTGGGTCAGATCGAACCACCCGCTTGTATCGTGCTTCGCTGTCGGCTATCATTCCATTATGAAACGCCCCAAGAAGCCAAAGCGCTACCATCTGCCGGTCCTCATAGAGCAGGACGAGGACGGCGTCTTCATCGTCTCCGTGCCGACGCTTCGCGGCTGCCGCTCGTACGGCGATACGCTTGACCAAGCCATGGACAACATTACCGAGGCGGCGGCTCTGTGTTTGGAAGACGAAAAGCCGGCCTCGGGAACCGTCTTCGTCGGCCTTCGTGATCTCGAGATTGTCGCATGACCGGGGGGACGCCGGTCGTCACCGCCCGACAGCTCATGCGCGTGCTGCGCAAGCTCGGGTTTGTGCAGACCCGCTCCCGCGGTTCCCATCGACGCTTCGAGCATCCCGACGGTCGCAAGACCACCGTGCCTGTGCATCGTGGACGCGGTCGGCGTTCTTCTGCTGCGTGGTGCTCTTGGCAGCCTGCTGGGCGGCGACGTTGGCGGTGTAGGCGGTGGTCCACGCCGTCTGGGCGGTCGTGACCGCCGTCAGGTCACCCACCGCCAGGCCCAGGGCGACCTCGTTGGCACTGGCGTAGGTGACGAAGTTGTCAAGCCAAGCGTTGAACGCGGCGTCGCCGCCGGGGATGTAGTCGGCCGGTCCCTGGCTCCCGGCACCGTGGCGATCGGTTCTACTTCAGTTTCAAGGACGGCAGATAGGGAGATTCGGGTCTTGGACTGATGCGCCTTCGGACAGGGTCTAGGAGAAGATCCAACCTCTCAAGGAGGATCTGCCCGACCAGCGGTTCGCATCTCGGAGGGCCAATCAGACAGTCGGTTTTCATTGTTCGATCACATGCCGTCACCGACAGCGTGGCGCCCACGTCCAATTCGATCTTCTGTTCGTTAGCCAGCGTGACGATGACTCGACCGACCCTCTCTAGGCCCAGAATCTCTACCGCATCCTGGGGCAAAAGCAACATAACGGCACCCGTGTCTACCATGGCATCAATAGCCAGACGCCTTATCGCTTCTGCCTCAATCTTCCCCTGTCTATGAAGGAAAAGATCGCCGTCGTTCTCCAGGTTGAGCTTGATTCTTATCTCACCCATCATCCATTCCTCCAACTCCACCCAGCGCTCTTGGCGGTTTGCTGGGCGGTGACATGGGCGCTGAGTGCTGTGGCCCACGCGGTCTGCGCGGTCGTGACCGGCGTCAGGTCACCCGCCACGAGGCCCAGTTCGGCCAGATTGGCAGTGGCGTAGGTGACGAAGTTGTCCAGCCAGGCGTTGAACGCGGCATCGCCACCGGGGATGTAGTCGGCCATCGGAGGGACTCCTTTGCGTTACAGGCGGCGGCGCTGCGCCCCCGGATCCGGGTCAAATCCAGCGGGTCGGGATGATACGCCCGGGCTGGGGAGGAGGCAAGGGGAGATTTCGGGTGGCGGGTCGTCTCTTGTGTGCGAAAGGCACCGTGAGGCTAATGACTGCCGTCCAAAAAACGACAAATCCTCTGGGCAAGCCGGTCGGTCTTCTTCGGGGCGATCTGGCATTCCCAAACCGTTAGAACGGACCAGCCCAGCCGCCTGAGTGTACGCCGATGCTTCGCGTCTCGGCTCTTATTCGACTCAAGCTTTTCCTTCCAAAAGCGTGCTCTGGTGGTCGGGGTTGATCGGCCTTTACGGCAATGATGGCGGTGCCAGAAGCAACCATGAACGAAAATCACTTTTCGGCGAGAGGGAAACACCAAATCGGGGCATCCGGGAAGCTCGCGAACGTGGAGGCGGTACCTGTAGCCGAGCCGGTGAATCAGGCTGCGTACGGCGTGCTCGGGTTTCGTGTCCTTGCCGCGAATCGCCCGCATAATGGCGCTTCGTTTTCCTGCGCTAAATTGGTCCGTCATAGCGAGCGTTTGATTCTCTTGAGCGATGCAGCGTGCTTGCCGGAATGAACCTCGTCGTGACACTTGCTGCAAATGGCAATGAGATTCCCTTGCACGTTCGGCCCGTGATCTTCATGATGCTCAAGGTGATGCAGTTCGAGGATTCGCGGGTCGTCGGCGGTCCAACGCTCATGCTTCCATCCGCAAACGCGGCATGTGTTGCTGTCACGTTCATACACAGCCCTTTGAATAGGCTCGGGGATCTTGCGGTCGTGCGGCTCGGCAACGCGTTCCTTCGATTGCAGCACGTATTGTCCCACGTTTAGGTCGGGACGGCCCGTAAACCGCGTGGCGACGGAGTAGCCGTGTTCGGTGCGAAGCTCGCGCGCATCAAGATGGAGAAAGCCCGAGTTGGGACTCAGGACGCCGTGCGGAGGTAATCAGAGTCCCAATTCGCTGTCCTCCACACCCGCCGCCACGGCGAGTGCCGCGGCATTGCGAAGGACGAAGCCCCCGTGGTCCCTGACTAGATTGACGAGGTATTGGGCACCGACGGCGGTCCACTCGCCTGTAACGATAAGAGCGCCTTGGAGTCTTTCCCACTCGATTTCACCATCGGTTCCCTGGGATTCCTGAACGAGTGTTCGATACTCGTCCAGAAGGAGTTCCAGATCAAGGTTCTTGGATGTCATCGCAGGCTCCGTCAGCGTATGAAGACGTTGTCGCGGTGCCAACGCAGGCACTCCGCGCGAGGAAGAAAGCGAGTCGGTGGACGTATCGCCCTTCCGTGATACACGCCGATGAGGCTCGCCACATCGTCGTTGCCGAGACGAACTATTCGCCGCGAAAGTCGAATACATAGATCATCGTTGATTGACATAAGTCCTGAATCAAAGAGCCGGTCGAACGTCGCGCTAAGACAGAGGCCGTTTGTCGGATCTGCCCGCACATTCGCATCAACGCTCCAGGGGACGATATGAGATGCAACGAGAATCTCCGGAACTGGGATTCCCGTCACGCAACAGCGCTGGTCGTAGCTGCTGAGAACTGCTTGCCGGAAGAATGACTGGTGCAGACGTTGACGCGCGGTTACAATGCGCTCTGAGGGTCCTTGAGGAGGCTGTAAACCCGTCTCGGGAATCTTCGCTTGTCGTTCGAGAGCCCGTCGCAGTCGGTGCGCGGCGGACACAAGCTCGGGCCAATCCCGGTGAAACTCCGACCACACCTCGTGATCAAGTTTGTTCGTATGAACGAGCCCGGAGATGTTGCGCGCCTTCAGCACAGGATCAAACGCGCCGAAGTTGCCTAGTTTGCGGGCCACGCCCGCCGGAGATCGATGTAATAGGATTGCAAGCTGCTGAACCTCGGGATTCGAGACTTTTGTCGCCCTGAACGGGATTCGGCAATAGAGCTCAAACGCGAGTATCAGTTCATCGCGAGACCATGGGGCGCCGTATTTCGCCGGGCGAACACTCATATTCTCGTCCTGCGAGGGCGTGTCGACACACGTGAAGTTCTTCCGTGCCTTCGCGGGCGACTCCGCCCGTGATCGATGAGGCTTCCGCGCTCACTCTGATTCGCGTAGGCCACCATCTTCGAGTCGATCGACCTGTGTGGGAAGCTTCTTCCGTTCGGACGCCAAGCGCCGCTCGACCTTCTTGACGTCCTCAGCAGCAGGGAGGTTCTCAGGAACGATGCCACGGTCTACAAGAAGCCCGCGAACCTCCTGATTGTTCTTGACGTGCTCGTCTGTGATTCTGGGCTCGGTGCGAAGTTCATGCTCTTTGATGTTGAAGTTGGTGATCTCGTTGGCGAAGTCCTTGGCCTTGATGGTGATGGTGGGCAGGAAGTCGGCGAGCGGGCGGCCTTTCGACACGCCGAGTCGGTTCTTCATGTCCTGCGTGGTCCGCCCACCGAAAAGCGCCGTGTCGCCCTTGCTTCGGATGCGGGCGAAACTCTGGTTCTCCCGGAGCCTGTCGAAGATGATTCCGGAAAGCTCCTTTTCCGAGCGAGTGAGCTTCTTACGGGCGCTGATGCGTTCGGTTTCCGCAAGCCGTCGTTCGATGATCTCCTGTTTGCGGGTTTGGACCGCGAAGTAGGTCTGCGCGAACGCGATGGGGTCCTTCGATGGGTCGCCGTTTTGAGCGATCAAGTAGCAGGCGTAGCGCGTGAGCGCGATGTCGTCGATTTCACGCCTGGCGCCGGAGCCTAAGTCAACCATTTTCGTGACCTCAAGAAAATGGTCCTGCGGCTCGTAACCTGAGTTTTTGCATGAGCTTACGGCCTTCTCGACGACCTTTGCAAAGTTCTCCCAACGCGCGTAACCCAGTAGCGTTTGCAGGTCGCGGGCGCACCAAAACTCGGTTCCGATTTCGGGATGCTCCCGGACCATGGCCTCAAAGCTGGAACGCAGCTTGACGACGATCTCCCGGTCCATTGGCTTGCTCCTTGTTCGATAGCCTCCGTGCATTACGCCGCGAACGCCTTCGGTTCAGCGTCTTTGACGGCACGCATGAACTGACGCCAAAGCTGGTTTCGCGGGTCGTTCGGCACGCGGTCGCCAAGGTTGCTGAAGCCTTGACACGGAAGGCCGCCTACGACTACGTCGGCTTCGGGAAAACGGTCGATTTCCTGGATGGCACACTGTGCTACACGCTCGGTGATATTCTTCCGTAGGGTGTCGCATGCAGCGGCGTCCCATTCATTGGCCAGTACCGTTCGGAAACCGGCCCGCTTGAATCCCAGAGCCATCCCGCCGCAACCGGCGAAGAGTTCGACTACCGAAGGACCCCGACCAGGTAGGGGAACGTCGAGGAGTTCGTGCCAATTGTGTTGACGCTCGGTTTTGGCGTCGAACGGATACAGCCGGTAGCGACGCTTGCCGACCCGTTCCAAAGCGAGAACATCACCCGTCTTGATGTTGTGGTACTCGTAGAATTGCCTTATCCAGGTGCGTCCTCGAAAGAAACGACGGGGTTTCCCTGTCCTGGCGTCGCTTCCGATGTCCGTTTCAATGGTCTCGGCCAGACCTTCGAGAAGAATCCGGATGGCCACTCCGTTGCCGTTGCCCGACTTGCGGGACGCTCCGATGCAATCGGCGGGGAAAAAGTCGTAGTGCCCGTGGATGTAGAGGTGATTCTGGCGGAGATTCCCCGCAGTTACGTGAAACAAGCGCTTCTTGTCGGCGACCGTTCCGCTCAAGTTACGCAACCTCGCTGCTGCGGGACATTCCCGAGCCGATCATACTAGGCGTCGCTGACGGCTGAAAGCTGACAGCTTCTACGCCCCAATCGTCGCGCTGGCCGTTTCGCTCCAGGGGCCGGCTTCGCCGCGGGTGCTGAGCCATCGTAACATGTAATGCGCGGTCTTGCCACCGTCCGGGCCGGTGAACTCGGCCACGGCGGGGGTGCGGGTGCTCAGCAGCAGGAACCTCAACTCGCCCGGACCGGCCAGCCGGTGTCGGCGGCGGGTCGCCGGGGGCGGAGACTTTTACCCAGACCTCCGCGCCGATGGCGCCGCGGGGCCGGGCGCGGCGGGCCTGGATCCGTCGGCACCCTACAGCAGTTCGCGGAGTTGCTCGACGCTTAGGTTTGCGTCACGCAGAATCGCGTGCAGCGTTCCGGGTTTCAGCGTGCGGTGGTCGGGCACGGTCACCGGCTGGCGGTTCGTGTCCGTGGGATGTCGCATACGAACGTGGCTGCCGCGCTGCCGCACGACCCCGTACCCGATTCTCACAAGCGCCGCGATCACCTCGCGTCCGGAGACGATTGGCAGCCTTGTCATTGATCGACCGAGACCTCGGCAACCAGGGGCGGGGAAGTCTCCGGGATGGGCTGGCCCAACTCTTGGAGGTCTTCCAGGGCGAGAAGGATCGCTTCGCGAATATTGGCCAGCGCCTCTTCGCGCGTATCGCCCTGGGTGTAGCACCCCGGGAGTGAGGGGCATTCAACGAAAAACCCGCCGTCAGGTTGTGGTGACAGGATTACATGAAACAAACGGCTCATACTTCTGATTATAGCTCCTGAAGATGGCGAACACAACCGCCAACTGTCGCCGGGCACCTGGGGCAACGCATGAAGGGTGCCACGAGCAAGCGTCGCTTGCCCGTGCGCCGCTGCGCCCCGATCGTCGCGCTGGCCGTCTCGCTCCACGGGCCCGCTTCGCCGCGGGTGCTCAGCAGCAGAAACGTCAATTCGCCCGGCTCGCTGGGCGTCGGTCAGTCGTCACAGGCGAGACGCCGGTTTCCCATGAACGGCTTGCGGGGGCGCAAGCCGCTACGGACTTCGACCACAGGCTCCTATGTGGACGGGTTTGGAGGTGCCTCCACATGGCTTGGTTTGGCGTTCCCTCGATCGGACACGCGCATGCCCAGCACGACCACCATCCCCAACAGCATGACAATGTAACCGGCAAAGGCGACGGGCTGGCCCGGGTCCCGCGATACGCTCAAGATGCTGGCCGTCCGTTGCGCACCCGGTTGGTAACTCGACTGAAACAAGGCGTATCCGCCGTACTCAACGGGGTGGTTCATGCTGATGACACGGCTCAGTGTCAGGCGGGCGGTCGAATCGGTGATGGTAACGTAGCTTTCAAAGGACCGCGGCGTCACGCTGCCGGGATAGGACCTCAGACGGAATCGATCCAACGTGAGCGCAAACCCGAGGGAGACCTGCTTGTTTGCGTAGACCAACTCGTAGGGCACGCCGTTCACCGTCACCGGACGGGGAGCGTACTTCAGCACCCACATACGGTTGGTGTGCTGGGGCGTGCTCAACTTCAGCAGCAGCGCCGGCTTGCGCTCCTTCCGGGTCGATTGCACGGGCACGACGGTCCACTCCACGCGGGCATGCTCGAAACGGCGTAGCACGGTGAACCTCATCCCAGGCCATGGCGATTCGAGCGGAACGCCAATCTCCAGCCTGTGGACTTGGGGCGCGTCGCCATCAGGGTCGAACCGCACGTACAACTCGTCGGCCGGGCTGCTAACGACCTCCACCGGAGACCTGAGAATCGCGTCGGATGGAGCCACAAAGGTCAGCTTGACACCCTCGACCTTCGACTCGCCTTGCTTGGACCGAAAGTCGGGGAAGTTGGCGAAGACCAGACGTTTCTCAGTGCCCCCAGACCCGACAATCTCCGTTTCGATAGCCGGGTTGACAGGCTGATCGGATCGGTTGATGACCTGGTTGTCACTCCCTACGCTCGTGTGCGGCATATAGCGAAGCACGCGAATCGTAGCCCCACTGTCACCCAGCGGCGATGCCTTCTCCAGCCCTTCCTCCAGCGGTATTTCGTAAGTGGAACCTCCATATTCGACCTTCACCAAACCTGAAGAACCCGGCCAGTCCTCCGATGACTCCGACAGGAAACGGGCCAGCTCAGCTTCACTCAACGCCGGCCGGAAGATCGCCTGTGCCGCGCCAAACGCCTCGGTTTTGCCGGCGAACAACCACGCCGGGTCGTCCACGCCGGATGCGGACAAGGAAACCTCGATCGCCGGCTGAATGCTCGGATTGTCATCCAGCACGCGTTTGGCCCATTCGCCGTCCGGGAGGAACCGTTCGACTTCAATGCGCAGTTCGTCGAGGGTCAATACCGGCGCGTCGGGTCGGTCCATCGCGTGGGGTCCGGAAAACGCCTGAGCGGCCAAATCAACAGACGCCCGCGCCTGATCGCGCCGGTTCGCCACCACCAGGACATCCGTACCGGCGTTAAAGGCATCCACCGACTCGCCTTCGAAGAGGCCAATCTGTCCACCCACGCCGAATCGATCGGTCACCAACGCGCCGCCCAGAGTCACCAGAATCCCGGTGTGGGTCAGCAGAAAACCGATCTGCCGTCTCGAAAAGGGATAGCGGACGACCATCGAAGCCAGCACGTTGGCCGCGATGAGGACCAAGATCGTCTTGAACCACCAGGAGGTGTAAAAGAGCACCATGGCCCGCTCGCGAGTGTGCAAAGACTCGCACACGGTGGCGCACGCCATGGCAACCAGGAAGAGCATCAGCAACACCGCCGCAAACCACAGCGAGCCCACGCCTCGAAGGACCGGGTTCCCGGTCACCATCGCGACGAAGGACGAAGGGGGCATCGACGTACGTTCCAGATCATCAGCCATTGCATGCGGGCTTTCTCTCCGTGCGAATCGGAGGTCTCTCATTATGGGAACCCGAGGGTTCGGGTCAATGCGACGAATTGCCCGCAGGAGAGGCCCTCCAGGATGGCCAAGCGGAATGCGGGCCAACGAAGCTAATGGAGCGGGCAAGCGTAACCGAAGCTCATGTATTGGTGACCATTGGAGGTTCCTGACATGCAGCGAGTTTGCTTCGCAATCGGCCTCTCGTTCATCGCTCTTTCCGCGCACGTTTCCCGTGCCACCGGCCCGCTCATGTACGTGAACGATTCGGCGAACCGCCTGCTGACCGTGGACGTTTTCACTGGGCACGCCGAGCGGCTCGGCAGCACGAGCGCCCAGTTCACGGATATTGCCTTCGGTCCGGAGGAGCGCTTGTACGGCGTCACCGCGACCTACCTGTATGAAATCGACCCCGCGAGCGGTTGGAGCACGTTGATAGGACGCCACGGTTTCGGCGAACCGGGTCACTCGTATGGGATCGACTCGTTGACGTTCGCCTCGGACGGCACCTTGTACGCTGCCGGCAACGATGTGTTGATCAGCATCAACACGGAAACGGGCGCCGGCACAGCCATCGGCACCTTGTCGGGACACCGCTCTGCCGGCGACCTGGCGGTCGATGCCCAGGGACGCCTGTTGCTAACCAGCGACGCCGGCATGCTCGTGGAGGTGGACCGGGGCGGCTCGGGGGCGGTGCCCATCGGCAGCCTGCCATACACTGACGTCTTCGCGTTTGGCGGCACTGCGGACGACATCTTGTACGGTATTCGATCCACCAATGAGATCGTTGTCGTTGCCGCGGACACCGGCCAGGCCACGATTGTGGGAGAACTTGAAGGCGATTTCCTTCTTGGGCACGCTTGGGGCGGCAGCTTCCCGGGCCAGTTCGCGCCGGAACCTTCCTCACTGGTGTTCTGCCTGTCCGGCGCCGCACTCCTTATCCTTCGAAGGAGAGGACCGCGAAACAACAACTAGCGCTGCGCCACACGTGTTCCTGCGGGTTATCCGAGCCGCGCCCGTCAGGAAGCGGTCACCCCGTCATTCCCTGCGTTTCCGCTCCCTCACCAGGCTGTCGATTTACTCGTCCATGGTCATCCCCAATGTAGCGTCACCCCTTGTGGGTGACGAGAAACGCAGGTGCGCCGCCCACAAGGGGCGACGCTACACCGTAAATCGACAGCCTGTCACGGTCGCGGCTCGGTTCAAGGATTCGCGGACTCCAAACACCCCTGAAGAAGTGTCAGTACCTTATTGGAAACTGCACTAGCGCACTCGGATTCGCTTGGCGGTCGGAGTTTGTGGAGGTGGCGCCGCCAGGATCTGCGGGCCATACTCGCGCGCGTTGTGGGCTGACCCGTGGCACAGCAAGGTGCAGCTTCCGGCACGCGTTCCCATATCCCTGAATGCTCTTCGTCGCGTAGCCGGCTCGATCCGCACGATGTCCAAGTTGAAGTTGATCAAGTGCGTGTGGTCCGAGCCGAAGCTCTGAGTCGCGCTGATACCGTGGGGATCGTGACAGGCCGAGCACGGCGCATTCTGGTCCACGACGTGCAGGCTGTGGGCCGGGAAACTGCGGTCAGCCAGAATGCTCGTGCGCTGATGACACTTGTAGCACATGGCGTAGCTGAACTCGGACTCGGCGGTGTCATCCTGGACCGTGTAGTTGCGTTCGAGCAGGAAGTCGTAGATTGAGCCGTGAGGCCCATCGGGGCCGCCGCCCCCCGCACGCGAACCGGCGTCGTTGTTGTGGCAGTCGGTACAGCGGATCATTGACCCCCGCGCCAGGCCGGGAACCAGGCTCACGACATCGCCGGCGCGAGAGGAAACCGTCACGGGATGAAAACTGGGGTTGCCGGGGCTGAATTTCAGGCGGAGGTCAGCCTGCTGGGCCTGTCGCGGTACGCGGCGGCGCACTTGGACCGCCGAAGCCGCGTGGCAGCGGAAGCAGACTTCGTATTCGTAACGAGCGGTGGCGATCTCTCCACCGCCGGCCGCAACGCCGCGCACTTTCGCCAGGGTCGCTCCAAGGGGCACGTAGGAAGCCGGCGGCGCTTCCCCGACAACAGCATGCGGGTTGTGGCAGTCGGCGCATTCCACATGCACCGGGTCGCCGCGCAGGGCCTCGGCCGGGTCATGATCCTGGAAGTACCGGCGCGGATCGTGGGCACTGATCTTGTCGATCTCCGCCAGGATATTCGTGTCGGCCACCTGACCGTCGTGACAGCTCAAACAGTTGTCCTCTTCTTTCTCGAAGATGAGCAGCCGTTCCCGACCACCGGCCGTGTGCGGGCGGTGACAGCTTCGGCAGGCGTTGTCCGCCACGGTCGAGTGGGGCCAATCGGTACGCTGCGACGCCGTGACCGCTGCGCCGGAGATGGCGTGTGCGCAGGAGGTCCAACCCTGCATGACGTGGCAGGACGTACACAGCTCGCCGCGCACCGTACTGGCCACCAGGAAGTCGCCGTTGACGTTATTGTGGGGGTCGTGACACGAAGTACACTGAAGCCGCCCGCTCGTATCCAGTTTGACTTCCAGGCGCAGTGTCGCGGGATCGGCCAGTTGCCGGTCGGACGCTGCCAGACCCGAGGTGTATTCGAAACTGACGGGATGATCGTCGGAGAGATCGGTGCCCAGATTGGTGAGACCCGAGGGCATGAAATCTCCACCGAGCATGCGGATACGGTCGGATCGGCTGAGCACGCTGCCAAGGGCGATGACGCCGTCGTGGCAACTCAGGCAGAGCTTGCTCGAGCCCGTAGGTTGATCGGGCCTGGCGTCGAGTGTGGATGATTCGTAGATGCGGTAACTCGATACGGACAGGTCGCGATTCCACAGCGGGCGCATCCCCGAGGTGTTATGCGGCGCGTGACAGAAAACGCACACCTGCCCTTCCCCGTGGGACCGAATCGGCCCGGGGCCGCTGGCCGACAGGTTGTGGACCGTGTCGACTACACGCTGCTGGGCATGCAAGCTCGGGTTCGCCGGAATCACCGCGAACGCGAAAACGCACAGCACTCTCATTCTGAACCGGTTGGTCATGTGGGGTTCTCTTTCCCTGGCAGACACGGAGACTGAAGATTCAAGGATCCGCTCCTTCACGGTCGCGTCTCGGCATCCCGTGATCCTCCGGTGCTGTCGTCGCTTCCTTTCACATAGTCAAACACCTGCACTCGGCCATTGTACGTGTCGCAAACCCATATCCGATCGCTATTATCGACGAAAACCCCACCAGGCAACCAGAATTCCCCCGGTCCGGTTCCCTCCTCGCCCAAGAAGAGGAGCAGTCTACCCTCTCGGTCGAAGACCTGGACGTTCTCGAAGCGGGCGTCCACCACGTAAAGGTGACCGCCACTGTCCAGAGCCAACGCCTTGGGGAGGGCGAAGTCGCCCGGTGCGTCACCCTTCTGTCCGAACGAAACGGTCGCCTGACCCGCGCGCGTGAGCCCTTGGACTCGACAGTTGCCTGTGTCCACGATCCAGATCAGCTCTCCGTCCACAGCGATATCGCAGGGGAAGTTGAATTCGCCCGCAGCGGCCCCACGCTGGCCAATGATCCGGCGCAACCGACCGTCGGGCCCCAGCACCTTGACGTCATGCCCCACGACGTCAACGACAAGAAGCTCTCCGACGCTACTGTCGTAGCTCAGCGCGACCGGTCGGATAATATCTTCGGGTAGTCGGAGCGATTCAATCAGCGCCCCGGTTCGGTCTGACAGGCGGGAAACAGCCACATTCTCCGAATCACAAACGAAGATCGAATCCTCCGGCCCAAGGCAGATGTCCATCGGACTCAGCAGCGGCATCTCGGCTATACGATCGACCTTCCGGTACGACCGATCATGCAGGTTGAACAAATGCAGGCAACGTCCGCCGGTGTCCGCAACCCACACGCGCCGGCCGTCCGGCGTGCAGATGACGGATCGTGGCCCGTAGAGAACTTTCGGCTCGGCAGCGCCGACGAAGATATCCCCGAGAGCCTGAAAGAACTTGGGCGGCGGTTTCAGGTCGGCCGACGATTGCAATTGCCCGACGTAACGGACCCGGGCCTCGGCCGGTGATGGCGGCCAAACCAGCGCGGTGTCCAGAGGCTCAAAGATGGGCCTAAGCGGTTGAGCGCAGCCTGCCAAGAGCAAACTCAACAGTACAGCGCAAGGTAGCCAATGCGTTGTAGCGGCCTGCGTCTCGCAGGCCGTTCGGTCGGCGGGGACGCCGGCCGCTACTTGTCGTGCTGTCACGTCCTCCATTCTCCATTCTCCATTAGAACCGCCGTCTCACTTGCACGAAGATCGCAGAGTGATCGCTGCTTGCGAAGTCGTCTTCGAACTGCCCGTATTCGTAGGTGATTCTGACCTCCGTCTGCCGGATGAACCACTCCAGAGACAGATCCACATCCACGCCCTCATCGTCTCCACTGAGCGAGTCCTCCTCCGTTCGGTATAGCACCGCTCCCTCAACGGTAAGATGCTGGGTGATCGGATGGCGGTAGCGCCCCTCCGTCGTGAAAAACGTCGTATCGCGTTCATTCGGCCACGCATATGAAATGTCCGACCAGCGTGCCTTGACGACGCCCGTGGCGCCGAACGTAAACCGGTGCGTGTAGTCCGCACTCAGGCGAACGGCCTCAAACGGGGTGATCGTGGAATCGCGGTCTTCGTACTCGGCCATCAAACGCAATGAGCGCCAGCGGTATTCGACCCCGATGGTGTGGGCGGCAATGTCCTCCTGGGTCGCCCCGGTGGCGGACGACGGCGTAATCGTCTGATCCTGCCAGCGCAGGCGGTAGTAGGGCGATAAGCCGAAGTCGAAGTTCTGGCGGATGTGGAAATCATGATTGACGGTATTCAACGCGAAGTTCCCGCCGACGTGGTACACATAATCGATCAACACGGTCTGGCTGTCTTGAATCCGTCCGGTGGGTACGCGCTCGATTTCGATCCAGTCGCCGCGGAGGAACACCGTGTAGTCTCGACCAGCGTGGTAGTAGGTCGTGCGATCTTCGGCGGTAATGATGATCGAACCGGTGTCGATGTTGGGATTGCTGAGCACGATGGGCTCCGGATCGTTGAAGATGCGGCGTTCGTCGAGCGCCTCGATCCGCAGGTCTCCGCCGCTGCGATCCTCACGCTGAATCCTGGCGCGATACGTGGCCAGCAGTTTGCCCCAGCGGTTGGTTTTGCGGTAGTCGAAGGTGGCCAGGGCGCCGATGCGGTCGATGGTGAGTCCGCCCCCGTATTCTTGTTTCTGCCCGTAAACGTGGAACTGCGAGATGAGGCTGTCATACAGCTCGTGTTCGAGCGTGGCGGAGAGCGAGTAGGACCGTTCCTCGATAGGCGGTACGCCGGAGAGGCTCCCCTGGGTACGATCAAGAAGTTCGAACACGTACCACGAACGCAAGTGCTCGGTGTGCTCCAGCCGGAGAATCTCGCGCCAGCGCAGCCGCTCGATGTTGAACGTCCCTTGCTGGTCGAAGTAGTTCAACTCCGATTCCAGGCGCTGACGGTGGCTCGCGCCGAAGTCGATGCGGTGGGAGAGGGTGAACTCGTCCGAGTCGAAGTTCAGTGCGAACGGTTCTTCCTCCACGGATTGATGTTCGTACAGAAAGGAAACCACGTTGTGATCGTTGAACTTGTAAGCGGTTTCAAACCGCGCCGTGGTGCTCTTCTGCCGCCCCCCTTCCTCCTCCGAGTTGAGTGGGTCAAGTCGCACGTCGGTGTCGTTGAACTGGAAGCTGGTCGGTGTTTTCTCACTGATATACTGCCAGATCAGGCCGTAGCCGGTCGCGGTCGTTTCGAGGCTGGATTGGTACGGGCGAGGCTCCAAGGTCCGGTATCGGCGAGCGAAGACACTGCCTGGATACATCTTCTTCTTGAAGAAACCGGCCTCCAGGTCGAATTCCAGCAAAGTGCCGTCGTCGCCGCTGATCCGCTCGAGCCCGCTCCTGTTTTCCCGGTAGTCGTGCTGAAGCAGGCCGAACAGTCCGCCGAGAGTGAATTCCACCAGATTCGGGTGGTAGGCGTAGCCGTCAACTTCCAGCTTCACGCTTTCCTCCAAGATCGTCTCCCGGTCGTCCAGCGTTCCTCCGGTGACTTTCGATGCCTGAGAGTGTTCACGCCGGCGGGCGGCGAGCTCGAGATAACCTCCGACGTCGGTAAGTTGCAAGGCGCGCATCTTCCCGCGCCTGGAGCCCTGTGACTGGCAACCGGTCATGAGAACCGCTCCCGCCATGCCCCAGACCAACCACGCAAACCGCCGGCGATGCCGGCAAACCGGCGGGCCGGCATCCAGTCGGTTCGACGCAGCCTGGGTCTGTTCGTGCCCACCCGTCAACGTTTGGCTCGTTTCAGGAAATACGGATCGTTGCCGCCATGGGGGTCGTGACACTCAACGCAGTCATGCTCCCCGATGGCGACATGATGGCGCCCCTCGGTCATGTCCTCGCGGCGATGACACCGAAAACAGAGGACGGCCGAATCACTCAGCGAAGATTCGGTGTCTTTGCGTGCACGGTAATGATGACAAGAGCCGCAGTCGCCAACCGCCACCGGACCATGCACGTACCGCCCCCAGCTCTCGGAAGGTTTCAAGTAGTAGCGGTTGTCTGCCCCGTGAGGATCGTGACACTCGATACAGGCTCGCTTCTCGGCGGCGGCATGGTAGCGAGTTTCGGTCAGATCTTCGGCACGATGACAATGAAAGCAGAGTTCCGATTGTTCCTCCAACAGCAACTTGGGGTAACGGGAGCTGTGGGGGTGGTGGCAGACCGTGCAATCACTCACCGCCACCGGGCCATGAAGGTAGGGCGCGGAACCTGGCACGTCACGATGACAGGTTCGGCACAGACCCTCCTGCGCGGTGCGCACCGCTCCGTCGGTCCGTGTGTTGTGGCAATCGCCGCACCGGTTCTCGCGGAAGGGAGCATGGGCGTGGATTACTCGCGGAGTCCGCTTGGGACGGGCCTTGTCACCGGAGATCCGCGGTACGAAACCGGGAGTGTCAACCGCGTATCCTTTGGGCGGAGGGGGCGCACCGGGCTCGGGCACACCGTCGAAGAAGAAACGCAACGTGCGGTACCGTGTCTCTTCCGAGCAGGCCACCGCCGCGCAAGCCACAGCTGTCATTAGGAACAGGTTGATAATGACTCGCCGGATGGCCAAGCAAACGCTCTCCCTTCAGCATCGGATCAGTCCTGTCCCTCTGGCGCGGCGGATTCTACCGCTTGTTGCTTCTCTGTCGGGGGACCCTTGGTGTCGGACGTCGATGGCACGGCGGGGGCGTCCGACACGTTTCCGCCTTCCAGAGGGCCAAACCCCTTCTCCGGCACCGGGAGCGTGGCGACTCTCGACTCGGCAAGCCGGTACCCTTCCGGGAATGAGCCAAAGGCATAGACGTTGATAAGGTGGAAGCCGTATTGGCTGACCACGAACATCAGGTACTCGGCGTTGAAATCTTCGTGGATGTACTGTTTGAAGTGAGGGAGGGAGGTAGCGTCGATGGCCAGCATCGAGGGCAAAGCGAGCGCGCCCGGCGCGTCCCCCGGTCCGCCGAACCGCATGAGTATTTCGCCGTCAGGACTGAACATCTGAACGATTTCGGTCGCCCCATCGACCACGTAGATGATCCCGTCGGGACCGACGCGGATACCGCGTGGACGCCCGAAGCGACCAAGCGTATATCCCGGGCGACCCTTGACCCACACCGGATCGCCGTCACGGGTCAGTTTCTGAATCCGCCAGTTGTGCGTATCGCAGACGTAGAGGTAGCCCTCCGGACCGATGCACAGACTGCTGGGAATCCGAAATTGCCCGGGCTCTCCACCGGGACCACCCAGCGTGCGCAGCACGTCTCCGGTCGTGCGATCCATCACCACGATCTGGCAGGACTTTTCGTTGTCCAGAACGTAAAGCTCATCCCCGTAGATCGCGACATCAACGGGGTGGCACGGCTCCGGAACGTCAAACGCCGTGACATACTTGTCGTCCGGGTCGAACACCACAATCTGCTTGCGAGTCGGGTCGACCACAAATTTGTATCCGAGCGGGTCGATAACGATGTTGATGGGCTTGCGCACCCGCCCCGGGCCGCTGACTCCAAACACGCCGTAGGCCTGGTTCTTGAAATCCAACCGGCAGATGCTCAGGCCCTTGGTATCACACACGTAGACGATGCCATCCCGGACAGCCACGCCATAGGGCTTGTTGACGGCCCGTTTGGTGACGGGCTCTTCGCCGAGGATGAAGCTCTCGAACGATCCCTTGGCGGCCTCGACTTGGTCGGCACCGCTGGCCCAGGTCAGAAACTGAACCCGCGGTTCGGCCGGCGGTGCGGGAAAAAACAGCAGGGGCTCATCGGTCTTTGACGGAGACGTGCAACCCGCGATCAGTGCGAGCGCGCCGAGACCGACAGTTACCAGGCAATCTCGAGTCGGACGGTGCCGCATAAGCTCACCTCCCCCGGAATACTAAAGCCCAGCCGACTTGCTCGCAACTGATGTCACCGTTTCAATACACAAGCGGAACGCACACGCCCGTGAGACCCGGGGTGTGCGTTCCGTACAAAATCTGCGAATCGCCCGCGCCCGTAGCCGATGTCCCTACCGCTTCGGCAGGCCGCCGACCCACGCGGTCATCCACCGCGCCACACAGATTACTTGATGTGGCACTGCAGGCAGAGATAACTCTCTATAACCGGGACGTTGAGGAAGTTCCCCAACCCGTTGTTGTGAACCTGGTGGCAAGACGTACACTCCACCCGATCGGCGCCGCCGATCTCAACCAGATGAACGCCAAGCCCGTTGTTGATTCCGGGGGCGAAGGTGCCCGGGTCGTTGTAGTTCGCCGGGTCGGTCGGGTACTCGATCCCGATCGGGTGATCGTCCGTCAGGTCAGTGCCCACGACGGCCGCGCCCGTGAGCGGGGTCACCCCGCCCGTGGTGGTACCACCGTAGCTGTCAATGGCAGTGACGCCGTCATGACAACTAAGACACATCTTGCTAACACCCTCGGGTTGACCGGCAGCGCTGCTGTACATGTCGAAACCCTCGCCGGTCTCCGTGTGGTTCCACAGGACATTGTCCTCTCCAGGCAGCAGCGCGTCGTGCGGCGTGTGGCAGAAAATGCACACTTGGCTATCCGCTCGCTCTATGCCAGGAAAGTTGTTCAGATTGTGCGGCGTGTTGACTATGCTCACCGAGGGGTAGCTGTCCGGATCGCCGGGCGTAATCTGTCCAAACGCCGCGGTCGCCATAAACGCGACCAAGAGCAAAGGTGTGACACGAATCATTTTCTTCATAAATCGCCTCCTCTTGCTTGATACGTCCCATAACAGGGACACGCTCGTAAACTACATGGTGCGAGTCCCCGAACTTCCGATACCCTCCTGCGGGCATCTACCAAACAGCCGCTCAAGGACCCCACCGAACAACCAAGGGAAAGCATACTACCAGGAAACTCAACGAACCTCAACCTTAATAGTTAACTTTTGCGGACAACGACAAATGCGGCCGGGTGTGACCATTTTTTCGTGGCACCAAGCGTCCGCTGATCCAAGCCCGGAGCGCAAGCGACGGGTCGAACGGTTTCCCGTCACTTGCGCTCCGGGCTCGGATCAGATGTGCGGCAAGCCGCGAAATACGAGTACCGTGGACTAGGCCCAATGAAAGTGTGGGTCGAAAAAATCAACCGCACCCCGGAATACGGCCCACACAATGCGGCCCATAACCTTCTTTGGCACAACAAGCTACGAGTAACGTCACCGAGTTGTGCCGTAGATCGCCTCCAAAGCCCGTCGGTAGCAATCAAGGGCCTTGGACGGTTGGTCCTGGCGTTCGTAGAGCCGGCCCAACTCGAAGAGAATACGCTCTTTCCGGGGGGCTTTCTCGAGCGCATCGAGCAGGTAGCGCTCCGCCTTCTCGTCATCGCCACGCCGAACCTCCAGCCGGGCAAGGGCGAGTTTGAGTCCCGGAGGCGACCGCTTGAGTCCGGCGAAGGGCTCCAGACACTTGGCGGCATCCTCCACCCGGCCGAGCCGCAAGTAGCAGTCTCCCAGCAGTGCAGCGGTCCGCGGCGACGTTTGCTCCGACGTCAATTGGGTGAGGAGCGCAACGGCTTCGTCCAACTTCTCATCCTCGATCATCATCCGGGCCATCGCCAGGCGTCGATCGTGGGAGACCTCCGCCTTGGGTTTCCGGCTCTTCATCTGCGCCAACCGCGCCTCAAGCTGCTTCGGGTTGATCTTGCCCAGCAACAGGTCGGTGTGCAGATGAAGCTGGATCGCGTAACCCGGCGGCGTGTGAGTCTGTTCGTAGCGCAGGATGCCCTTTTCGTCGACCAATAGAGTGGTGGGGGCAACCACAACCCCGCAGTCCCCGTACATCTTCCTGTTCAGATCCGCCGCGATCGGGAAGGTCAAGCCGTTCTTCTTGACGAGCTTTCCGGAGCTTTCTTGACTGTCCCGGCTTGTCGAGACCGCCAGTACACGGAGTTTGGTATCCGGGTTTGCGTTGAGAATCTCCTGGGCGGTATCGAGTATTCTTTCCGAATTGGCGTGTTGTGCTCGGACGAACAGCAACAGCAGAACTTTGCCTTCGTACGCATTATTGGTCACAGCCTCGTCGTTGGTTACCTTCACCGAGAATGGCGGGATGGGCTCGCCGACCTTCACGTTGCGCAGGGCATAACTGCGTGCGGCGGGAAGGAGGATCATCAGAACGCCCACCGCAAGCACAACACGATATCTCAGGTGACTGCACATCTCGATACCCCCGCGCGCCCCAGTGGTCAGGGAGTCTTCGATCGCGCTTTGGGCAGGTTCACAACCGGCGACTCTTGATCGTAACGGTAAAGCCGATGGCAGCCCGGTAGACACGAACCACCACTGGGCGTCTTCTCGAAATTGAGCGGGAGGTCCCACTCGCCGAAAGGCACCGACTCGGTGACGTGCTTGGGCCACTTGCTGGCGTGGGTCTGATGGCACGCTCGACAAGTGCGCCCCTTGCCCTTGCGATTCACGTGTACGAAGTGAAGGTTGTGGTCCCCGTTGCGAAAGCCGGTCAGTGCCTCGGTCCTCTCGTCGCGCATGGCGTCCGCTTCGTGGCAGTCAAAACACAGCGCGTAGAGCTTCTCGTCGTACGAGGCGTAGAACCCGGCCGGATAGTCGTTGGCGAGCAGGCGGAAATGCATCCCGCCATGCACTTGCTTGTGGCATCCGGTACAACTTCCATCCGTGATGGGGCCGTGGTGCTGAGGATTGTCCTCCAGCAGCTTCTTGAAATCGCCCAGCTTGCCCGATTCGGTCACGATCGTCTTGTTATGGCAAGAAACACAAACGGCCAACGGTTCCTGTTTCAAAACGGACTCGAAGTCCGAAGCGTGGGCGTCGTGACAAGTCGCACAGGCAGACCCCTCAGCAATGGGAGCGTGGTCCACGGCGGCTTCGACGGCTTCGGAAATGTCGTCGTGACACGAAAGACACAACGCCGGAGCTGACTGCGTAAGCATCATTTTGTCGTGCGAGCCGTGCGGGTTGTGACAGTCGCTACAACCGTCATCCACCGGAGCATGAACGTGAGTTTTGCCCTTCAATCGCTCCGCGAGTGGACCGTGACACTTCAGGCAGACTTCGCGTTCCGGTGCGGTTAGCAGGGAGGAATGGTCCGCGGCGTGGGGGTCGTGGCAGGCCGTACAGGCGCCGACCGCTGCCGGACCATGCAAATACGCGTGGTCTTCGGTCACGCCCTCGTGGCAGTCCAGACACCCTTCACCCACGGTGCGCCCCGCAAGCAGGTACTTGTTGGCGCTGCCGTGCGGATCGTGGCAGGCGGTGCACTCCCCTTGGGCAACCGGATCGTGCTCGACCTTGCCGGTCGGAGCGTCGTGACATTCAGTGCATAACGCCGCGCCCTGGGCGGTGAGCTTGAACCGGTGGTCCTTCTTGTCCACGACTACGTGACAGGCGTCGCAGGAACCGTCGGACACGGGGTCGTGCACAACGCGGTGCTTCGTTTGCGCCTGGTGGCACGCATCCGTACAGGAGCCCGTGTAATCCGGCGGGGGCTTGCGATCGGCCCCGGGGGCAAGGGACGCGAGGGCCAACAGGATAGCGGAACAGGAAAGAAAACGCGTCATGGATGGGCTCCTTTGGAAGCTGCCCGGCGGGACCCGAAGACCACGGTCATCGATCCCGCCGCGGTCGAGACGACCCGCTCCTGGTTCAGCGCTAACCAGAACGCCGTGAGCTTACCGGAAGCGTCGGTCGTTTCCAACCGCAGCACGGGCGCTCCACCCCGACCTTCGTTTGGGACATACGCCTCGACCAAACGGCCCGAGGCGACAAACCGGGCCAGATGAAACGTGTACTGCGAAGTTCCCACTTTGCTCTTTTCGTCAAGCACCAGGGGTTTGGATTCGACCTTGCCCTGGAACCGAACCCAGGCTTCATGGGCCCGCCGATTCACGGTCACCAGCACAAAGTCCGGGACGGTGCTCTGAGTCTCGACCGGACAGTCGAGCGTGGTCAGAAAGGGGAGGGCTTCCCCCTCGTGCATTTTGAAACCGGGGAACTTCGCGAAGACCCATCGGATCTCCTTCTGACCGCCGGCCTCGATCTCGACCCGTACCGCCGGGTTCAGGCGCTTGTCTGACTGGTTGGCGGGTTTGCTCGTGGTCCCGTTCATGGCGAAGTGAGGGAGGAACTCCACCACGCGCACGGTGCAACCGAGGTCTTCCAGATGCCGGGCGTCTCCCGGCAACGCGTCCAGCCCGCGTGCGGCGCTCCCGTCTGCCCGGCCGATTCGTAACTTCGGCTTGCGCGTGCGCTCGCTCCTGAATTGCTCGAACAACTCATCCCGTTGCGACCTGTCCGCCACACTCATGTATCGCCAGGTGCCGATGAGGCTGATCAGCCGATTTCGCTCCATCTCGTCCGCCACCAGCCAGCGCCGGAACGACTGTGTCGGACCGACAATGGACAACTCGACCGCCGGCTTGCCCTTTCCTCCCTCGACCGGATGCACGCGCTGCTCGCGCTTCGCATTGGGTAAGTACCGCGTCAGACGAAGCGGCGACCCTGGAGCGGGCAGCTCGACCGTCTGGGTGAGTTCCGCCGCGACCACCGGAGACGCCAACTCCACGGCGGCCTCAACAATCTTCGGCTCGCCCGGCGCATTCAGCCGGCATTGCACGAAGTACCGCTGGTCGGGCATGGGCGGGTGGGCCCCGTGGCCTTGCGGTGGTGCAGCGGCGACCGTCGTTGAATGCAGCAGCACCACGCACGCGTCAAGGCAGAGAAACACAAACAGTGACTTCATGAGCAAGCGTCCCGGGAGAATATCGCTATTCCCAAGTCCTGCGATCACGGATACAATACGCCGTTGCTTATGATACAGAACGGGTGGCGGGCTGAACAGGCCCTCCACTGGGGCTCGGTCCGGGTTTGGTCGATTCGAAACATGCTGGTGATATGGAGCTTCGTCCTATGAGAGAAGGTCAACGAACGCCTCGGGCCGCGTCCTGCTTCGCCCTTGTCGCTCTGTGTTTGACGCTGCCCGCGCTGATGGGAGGCTGCCCCGAGTTTCAGAATGAGAGCGTTACCGCAATCGAGACCGCGACGCGCGGTGTTCTCAACGCCGGTATCGACCTGTTTTTCGATCAATACCGCACCGATGCCGCCAGGTAGCACCATCCGTGTGGCCTCTAGTGCATGTCGTGGCATGAAAAGCACAGGGCCGACGCCTCGATCGGCACGGTCAGGCGATGGCGGTCGGACGCATAGAGATCGTGGCACGATACGCAACTCACTTGACCGTCGGGCAGACGAACCTTGGCTGGGAGCAGGCTGATCGGTCGTAGGCTGGCCGCGGACTTCTTCCGGGGCTTGGCTCGGTCACGGTACGGAACACCCACCGGGTGGTTGCGCCGCCGGTCTCCGACCGATCCGTGGCCCCGGTTCCAGGCGGTGGTATTGGCAGCTTCGTTGGCGCTCACCCCATCGTGGCATCCCATGCAACGCCGCGAGTCGTGGTCCAGCAGACCCGCCCGGCGGCGTGAGCGCGTGCGTTCGGCCTTGACGTGGGCGACTCCAACACCCATCCAATGCATCGAGGCTGCGCTACGGTCGGTGCTGGTACCGTGACACTTGACGCAGAAGCCGACCGAATCCGTTTCCGCTTCGTCGAAGTCGCGTAGAAGCGGATCGGAAGCTCCACTTAGCGAAGGCAACCGTTGATGACAGGTCAGGCAGGTGATCGTCCCAGCGGAACCCAACGGCCAGTCGGCGGGGATGTCCACCGCCGAAGAGGGGACCACGTTGACCGGATGGTTTGTCACACCGGGACCGTACCGCAATGTGTCGGCGTCGCGGAGATCGGCGGCCCCTCCCGCCTGAGCAATGCTCGACGGGTCACCGATCATCATCACGACAACAAACGATCCGAATAGCCCCCTGAGGATTGACCCCCTGAAAGACCCCATGGTCATGCCCCCCCCAATCATGCCCCAACGCACGGTACGCGCCCGATGCCGCGGACATGCGCATCAACTTCCGCAGGCCAGATCATCCAACGTGATCCCCAGTCCCATTGCTGGATCGCTCAGCCCGTCGTCCCGCCGACAATGTCAATCTACGATCTACGATATCGCGCGCAGCCGGGTGACAGAATCGTGCGGGTCCGATAGCATCATCACGCGGAGCTAAGCAGGGAGGTCTGTGCGAGGCGTCCCCGTACACGCGCAGATGCGCATTCATTTCACGGATGGGAGATGTTCATCATGTCACTGACCGCGATTTTGGCCGTGGAGTTGCTGGCGCTTGGTCAGGTTGGCCCGCTCACGCATGAGGCGAGCCTGACGCAGAACTTGGACAGTCCTGCAAGACTGGCCGTCACCGATTCCCAAATCCTGGTCACCGACCCGCGGGCGAACGCCATCGTGCGCTTCGATCTCGCGGGAACGTACCTGGGAACCTGGTCCGAACCGGCGGGTCCACTGGGTATCGCCGTCCATCCCGACGGACGCATCTTCGTCTCCCGCCGCGACGACGGGCAGGTCGGCGTGTACGACGACACGTTCACCTTCCTGCGCTTCCTGGGCGACGGGAACCCGATGGTCAACTTCGTCAAACCCACCGACCTGGCGATGGACACCGCCGGCGGGCGGGTCTACGTGGTCGACAGCGGCGGCGACCGCATCTATGGATTCGAGAGCGACGAGTCGCTGGGGTTGATGCTGGGTACGCGGGGGGCGGCTACCATGGAGTTCAAGTACCCCAGTGCGATCGCGGTGGACTCGGCGAACAACCGGATTCTGGTGGCCGACCAGGACAACTATCGGGTGCAGGTGTTCAACGCCTTGGGGGTGTTCCAGTTCAAGTTCGGTTATCGGATCAAGTACGTCGCGGGCGGGGGAACGGAGGGCTGGTTCCCGCGTACGGCGGGCCTGGCGGTGGACGCCGGGGGCAACATCTACGTGACCGACGCGGTGATGAGCACCTTGCGGGTGTTCGACCCGACGGGTCTGGAGTTGGACAAGGTTCTCGAGTACGGGTTCGACGCGGGTGATCTGCGGACGCCCTGCGCGGTGGTTCTGGACGGGACGGGTCGGATTCTGGTGTCCAATAGCAACGCCGGTGCTGTAGAGATCTACTCGGATCCGCCCAAGGGTCGGCTGGCCGGGGCGAAGGGCCGGCATTTCGAGGGCACCAACGCGATCGACCGGATTCTGGTGCCTCACGCTGCGCTCGGGCCGAGGTTTGGCCGACGCGCGTTTCTCCCACCGGGGCCGGCACCGGTGCGCACAGGGGATGGGCGCGACGTTCCTGGTTTTGACCCGCCGCACATGCTGGACGACGTGGACTGCGATCGGTGTCATAACATCAGCGCTCAGCCGGGCGGTCACGTGGGCCTGGTCGAAGGACAGACCAACCTGTGCGTTTCGTGCCACACGACCGGCGGGCACGCTCTGGCGACCGCATTCCGTTCGGCCGACGTTGCCGACCCCTACGGTACAAACCCGGAGGTGGTTGACGGCACGGGCATTTCCCATGCCTGGGGCGTTCCGGCCGTGAACGCCTTGGCGGATTCCGTGGGCCCGACGCCGGGCGGGGAGATGGAGCTTTACCTCGACGGGGGCAACATCAAGTGCGCCACCTGCCACGACCAGCACAACAGCGACGTGGGATACCCGTTCCTGCGCGTGAGCAACGCCGGCGACGCGATGTGCAAGGAGTGCCACGCGGCACGCGCCGAGGGGCTCGGCGAACGGGGCACGCACCCGGTAGGTTTTGCTTATCCTTCGGGCACGGGCGAGTTCCCCGACGCTTCCACCAGCGGGTTGCCTCCACTACGGGACGGGCGCGTGGAGTGCCTGACTTGCCACGGACCACACTCTACGGACTCCGGCGGTGCCAACGACGGCAGAGGCGATGGCATGTTGCTGCGTGGCGTCAACGACGGGACCTTCTGCCGGACCTGTCACACGGAGCACACGGTTCACACGCCCGGCGGTCCCTGGCAGCCGACTTGCAGTGATTGTCACAACGGGCACGATCCGGAAAACGAGAACCTGTCGTTGGTGGCGCAGGAGATCAGCACCACGGGCGTGATCTTCCAGGACAACGACATCGGCAGCAACGGCCTGCACGATTTTATCCACAGCAACCGCTTCCCTTCGCCGAGCTACGACGGCGTCTGCGAGGTGTGTCACACCAACACGGACTATCACCGCAACAGCCCCGCCGGTGACCATGAGCATTACAAGGGCACGCTGTGCACCGATTGCCACTGGCACGACGCCGGATTCATAGCGGCGTGCAACGACTGCCACGGTCAGCCGCCCGACAGTCAGCCCCCGATCGGCGACGTCTTCCCCAACAGGGGCGGTTCCCACGCCGTGCACATGCTGAGCACGAACGGCCCCAACATCAGCGACTGCTACGGCTGCCACGCAACCTTGGGCGATACGCATTTGAACGACGTGGCCAGCTTCGCCTCCGGGGTGGACACCAACAGCAACGGCAATATCGAACTCGACGAAACGGATGTCTGCGATAGCTGCCACAGTCCGGACGGCCCCTTCGACGGCGTGGCTGAGGGCAAAGCCAACTGGGCTACCGGCACGGCGGTGAGCTGCGAGGGATGTCACGACACCGGCAGTTCAACGATTCAGGGCGTCAGTGCGCCTCCGGTGGCGGGCGACAACGCCACCTGGGGATACTCCGCGACCGGTCACGGTCGCAACGGCACGGTGGCTTGTGTGGACTGCCACGACGCGACATCCGTTCACTTTGACGGGATCGCACGGACATACGCTTTCAACTCCGCGTACTACGATCCGGGTCAGTCCGGTGTTGCCTATGCCGACGGTTATCGCTTGGGAACCGTGGGCGGCGAAGTGCCGCTGATGATCCCGAGCAACCACCGGATCACTTTTGGCTACAACGCCGGACTGATGAGGGACACTGCGTTCCGACTGTGTTTCAACTGCCATGATCCCGCCAAGGTGCTGGACGGTACCCCCAGCGACGGCATCGACAGCAACTTCAAGACCGGCCTGCCGGATCCTCCACAAAGCTACTCGTATGCCTGGACAAGCGGCGCAGACACCAACGAACACGTCCGGCACATCATGAACTACGTCATGCCGGCCTGGGATTCGGATTGGGATGCCCTCACGACCGGCGAGGGGGGAGGCTCAGACGGCCTCGATTCCGTGACGGCGTGTTCCTCCTGCCACAACGTCCACGGCGCCGCCGGGACGGAGGGCTCGACCAACGAGGCCATGATCCGGGATGGAATCCTCGCCGGCAGGACCGGCTTCGGATTCAGCTATGTCATCGAAGACGCTGGCAGCGGGGGGTACCCGTGGGTAACCTCGACCGGTGCCACGCAGTCAACCAGCGTTGGCGCCATATTCCGGAACAACACAGCCGACATGTGCTACGGTTGCCACGGTGCGCCTGCCCCGCCGTCCGACAGCAGCTATGACGCCGCTGGTAGCGGCTGGGACACCTACATCGAATATTACCGACCGTGGCAAGATCGATAAGCTGCGGTCTACGCGGCACTTGGAATCGTGGGAGTTATGGTCCCACACGTTTTCCGGGCCGATAGGAGTGGAACCGAGCCCGATTCTCTGGTACTCTGGGGGGGGTTGTCGTGTTCTGCACGCTCGAAGTCCGTGCTCACCCGTCAAGATGGAGGGGTTCCCACCATGACACTTACGGTGTTCTGTTCGTTCGGATTGCTGTTCTTTGGGCAGGTTGGCCCGCTCACGCATGAGGCGAGCCTGACGCAGAACTTGGACAGTCCTGCAAGACTGGCCGTCACCGATTCCCAAATCCTGGTCACCGACCCGCGGGCGAACGCCATCG
>Ga0190284_1000394_pt1 | contig 26456 bp, 17 predicted proteins | sample 48691812_MG_FD_161668 | JGI IMG/M metagenome (GOLD analysis project Ga0190284, IMG submission 161668) | Hydrothermal vent microbial mat bacterial communities from Southern Trench, Guaymas Basin, Mexico - 4869-18-1-2_MG | ecosystem: Environmental > Aquatic > Marine > Hydrothermal vents >...
AAATATCCCAAAGGGATCAATCAACGTATCCTGCGGCACCGCCGTAGGATAATAGATTGAGAAAGTTCAAGCCTGAAGGGCTTGTTCAACTATTGAGCAACACTTACAGCGTTGTTTTCCTTTTTTTTCTTTTCCTACGGCGTTGCCGCAGGCTACGATAAATTTGCCTTACAGGCAATGTTGATTTTGACGGATTAATATTAAAAAAAGGTTAATTTTGCCCGGAAAGCTAATATTTATTAGACTTATAGTTCAAAAATAATATTGTTTTGGACAGTAGTGTTCTGGACTACTTAATGATAAATAAAACTGATTTTACAAAGTATAATGCCGCGGGTTTTGCCAAGCCGGCCGGCTTGTATTCTCCAGAGCTCGAACATGACAGCTGCGGCGTAGGTTTCCTCGCAAAGCTTGACAACGTGCCTACACATGACTTAGTCAAAAAAGGGCTACAGCTTATGGTCAACCTTGAGCATCGCGGAGCCATAGGGGGCGACGCGGCAACGGGCGATGGCGCGGGAATCCTTGTACAGATACCCGATGCTTTTTTCAGAAAGACTTGCAAGAAAATCACGTTTCCCGAACCAGGAAATTACGGGGTTGGCGTTTTCTTTTTACCTTCATCAAAAAAGCTCGCGAAAAACTGCAAGCGCCTGATAGAAAAAGTAGTTAAAGTAGAGGGATGCGAAGTTCTCGGTTGGAGAAATGTTCCTATTAATTCTAAAAATCTTGGAGCTCTTTCAAAATCTACAATGCCTGAAATCGAACAGCTTTTTGTCGGAACCGGCAAAATAGAAAAAGAAGATTTTGAAAAACGGCTTTATATAATTAGAAAAGTTATTGAAAAGGAAGCAGCCGAACTCAGAGGCGGAGACTACAGCCAGTTCTATCCGGTCAGCTTGTCAGGCAAAACTATTCTTTACAAAGGGATGCTTACCGGCACACAGCTCAAGACATTTTTTCCTGATTTGAACGACCTCGCTTTTGCGAGCGCTTTTGCCATTCTTCACCAAAGGTACAGCACAAATACTTTACCGCAATGGTGCCTTGCACAGCCGTTCCGCTGCCTCGCGCATAACGGTGAAATCAACACTTTGCGTGGAAACATAAACAGGATTCACGGCCGGGAAGCTCAATTCAAGTCGGAAGTATTCGGCAAAGAAATCGAAAAATTAAAACCTGCTATCACCGAAGGTTTAAGCGACTCAGCGGCTTTTGACAACGCCCTTGAATTTCTTATCGCTAACGGGCGTTCTCTTCCGCACGCAGCGATGATGATGGTGCCCGAAGCGTGGGGCGAAAAATACATCATGAGCGCGGACAAGCGCGCTTTTTATGAATTCCACGCCGCGATTATGGAACCCTGGGACGGCCCTGCCGCCCTCGTGATTACCGACGGAAGATTCATCGGTTCTATTCTTGACAGAAACGGGCTTCGCCCCGCGCGCTACACTATAACAAAAGACGGCATGGTTATAATGGCATCAGAAACAGGTGTTATTAAAGTAAAACCTGAAAACATCAGGCAGCGCGGAAGATTGCAGCCCGGAAAAATGTTTCTTGTTGACATGCAGCAGCACAGAATAGTTTCCGACAGCGAGATAAAAGGAAAGATTTCCCGTCGCAAGCCTTACAGACATTGGGTAAACGAAAACAGGATTCTTCTGAAAGGGCTGCAGTCCCCTTCCGACACACTTCCCGAAGACCCGCAAAAAAGAAAGCAACTGCAGAACGCTTTCGGTTATACAGAGGAAGAACTTAAAATGGTAATAACGCCTATGGCTTCGCAGGGACAAGAAGCAGTTGGCTCCATGGGAAATGACGCTGCCCATGCTGTTTTGTCAAACAAGCCGAGACTCCTTTTCGATTATTTCAAACAGCTCTTCGCCCAAGTAACAAATCCTCCTATCGACCCACTCCGAGAGCAGCTTGTGATGTCGTTAATGAGTTTTATCGGAAACAGGAGAAACCTGCTGCAAGAGCAGCCTGAAGATTGCCGGCAGCTAAAATTATCTCATCCTATTCTTACTCCGGAAGACGTGGCAAAAATTAAAAACTCAACCAGACCGGAAATTGCCGCAAAAGTTATTGACATAACTTTTCCAGCGGGGGGAAAAGGCAAAACCATTGAAACATCTTTGCAAAAGATTTTCGCCCTGGCGGAAAAACACATAAAATCCGGCGCGCATATTCTTATTCTCACAGACAAAAATATAAATAAGAAAAAAGCTGCAATCCCCTCTCTGCTCGCGGTTGCCGGCTTGCATCATCACCTGATTAAAAAGGGTTTGCGTTCCAAAGTCGGGCTTATTGCCGAGACAGGCGAAGCACGCGAGGTTAACCATTTTGCTTTGCTCATTAGTTATGGAGTCAGCGCTATTTGCCCTTACCTTGCCTTTTCCACGGTAAAAGAATTGGCGGAAACAAATATGCTTGAAACACAAAAAGATTCTAATGAAGCAATTGACGCATACATCACAGCGGTAAAAAAAGGGCTTCTCAAAACTTTAAGCAGAATGGGGATTTCCACTATAAGAAGTTACCGCGGCGCTCAAATTTTCGAAGCGCTCGGAATAAGCAAAAAAGTTATTGACAAATATTTTTGCGGTACGACTTCAAAGATGAGCGGAATTACACTTGATGAAATTGCCGAGGAAGCTAATCAGCGCCATAAACGCGGATTTCCTGAGAGAGGAACTTTTTCTCAAATTCTTGATTCAGGCGGAGAGTACCATTTGCGGCGCGGCGGAGAAAAACATTTGTTCTCACCGGAAGCCATCGCTAAACTTCAGCAGGCAACAAGCAAAGGCGATTATAAAATTTTTAAAGATTACACAAAAATTATTGACGACCAGTCAAAGGAAAGGGCAACCTTGCGAAGCCTGCTGAAATTCAAAAAAGGCAAGCCGGTTCCAATTGATAAAGTTGAGCCCGTAGAAAATATTACTAAAAGATTTGTTACCGCTGCGATGTCTTTCGGGTCTATAAGCAAAGAAGCGCACGAAGCTATAGCCATAGCCATGAACAGAATTGGCGGAAAAAGCAATTCCGGCGAAGGCGGCGAAGACCCCGCGCGTTTCAAACCTATGAAGAACGGCGACAGCAAACGCTCTGCAATAAAGCAGATAGCTTCTGCGCGGTTCGGCGTTACTTCCGAATATCTTATTAACTGTGACGAACTTCAGATAAAAATGGCGCAGGGAGCGAAACCAGGAGAAGGCGGACAGCTGCCCGGCCACAAGGTCAGCGCTGAAATCGCTAAAACCAGGCACACAACTCCGGGCGTTACTTTAATTTCTCCGCCGCCTCATCACGATATTTATTCGATTGAAGATTTAGCGCAGCTTATTTACGATCTGAAGATGGCAAACCCCGATGCCAGAGTCTCTGTCAAACTTGTCTCCGAAGTCGGCGTAGGCACAATTGCCGCTGGCGTGGCGAAAGCTAAAGCGGACATGGTTCTCATTTCCGGTTTTGACGGCGGTACAGGCGCTTCGCCGCTTACTTCTTTGAAGCATTGCGGTTTGCCCTGGGAGCTCGGGCTAGCGGAAACTCAGCAAGCCCTCATTAACAATCAGCTTCGTGATAAAATCCGTGTGCAGACAGACGGCCAGCTCAAAACAGGGCGAGACCTCGCTATCGCGGCCCTCATGGGCGCGGAAGAATTTGGGTTTGGAACCACTGTCCTCGTTACTCTCGGATGCGTTATGATGAGAAAATGCCATCTTAACACTTGCCCGGTGGGTGTTGCTACACAAGACGAAGAGCTTAGAAAAAAATTCATGGGAAAAGCCGACTACGTTGTGAATTTCATGAATTTCATGGCGCAGGAACTTAGAGAATACATGGCTATGCTTGGGTTCAAAACTGTTGACGAGATGGTCGGACATGTTGAAATGCTTAAGTTCCAGCCCGCAATTGAACATTGGAAAGCACATGGACTTAACTTAAAGCCTTTGCTTGTTTCCCCGTTAAACAAAAAAACAGTTTTAAGATGCACTTCCGGACAGAAGCATGAAGTTCACAAATCGTTAGACCGGAAACTTATCAGACTTTCGATGCCGGCGCTGGAAAAGAAAAAGAATGTCGTCATTAAACTTCCAATAAAAAATACAGACAGAACTGTCGGCGCAACTTTAAGCGGAGAAGTTACCAAACGGTTTGGTTCTAAAGGCCTGCCGAAGGAAACTATTTCGATTAATCTTAAAGGTTCCGCGGGGCAGAGTCTCGGAGCTTTTCTCGCGCCGGGAGTTGCTATTAAAGTTGAAGGAGACGTTAACGACTATGTTGGCAAAGGGCTTTCAGGCGGCAAAATTTTTGTGGTCCCGCAGAAAAAAACTACTTTCGTAGCGGAAAAAAATGTTATAGCGGGAAATGTCGCGCTGTACGGCGCTACCGCAGGTGAACTTTACCTTAACGGAACCGCCGGAGAAAGGTTTGCTGTAAGAAACAGCGGCGCTAAAGCTGTTGTTGAAGGAGTTGGAGACCACGGATGCGAATACATGACCGGCGGTGTAGTTGTTATTCTCGGAAAAACAGGCGTAAACTTTGCCGCGGGAATGAGCGGCGGCATCGCTTTTGTTTATGACGAGAACGAACTTTTCGGAACAAGGTGCAACTTAAACATGGTTGACCTTGAAAACGTCTGGACGGAAGAAGACAAAAAACTTCTTAAGTCCATGGTTAAAAAACATTATAAGTTTACAAACAGCAAGCGCGCGAAAACTATCCTTAAAATTTGGGAAACCGCCTATCCGAGATTTGTCAAAGTTATGCCGATAGACTATAAACGCGTGCTTGAAAAAATGAGAATTAATGAAAGAAACAGGGACTCGGAAACTATTTCCGCTTCCGAAGAAGTTTTTGTGTGATGTAGCGCACGCTTCCTGCGTGCGGTTTTTTCAATCGGCATTTTTTGCCGATTGCAATCGACAAAATATGTCCATTGTACCTACTACTGATAACTGATTACTATAATCCGACCTCAACGAGGTCGGCTACAAAAAAATATGGCTAAACCTACAGGATTTATGGAATACAAAAGAGTCGAACCGAAAAAAAGGCCGGTTAAAAATCGACTCAAAGATTACGATGAACTCGAGATTATGATTTCCCAACCGGAAATTCATAAGCAGGCCGCGAGATGCATGGACTGCGGCGTGCCATTCTGTCACGCTTTGGGCTGCACCCTTGAAAACATTATTCCTGAATTTAACGATCTTCTGTATAAAGGCAACTGGAAAAAAGCGCTGCAGGTTCTTCATAAAACCAATAACTTTCCGGAAATAACCGGCAGAATCTGTCCGGCGCTTTGTGAAGCTGCATGCACTCTTTCGATAAATGAACCTGCCGTTACTATTAAACAGATAGAGCTTCAGCTTGCAGAAAAAGGCTGGAAAGATGGCTGGATTCTTCCTGAAAAACCCGATACAAAAACCGGAAAAAAAGTTGCAATAGTCGGCTCAGGTCCGGCGGGGCTCGCTGCGGCGCAGCAGCTTGCAAGGCTTGGTCACGCGGTTACTGTTTTCGAAAAAGACGACAGAATCGGCGGACTTCTCCGCTACGGAATTCCCGACTTCAAACTTGATAAAAAGATTCTGGATAGGCGAATCGGCCAGCTAAAAAAAGAAGACGTGATTTTTGAGACTTCTACCGAAGTCGGCAGGGACATCTCCGCTAATTTTTTAAATCAAAGGTTTGGCGCTGTCCTGATTACTTCCGGCTCGACAATCCCAAGAGACCTGCCTGTTCCCGGCAGAGAGCTTGAAGGAATTCACTTCGCGATGGATTTTCTCAAGCAGAACAACAAACGTGTCGCCGGAGACAAAATTCCTAAAAAATCCGAAATTTCCGCTAAAGGAAAGAATGTTGTTGTTATCGGCGGCGGCGACACAGGCTCAGACTGCATTGGAACTTCTCTGCGGCAAGGCGCGAAATCCGTCGTTCAAATCGAGCTCCTTCCAAAACCGCCGGAAACACGCGCCGAAAACAATCCCTGGCCGGAATGGCCAATCATTTTAAGAACTTCTTCTTCACAGCAGGAAGGCTGCGAAAGATTATGGAGCATCAACTCTAAAGAGTTCGTGGGAAAAAAAGGAAAAGTTTCCTCTATTAATTGCGTAAAACTTGACTGGTCAGAACCCGATGAAAACGGCAGAGCTGCTTTTTCTGAAATTGAAAATTCAGGATTCACTCTTAAGGCCGAACTTGTTTTGCTTGCTATGGGATTTGTTCATGTAGAACACGGTAAACTTATTTCCGATAACAAAATAAAAACCGGCCCGGGCGGAAATATTATTGTTGATGAAAACTATATGACAAGCAAAAAAGGAGTTTTCGCCGCCGGAGACGCTATGTCAGGCGCGTCGCTTGTTTTGAATGCTATTTCTCACGGACGCAAAGCCGCGGAAAAAATTGATGAATTTCTAATGTGATTTTGCAAATTGTTGGATAAGAAAAGTAAAGCAGAACGTCTCGGACTGTTTTCTCTAAGTTCTGAAATCCTGATATGGTAAAACGCAAAAGTGTTGTAAGTCCGATAAACAAAGACATATAGCGTAAAATCAAGTTTTCAGCTGCTGGAAGCAGACATGACACTAGTGTCGTGTCAACAATAAAGTGTCAGCAAAAATTGTAGCCGCCGATTGCTATCGGCGTTAACGCGGCTGGCAAGCCGCGCCTGCATTGAATTGCGAATTATGTGTCTTTTCATTGTTGACATGACACTAGGCTACGCTGAATTTGCCTTACAGGCAATTGACTAATTTTGGATCAATGGATTTTTTAGGGGGGCTGTTATTCTTGTAGCTGACCTCGCTGAGGTCGGCAGATACACTTAAGATTGCTAAGACCTGATAGTAACCGTCCTCAACCCGGCAGACGCGGGGCACGGCGAGAACAGCTACAAAAGACCATCATACCAAATGGTGTGTACGTGGTGCCAAGAAAAGAAATTCCCCCCCTAAAAATCCATTGAGCCCTAATTTTGGCCTCATTTAACTTCCTACAGGTCAGGATTTCTGAATTTTGTCCGATTGCGGCGAGTCCCCCTTTGAAGGGGGATCAAGGGGGATGTTAATTGCTCGGCGTATTACAATACGCCTTCGCCTTATTGCCTTGCAATTGCCTCAAAATTGACTTTTTAAGGGTCGACTACTTAATATTCTTTCGGGAAAGAAACGCTAAAGCTATTGAAATGATAAGAAGAACGGGTAGCGCGGCATAAGCATATTTGTGAAGAGCTCTTACCCAGAATTCCCGCGGAGCAAAATAAAATTCAACTGAATGATTTCCCGCTTGAACCAAGACTCCCTGGTGCATTAGATTGCACCTGAAAATTTCTTTTTCTTTTCCGTCAACTTTTACTTTCCAATCCGGGGCAGGCTCGGTAATCAAAGCAACAATTCCGGGCGCAGATAAAGTTATCGAAGCTTTTATTTCTTCGGGTTCGTAACTGTCAATTTTTACACTTGAAGAAAAGTTGGAAAGTGATTGTTCAGAAATAGAATTATCCATAACTACCGCTGTCTTTCTCGGGTCAGTTGATGGGGAATTCATAACTTTCACAGCTTCTTCAGTGTTAGTCAGCACAATCCAGTTCCCCACGGCATAAACTCTTGGAAGTGTATTTTTATATTCGTAAACAGCATGTTTTTGACCATTTAAATCATAAGAATAGAAAAGAGCAAAATCATCACGAACACCAAGCCGCCCGAGAAAAAGTTCCATGTCACGGCGATGGCCAAGTATATATTTGACGTTGCTGTATTGCCATCGTTTTACCGGGGAAATTGCGTTGCTGTAGAAAAATATTTTCCGCAGAGGAGAAGGGCGCGAATCCGCGGGAACTTCTATACACTCAATTCCATGCAGTTTAAACAGCGAAGTTACCCAGAGATTGTAAGCCGCCTTGTCAACCACCGAAACCCTGAAAGGTTTTTCAGCTGTTAGTAACTTTGCTATTGCTTCCGGTTTATGCAATGTTAGTTCAGTAGGTTCAGCCATAATATATTTATGAGCAATATAAACCTGGTCGATTAACAATAAACCTATTATGGCAGCTACAATCAATATTTTTTGTTGATTTATATTTTTTATTTTCACAAACAAGAAATAAAAAAGAACACATGAAATCACAGCAATAACAGCGGCACGAAAAGAAGCTTTTTTCATAACAGCTATTGCCGGAGCAGCCTGCCCGTCAGCTATTTTAAGAACCTGCTGTTCTATTTGGTTTTCTGTTGCTCCCTGTTTGCGCCATAGCTGAACAGCCGCGGCGAGTTGAGGGTTAGCTTTAATCTCCTCGATTTTAATATTAGAAATTCTCGAGTTAAAAGCTCCTAAATGTGCCAAGGCGGCAATCAGAATTATAATCGCGGCAAAAGCAATCCAGGTTATAAAAAATACACGTATTTTTTTTTCGAGTTTGTTTAAGAACATAGAAATAAGTTATCAGTTATCGGTTTATACAATTTAATAAAAATTATTTATCAGAACAAATTTAGTTATAAATACCATTAATTATTTATGAATCGCAAAACTTGCTCCTAATGGAACAAGTAATTAATATGGCGCTAGTGTCAACAATAAAGTGTCGGCAAAAATTGTAGCCGCCGATTGCTATCGGCGTTAACGCGGCTGGCAAGCCGCGCCTACATTGAATTGCGAATTATGTGTCTTTTCATTGTTGACATGACACTAATGCCTTTATATTCATCAGCATTATTGCTTATTATTATTTTCATCCACAATAATATACTGCATGCCGTAAGACGCGAGAAGTGAAATTCCCATCATAAACGGAAACAAAAACTTTAATGGGTTGCGCATTGATTCCATTTTTGGCAGAGAATAAAATAACCTGTAAGGTCCGAAGCCTGACTCGGAAACTCCGCCAATATCAAAATATCTTCCGTAAGCAAAAAGCAAAGCAACTATAATAGCTATCCCCCAGAAATAAATTGTTTTTTTTGAGTAAGAGTCCATTTTTGCAGCAGTGGCCAAAGCGAGAATGGCCAAAGCAAATACAATAATTCCCATGTTTTGCGTGCTCATGGAAAACCTCGGGAACCCGATATGCTGCTTAGGCCAACGGGCGTCCTGCCCAATTTTTCCCCAGTAAGGCGAATCCGGCAAACCGAACCCGAAAAAGCCGGGCATTACAAAAGTCAAGGTTTCAGCTTTCGGCAGTGACCATTGAGTTGCCCAATTCCATTTTTCAGCTTCCGTGCGGGTGTCTTTTGCTTGCGAAGTTTTTCCTTCCGCGCTTCTTGCAAGACCCATAAGAGTATAAACAGTTGAAGCGCTGTAAATCAAGCCTGCCGCACAGGCGATAGCAAGGCCTGCAGAAAGCTTAACCCATCTTTTTTGGTTTCTGGTCTGCCAAATGAGGAATAAAGTCCATGCAAAGAAAAACAAAACGATAATAAAACCGATATCAAGCTGGGAACTGACACCAATCCCGCCGCAAATACCAGCCCATAGAAGCAGCAGGATATTTCTTTTTCGAATCCCAGAAGTAAGAAGCCAAATAGCAAAGCAGAGATAAGCCCACATGAAGAATTTTCCTGTATGACCTGAATAAGTCGCGGAAATAAAATCTCCGGAAAGCATAATAGAAGCAGCTCCCGTAAAAGCCGCAAGAGGTTTTAGTTCGAGCGAAACACAAAATAAATAGAACCCTAAACCGACAAGAAAAACAGCAAAAGGAAAATCAAAAGTGTTTCTAAATTTCACTGGGAAAAGTTTTCGCCACATTATAAAATCTATTCTGGCTTTTCCTAACTTTCCCGCGAGCCTGCCTCCGCCGTTCCCGAGATAACCTGTAGTGTTCCAGTAAATATCTTTTCCGCTCGCGTTTCTCTGCCTTGAAATCACTTCGCTAACAAGTGAAGAATCTTGCGCCAAAAGAGGCTTCGGCGGAAGAAGAACGTTATAAAAAACAACAATCACAATTAAAGCCAGCCCAGCGATAGCAATTAAATGATTTTTATATTTTGTGCTTTTATTTTTGATTTTTAATTTCATTTTAATTTACAATTTGCAATTTTTACCTCATCCTGTGGAGAAGATAAAAACCTAAGCAAATGAAAGCGATGTTAGGAAACCAGGCTGCAAAGATCGGAAAAAATGAAGCGAATTGCGGAACAGAAATGCCTTTCTCTCCAATACTAATAAAAAGGGCGGATATAAGATAATAAACAAGGCAAAGTAAAATACTTGTAATAACGCCTTTAATCATTCCGGCCCTTGTGTGAAAGATTCCGAAAGGAGCAGCAAGCAAAACAAAAACAAAGCACGCAAGCGGGGTAGCTATTCTTTTGTTAGTTTCCATTTTCAATTTTTTATAATAATCAGAAGTATAGTTGAGATGTTTCCGGCAATAGAGAATCTCCGGAAAAGTCATCATTTCAGGAGAAGTATACTGCATGCTTGCGATAGATTGGGGAGTCTCCCTGAAATGCCTAACAGATCTTTTTTTGAATTTATCAGCAGGATAAGCCTCGTCTTCCGGGGAAAACTGAATTATAGTGGCATTATAAAACCACCAGCCGTAACCTTCAATATATTCTGCTTTTTCAGCTTCAAGAACTTTAGATTTCCGTTGGTCTTTTGAATGTGTGAACTGAGTTACTTTTACCTGTTCAAGAATATTTGAGTCTAAGTCCATTTTCCCTACTGTCCACTCCCGATCTGAATGTGAATCATAAAAAGTAAAAGCGTTAAAAGAGCTTTGCGACCCTAAAGCTTCAGACACAGAAGTAGTTACGGGGACGATTTTAGCCGCGAGTCTTTTTGCGACCGGAACACAGGTTTCGGAAATAGCCAAAACAATAATATACAAGACAAAGCCGATAATTAGATAAGGTCTTACAATCCGGAGAAGCGCTACGCCGCTTGCGCGCATAGCTATAATTTCGTTGTTTCTGCTCAAGTTCCCTAAACAGTACAGCAGGGCAAGAAGCGTCGCAAACGGGGCTGACTGCGAAATTATTATCGGAATATTATAAATATAGTACTTTATTATCTGGCTCGTGGGAATATTCTTGTCAAAAAAGTCTTCAACGTGGTCTGAAAGGTCATAAGCAATATACAACACAATAAACGCAAGCAAGCAATAGCACATTGGCAGAAGGAACGACTTAATTAAATATCTGTCTATTAGTTTTAACATAAGTATAATAAGTCAAAGGTCTAAAGGTCTTAAGGTCAATTGTTTTTATTAGATTTTAAATAATTCATTAGTCCTGAAATTTCTCCTGATATATTTAGCTTGTTTTCTTCTTTCACTTGCTGTTTCCGCAATGATATATAGTAAATCTTCAGCAGAATAATACATACTTCTTATCTCACCACACGATCCTTTAGCAAAGTCAAAAAAAGCGTGAGAAGTCTTTGTCGCTTTTTCGTTCAAATCCTTCAGCGATGTTGTTCATAATAGAAATACCTGCTTTTTGAATCTGAATTTTAAAATCGTGGTCTTTACACATGGAAAAATCCGTGTAAATAAATTTCACAAATTTTCTTGCGTGTTGCCACACTCTTAATTCTTCAAAATTATTAACTCTACTCATAAAAATATAAATTTAGCTTTATCGCCCTTACGACCTTACGACCTTATGACCTTCAGACTTTCTTAAAAAACGGAATTTTCTTAGGTTTTTTCTTAAACAAGTTTTTAAAGAACAAGCGCCAGACTACCCAAATGGCTTCTCTTACAATAGCTTTGCTCATTTTTGAAACTCCGTCCGCACGCTCATAAAATATGATCGGAATTTCACGGATTTTAAATCCCGCCATCCAGGTGTTGTATGTCATTTCTATCTGAAAAGAATAACCATTGGATTCAACGGCATCTAAATCCAGCGTCTCTAAAACTTTTCTCCGGAAACATTTGAATCCCCCGGTAGAATCAGTAGAGGGCATACCGGTAATAATTCTAACATATAAAGTCGCGAACTTGCTTATCAGCAGGCGGTAAAGAGTCCAGTTAATTACGCTGACGCCGACAGTGTATCTCGAACCAAGAACGAGATCCGCATCCTTTACAGCTTCAAGGAAATCCGCGATATATTTTGGGTCGTGGGAAAAATCGCAATCCATTTCAAAAATATATTCGTAATCTTTTTCAAGCGCCCATTTAAACCCTGCGATATAAGCTTTCCCCAGGCCTTGCTTGTTTTTCCTATGCAAAACATGTATTCGCGGATTTTCCCTTATTAGTGAATCAATAATTTCCCCTGTTCCATCAGGAGAATTGTCATCCACAAATAAAATTTCCGTTGACGGATACTTTTCGAGGATAATCTCAGATATTTTTTTTACATTATCCTTTTCGTTATAAGTAGGTATAACTATTAAAGCTTTTTCTGACATAATTTTTATGTTTTATTTTAAAGTTTCTGCCAATTCAAACTTATATTGTACCCTTTGCATAAAATTAATGCAATTTTCTCCGGCTTCCACAACATTCTTTGTTTTTTGACTGTTTGGGGCTGAAATCCAGCAAATGGCCTATCACCCTCGTCCCAGCCATAAAAAGAAATTTTATGTCCTGCCAGTTTCTTATGCCGAGAACTTTTCTGAGAATGAACGCCGGGCTCAAAAATGACTTGTACAATTGCTGTGTCATTTCCATAATTTGCTCCGGTGTAATATCTGTTTTCATTACAGGTTTCCGCATATCATAGTCCTCGTAGTTTTCGGTTGTAAGCCACCCATTTTCTTTACATTCTTTGAAAAGGGGTGTGCCCGGATATGGTATGCAAATCGTGGCCTGCAAAGTATCTATATATCCTTTTTTAAAAAGTTTTTTTGTATAATCGATAGTATTTTTCGCGTCTTCAAAAGTTTCCCACGGGTATCCAAGCATAACAGTTACATGCGGCTCCAACCCTGCTTGTTTGCACATTCTCGCTCCGTTTTCGATTTTTTCCCTGGTTAGGCCTTTCTGCAGCCTGTCAAGTGTGCTTTGGTTTGCTGATTCGATGCCATAAAGAATAAACCTGAAGTTTGCTTTTTTCATTAATTTATACAGCTCCAGGTCAGGCCCGTCAAACCGCATATTGCAGCCGAGAACAACTTTTTTGTTATAGCCGCTTTCAATCATCAACTCGCAAAACTTTTTCATCCATTTCCCCGCGCGCATAGAACCCGCATCGTCAAAAATTTCTTTAACGTGGTAATTATCAGCAATGTGCTTAACTTCCGCAAAAAGCCTTTCGGGAGAAAAAGTTCTGTATGTTCCGGGCGGATTTAATGTGTGGTCCCAAACACAAAAAGTGCATTTGTTCCACCAGCAGTCTCTTCCGCTGTATACATAAGTGCCCGGAGTATATTTGTAGTTTCCGTTTTCGTAGGCGTAAAGTTCCCAGTGCGTTAAATCGCGATCGATAAAAGGCAGGTCGTCGAGATTATGGTTTAATTCCGCCGTGCCGGTATTTTTTAAAGAGATTCCATTGGCAGTAACAAATTCGGAGGCGGTTTCCGAGGAAATCCGCAAATGATTTTCCGGAAACCAGAATCCCGGAGGCAGCTCTTTTTTATCTTCAAGATGGTTAACTAAGTCAACTATCAGGAAATCATAATCTCCACCTGTAATTATACAGTCAATCGGAGCGTTATCAAAAGTTTCCTGGGGAAGATAAGTAACATGGTCCCCCACCCAGACCTGAATCACGTGCGGCAGGATTTCTTTAAGCCTCTTCGAATTTTCCCAGTGAAACTTTATTACCGGACATTTTGTTTCCATCAGGAAAATGTCGGGGGACGCATCTATTAGTTTTTGTTCCCACTCTTCGTAAGATAATTTTTCTGCGATGCCGTCAAGCCAGATAACTTCATGCCCTTTTGAGGCAAGATTGCTTGCAGCCGAAGCGGGAACCATTGGATAAATGTATGTGGGAGCATTGAAGAACTGGAACTGTCTGTTTTGCGACAGCAGCGGCACTCCTTTTTCGGATTCTATAGGCGGATATCCAATAACTATTTTCATGGTTTCAGGTGTCGGGTGTCAGGTTCCAAGAGGACAAATACCTAAAACATCTGGCGTCCAACGTCCAACGTCTAATTTCAAATGATTTTTTCTTTAGTCAATTCAAAAGACTCTCCAGAGAAAGGCACAACAATTTCTTTATCGGTTTCATTCTCCAGTTCCTCAGCAAGAGCAAAAGTCTGTTCTTCTTCTCCATGAACCAGAAAAACTCCTTTTGCTTCATTTTGCGCCTTTACCCAGTTAATCAAGTTTTCTTTGTCAGCATGCGAACTGAAAGTATCCAGGAAATCTATGTTCGCGTTTACAGGCACTTCGACTTTATTGATTCTAACAGTCTTGATTCCATCAATAAGCTGGCGGCCCAAAGTATCTTTAGCACAAAATCCAACAAAAACTACCCTTGAGTTTTCGTCGGGAAGGTTGCTCTGCAAATGGTAAAGCACCCGGCCTGCTTCGCACATTCCCGAAGCTGTAATAACAATATAAGGACCGTCTTTCTTTACCAATTCTTTTGACTCGTCCGGGCTTACAACAGGAGTGCACTTATGCCACTCGCTGTCGATTGTATCCTCAATTCTTTCATTAAGAATATCAGAATGCCTGAGAAAATTCTCGGAAGCTTTTATCGAAAGCGGGCTGTCAAGATAAATCGGCACATCAGGCAAAGCCCCAGAATTTATAAACTCATGAAGCTCATAAAGCAGCCTTTGAGTTCTTCCAACAGAAAAGGCGGGGATAATAATTTTCCCTCCGCTCTCAATAGTTTCATTTATTTTATTGCAAAACTCACTTTTCGCGTAAGAGTAAGGCCTGTGAATTCTGTCACCATAAGTGCTTTCCAAAACCAGGTAATCCGCATTTTCCGGAACATCAGGCTGCGGAAGAATCCAGTCGCCAGGCCTGCCTATATCTCCAGAGAAAGCAATCCTGCAAGTTTCTTTTCTTTTAGTTTCCGTTAAAACTATAATACTTGCCCCGAGAATATGTCCCGCGGAAAGAAAGTTAACTTTCAGCCCTTCAGAAGGAATAATATCCTCACCCCATTCTACTTCCCGCATAAGGCTTAAAGCAAGATTAACGTCTTCTTCGTTATAAAGTTCCGGAAGCGCAGTGAGCCCCCTTGCTTTTCTCCTGGCATTTAGTTTTTTAGTCTGAGACCTTAAGACATAAGCGCTGTCTTCCAACAGTAATTCACAAAGATCAATAGTTGGCCTTGTGGCATAAATAGGCCCTCGGAAACCTTGGCTTACAAGCCTTGGGAGCCTGCCGCTATGGTCTACATGAGCATGAGACAAAAAAACCCCGGCTACTTTTCCAGGACTAACAGGCAGCTTCGCGTTGCACTCATACATATCCTGGCGACGACCCTGAAACAAACCGCAATCAAACAGCCAGTTTTTGCCCCCGGCTTCAACTTCATGAAGCGAGCCGCTAACAGATCTGGTGGCGCCAAAAAAAAATATCTTCAAGCTTTTTTTGATGTTGTGAAGTTGAGAGGATGAGAAGTTGTGAATATCCCAACATCTTAACTTCCCAATTTCTGATTACTGACACCTGACACCTGAAACCTGAAACCTATCTTTATTCAAACTCAAAAGAGTCGCCATGCGCGTCCAGCCATCTTTGCGCTTCCTCATAGTCTTTAAACTCCTGGTCAGTCATAAACTCTATGGAATCAAGAACATCTTCTCTTACCTCCTCGTTTTTGTGGAGAAGGCCTACTTCGATAAGTATCTGCAATGTTCTTTTATCTTCTATATCTTCAAGCGTGATTATAGCCAAATCGCGGATGTCCTCATTTTCATCATTCAGTGCTTTCGCCAGGCTCGGAAGTATGTTCGGCGATTCTATGTAAAGCATAATATCGGTTGCGTTTTCCCGAACTTCCACATTTTCATCTTCAAGCGCTTTCATTAATGGTTCGTTTACTTTCTCGTCATCTACATCCATTAATGCGTCAAGCGCGTATGAACGAATTTCAGGGTCCTCGTCTTCCAGCGCCTTATTGACTACAGGAATGACAACCGGGTCATTTATTTCCATCACTGCATCCAGCGCCGCTTCTCTTATATCTACATTTCCTTCATCCAGCGCCATCATCACAGCGTCAAAAACATCAGGATTGTCTATTCCGTCCAGTGCTGCCACTGCCGCAAGCTTTTCTTCGTCTGAATAATCCATCCTCAAAGCGTTTATTGCCGCGTTGATTGCATCTTTAGATTCCTGTGTTGGTTCAAACCATTTAGGTATATCCTCGTCTTCTTCTTTTTTAGAGTCTTCTTTTGTTTCGGCGGAACTTCCCAGCATTTTCTCCAGCTCTTTCCTGTCCTTATCAGGCAAAGAAGCAAGCACTTTCATTAATTCTTCTTCTTCTTCTTCGCTTTCCTTAGCTACTCTTTCGGAAGAAACTTTTGAAGCTTTAGATTTCTCTGGTACGATTGACCTTTTAGGCTCCTCTTTCTTCCCGCAGCCTGTTTGCAGGAAAAATGTCAAACAAATAATCACCAAAAGAAATAAACTTAAATTTAACTTTTCTGGATGAACTTTTGTAGAACTCATATAAATCTCCAATTTTAATTTAACTTCATTCAAATTTTACAATAATTTTTTAAATAAAAATAAAGCAAAAAAAATGCCATAGGAATAAATTGTTGGATTATTGGACTTTTGGATTATTGTTAATCAACAATTCCATTTATCCATCTATCCATTTATCCTTTTCTTATTTTTTTATCGCGGGAAAATTCTTCCCGAAAATTGTTCCGCTGTGCGCGTACTCTATTACTCCATTACTCCAACTCTTCTATAATTCCATTTTCTTCTAAATAACGTACAACTTCCGCGGCTGTTTCTTCAACAGGTTTGCTGCCCGTTGAAACTACTATTTCAGGGTTTTCAGGTTCTTCATAAGGAGCGGTTATGCCTGTGAACTGGGAAATTTCTCCCGCGCGTGCTTTTTGATAAAGGCCTTTAGGGTCGCGCTTCTCACAAATTTCAAGAGGACATTCGACATATATTTCCAAAAAAGATTTGTCCGGGCAAATCGCACGGACTGCCTCCCTGTCAGCTCTGTAAGGAGAAATAAACGCCGTGCAAACAATTATTCCCGCGTCGACAAAAAGGGTGGCTACTTCGCCTATCCTGCGAATGTTCTCTTTCCTTTCTTCTGGAGAAAATCCCAAATCTTTGTTTAAACCATGCCTTATATTGTCCCCGTCAAGTACGAAAGTGTTGCAACCACGTTCAAAAAGCATGCTTTCAACAGCATTTGCTACTGTCGATTTTCCGCTGCCGGAAAGGCCTGTAAACCAAAGGATAACTCCTTTGTGTTTGTTCTTGCTCTCCCGCGCTTCACGAGTTATAGTTGTTTGATGCCAAACTATATTTTTGCTTTTGGTCTCTGTCATTTATAAATTTGATAATTTAACAATCTGCTAATTTAATAATTTTCAATTAATTAATTTCACAATTAACAAACTAACAAATTATTAATGGGTATTATACTGTATTAGGCTTAATCTTTCAAGTTTTTTGAACAAAAATCTGCTGAAATGAATTTTAAAAAAATATTTGTAAAAATATTTAAGTCCTTACTCTTATTAGTAATTAGTCGAAACTTAAATGCTGCTTTTTTGTAGTATTCATAGGATATTGGCTTATGAAAAGTGTGAATAATATTGCAAGGTTTTAGGAGTTATTCGCCAAAACCTTGAAAAAAATGTAAAACAGGACGTCCCGGACTGTTTAGCCGGTAATATACTTATTCGCAATTATACGGCGTAATCAGTATTCGTGGAATAAGCAGCCCGGGACGTCCTGCTTTACTACCTTTTCGAGTAACGCCTAATTAGGCGTTGCTCACGCCATGAATTTGCGAATTTCATTGTAGCCGCGGCTTGCCAGCCGCGTTTTCTGCGAAATAAATGTTTGTGAATCCAACATTAAGATCCAATAGAATCGAATTATATTTTTTTTCATATGTAACGCAGCTGGTCACGAGGCGCTTGCGCGCTCGGGACAGCTACATTTGGGTTTTGATATCAGATATCCTTTATAGGAGTTTCGTAAATATTTGTGGGAAAGGGAAGGGGGGATATGTTAAATTTTATATAGTGAATGCCCGAAAACGGTTATCGCAAAACCTGACAAAAATTCCCCCGCGAAGTTAAAAGACTGTGCGAGGTACATAGAACAACAAACCTATTAACATAATAACGCCTCCAACCTATCGTGTTACTGGTAGTATTGTCAACAGCGATGGAAGTCAGATTTTCGGAGAAATATGGATTGGGGAGTCATTTGCCGGACAAAACGATACAAGCGATTTTGAGTTATTCCCTGCTTTTCCGGGAAACTATACGGTTATAATAGACACAAAAATTACCCTCTTCTCAAACACAAAATTTCTGTTACTTCAAGCGATGTTGACCTTGGCGAAATTGTTTTAGATAACGAAGGAATAACGATTAGCGGAAGAATCATAGATTCTAACGGCCAGCCAATTGCTGATAAGAGAATTAATATGAGTGGAGAGCCTTTTATGACCCCAATTGCTTTCCTACACGGTTCCGGAAGTTCAACAAGGTCTAACGATGACGGCACTTTTGAAGTAAAAAATATGCCGTTCGATGAAATAATATCACTAAATATTGGATTACCAAACTATTGTAATTTCCGCCGTGAAATTGGAGCGTTTTCAACCGACACCAATATTGGGGATACACCAATATTGGGGATATAGTTTTAAGAGAGCCCTCATTTTCTATCATTACTGTTTTGAATGCCGATGGTTCACCGGCAGCAGGTTTATACGTTGAAGGAAGAGAATTAGATAAAAACGGATTTTTTCGGGGACGGTTAAAGAATAATTCTGATTATGTGGAAATTTACAAAACTAAAAAAATTCTGAATCTTATTATGATGGTTATAGAGCCAAAATCCCCGTTACCGACACTCTTACTAATCGAGTAACCATCACTTTGCCTGAAGGGTTTTAGTAAACCGCGCTTCCCAGCGCGGGAAATTGAAAAGTTCGCGAAGCGTCCGCGCGCCCGGCGCATGCTGGGGCGTGTGCCGTGGAGAAATTAGGAAGCCGGGAAATTAAATTTTCCGGCTTCTCTTTTTGTCGAAATAAATTTTAAACAGAATCATTAATAGCAGAATCATTTTAAATAACAAAATAATTATTTTGTCTTCTGTCTTCGTCGGACTTGTCAGACTTGTCGGACTGCGGACTGCGAACAACGGGCTACGACTCTTCCACCTGCTCTTTATGAACTCGATTGATAATTCTTATAGACCAGAGAATTGTGAAAACGTAGGTTGTTGCAAATAAAGAAAACAAGCCTATCTTAACAGCAAAATTGAACAGGTCGGAAGTATCCAGCTTCCAAACTTGATTGACAACAAGAGGATAATCGTACAAAGCATGAGCAAAGACAGCAACAAGAAGCCCGAACCAGATTGCAGAATGCTTTTTTTTATGAAAATGAGCCATTCCGATAAAGAAGCCCATAATTACACCAAAACAGGCATGAGCTGGAACGGCTAATATTGCTCTTGTCAAAGCGGAAACCCAGCCCATTTTAGTAATGTGCATAATACTTTCTATTGTAGCAAATCCAAGCGAAGCTGTTACACCGTAAATAATACCGTCCATGGGCTCATCAAAAGCAGATTTTTGGGAACTGTATTTCAGTAAAATTAAAAATTTTAAGAATTCTTCAGGAACAGCGGCGCAAAAGACTGACCAATACATAGCCGCAAGCATTGGATTATCAAACTTGTAGAACAAAGGCGCAAGCGGAGTAGTAACAAATAAAACAGGAACAGCGCCGGCAAAGCCAAGAAGAAAAGTTCTAAGCAAAATACCGCGCGGCTCTGGATTTTTATCTCTTTTATACAAAAATCTGAGCAGTAGAAGCGATGGAATGAAGGAGACTGCTAAAGTCATAACCAAATTCCGCCAGAAGCTAAAATATTCAGATTCCATTTCTTACAGGACGATTTTGGGGCAAGACGATTATTTTTGTAACAGGACAATTAATAACAGAACGATTAATCTTTAAAACAAAATGATTTAGCGGCAAAATGATTTAAAATTTTACCCTTTTCGTGTTTTTAGTGGAAAAAATTGTTTCGTGGTTAAAAGTCCGCGTTGCCCGGCGTCCGCGGAAAAGGTATAACGTCGCGAATATTTGCCATTCCGGTAATAAACTGGAGCAGCCTTTCAAACCCGAGCCCGAACCCGGCGTGCGGGACTGTCCCGAACTTTCTTAAATCCACGTACCACCAATAATCCTTAGGGTCCATCCCGCAATCTTTCATTCGGCTTTCCAAGACATCGAGGCGTTCTTCGCGCTGACTTCCGCCGATAATTTCACCAAAGTGCGGGACAAGCACGTCCATCGCCCGCACAGTTTTTCCGCCTTCGTTCACCTTCATATAAAAAGGTTTTATGGAAGCCGGCCAGTCATAAACTATAACAGGCTTTTTGAACTTAGTTTCCGTCAAGTATCTTTCGTGTTCCGCCTGCAGGTCACTTCCCCATTCGATTGGGTATTCCCACTCCAGTCCTGCATTTTCCAGAATTTCGATTGCTTCAGTATAAGGCAGTTTAACAAACTCGCTTTCGGTAACATTTTTCAGCATTTCGATCAGCCCTGGCTGAATTCTTTTATCGAAAAACTTAAGGTCGTTTTCAAGGTTGTCCAAAGCGTATTTTATAACGTATTTGACAAAATCTTCGGCGAGTTCCATGTCATCATCCAAATCGGCGAAAGTAATTTCAGGTTCTATCATCCAGAACTCGGCAAGGTGCCTTGAAGTGTTAGAGTTTTCCGCTCTGAAAGTCGGCCCGAAAGTGTAAACATTGCCGAGAGAACAGGCGTAGTTTTCCACATTAAGCTGTCCTGAGACAGTCAGGTAAGAGGGTTTTTCAAAAAAGTCTTTTGAGTAGTCAATTTCCCCTTCATCTGTTTTAGGAGGGTTGGCATGTTCGAGGGTTGTAACTTGAAAAAGTTCTCCCGCGCCTTCGCAGTCCGAAGCTGTAATAATCGGGGTGGAAACCCACAAAAAGCCTCGTGACTGGAAAAATTCGTGTATGGCCATAGCCACTTTGTTTCTGATTCTCGCTATGGCACCGAAAGTGTTTGTTCTCGGCCGCAAATGGGAATTCAGCCGCAAATGTTCGAAAGAAGTCCGTTGCTTTTGAAGCGGATATTGAGAAGGGTCAACATGGCCGTGAACAATGACTTTTTCCGCCTGGATTTCAACATTTTGGCCAGAGCCTTGCGATTCAACAACTGTACCCTCAACTTCAACGCACGCGCCGGTAAAAAGTTTTTTAACTTCTGACTCGTAATTTTCAATTTCAGCGGGAACAATTACCTGCAGGTTATCAAAGACAGATCCGTCATTGATTTCAACAAAAGAAAATCCGCCTTTGGAGTCTCGGCGGGTTCTTACCCAGCCGCCGGCGGAGACTTTTTCGCCTGTGCAGCTGCCATTTAGGATTTCTGAGATTTTTGTAAGTTTTTTCATATTATTTTGCCACGCCTGCCCCGGCATAGCGCTACCTTGCGCCACGACGCCGGGAATTTCACAAATAATAAATTTGCAATTTGCAATTAATAGACATTTCCAACCTTCACACTTCGCCATTATATCCACCTTTAAAAATTTTGTCAATGTCAAAATGATTTTTAAAATTCAATCTGTGAAAAATTGCGCCCGGCATACGCCGAGTTTTCAATAATCTGCCGATGGATTTTTAGTGAGGATTAGCAGTTGAATTATTCTCACGGAGGGCACAATGCACACAAAGAAAAAAACAGAATCGAGAACTCTTATAGCGATTATTCCGGTATAGCTTCCGGCATGAACAATGTCATCGGCCCAAATTATAGTTCCCCTTACAGTTTCATTGGCGGTGGTCGCACAAATATTGTTGATAATGATTACAGCGTCATTGCCGGCGGAGGTTGGAACAACATTTCTTACGGACATTTTTCGACAATCGCAGGCGGACAGCGAAACATCTCTTTCGAAAAAGGAACAACTATCATCTGGGATGTAGAAAAAATAACCGATGACATTGATGGCACAAAATAGACCTTCATTACGCTGACACAACAAATTTTATTCTCGAAGTAACAAACAACATAGCAAATACACTCGGGGAAATCGAAATGTATATCTCGGATGTGACTTGGCCTGGTTTAACAAATTATGTCTTGAAATTCGAAGTGGTTGATAGTTCGTCATTGACAAACAGCCGTATTTTTTGGGACAATAAATTTATGATAGTGCCGGAAGGGAAAATTATAACGATAATGTCATTAGCAGTCTTTAGCGCCTTTCGGCGCGTCAATTGGCTGCGCCGTCATTGATTGTCCTTAATTAAACAACAGTTAGTTTCCCGAATTATCCTACCGGTTCTCTTTATTGCAATAGCTGCAATGGCTGTTTCTACAGTGCATGCGCAATTTACAAAGCTGCATGATTTTACGTGTTCTCCTTCCGAAGGTAATAGCCCTTGCTATGTTACGCCTGTAACTGACGGCACATATGTTTACGGAACAACGCGTTATGGTAGAACTCTTGGAAAAGGTATTGTATTTAAAATTAATACTGACGGAACCGCTCATACAATTTTGCGCAACCTTTTTTGTAGCTGGCCTCGCTGAGGCCGGCAGATACATATACCGTCCTCACCGAGAACGGCTACAGAAGATTGCAAGGAATAAATTTAGCGAACAGGTTGCAGCTGGCCTCGCTGATGTCGGCAGATACATTTGGCAATGTTTTGACAACAAAAAATTATACAAAAGAGTTTCATTAATTTTTGCTTAAATCTTAATTAATAATTGGGGAAGAAAATAACTTCCCCCCCAAAAAAATCCATAGAGCCGTTATTTTTAAAATTTTTCTTTTTCGGATAATTGTAAATTTTGCAGCGCTGAATTGTTTATCTCTGAATTCATCTCATCTGGTTATTCAACCCACATCCCACAAATTAGAGGCTACTCGAATAGGGTAGTAAAGCAGGACGTCCCGGCCTGTTTATTCCACGAATGCTGATTACAAACCCAAATGTAGCCGCAGATTGCTATCTGCGCTATTTGCGAAAAAAATAAAATTCGCATTCTTTTGGTACTTAATACAGGATTTGCAAATAATTGTTACGCAGGATACGCAGATTGCTATCTGCTGTATAACGACAACTAGAAATGATGGTCAACGACAACTAGATTTGAGGTAAAGTATATTTACAAATTAAAATTTAATCTAAAATTTGTAATAATTATGATAACTGATAATCAAGTAAAAAAGTTAAGGTCAACATTTATGAATCCAAAATCTACTGTTCAGACATCAGCTTTGAAAGTTAATGTTTGTGAAAACACGGCGCGTAAATATCTTCAAAAAGAAAATAGGCTTCCGTGTGAAATTATTGCCGAGCGTCCACCGCGTCAATATCTGACTCGTCAATCGCCGTTTGATGATATTTATGACGAAATTGATGAACGTCTAAGAGCTGAATCTGAAGAAGGAAAATTTGTTGCTAAAGAATTATTTGAACATTTCCAAGACAAATATCCCGGGAAATTTTCTGATGCTCAATTACGGTCATTTCAACGATTAGTTAAAAACTGGCGGGCTACTAAAGGCAAAGATAAAGAAATTTTCTTTAAACAAAAGCATAAACCCGGTGAACTCGCTCAAACAGATTTTGTTCATTTGAAGAGTTTAGGAATTCGTGTTAATGGTTCTTTATGCGCAAGCCTTTTGTTTCATTATGTTCTTACATTTTCTAAATGGGTATATTTTGAAATGTGTGCAAGCGAAAGTTTTGAGAGTTTAAGTAGAGGATTTCAAAATGCTGTTTTCGCTTCCGGAGGAGTTGCCAGCAAACATCAGACAAATAATTTAACAGCGGCAATAAATATAAATTGCAGTCGCGACCATCTCACCGAATGTTATAGAGCTCTAACGCTGTCGATGACTGGCGGGGTGCCTAAAATAAGCGTGGTTACCCCGTCCAGTCCATCGACTTTGTTAGACTTAGTTAATTTTTTTCACACAAAGGACACAAAGGCACAAAGTTTTTTAAATCAATATTATTTATTTTGACTTTTCTCCGTGAGCTTTGTGCGCTCCGTGAAAAAAATCGTTTTGTAAAATTTCGTGTTTTCTTCTTCTGTTGGGTCTAACAACTTATTATAAAATAGAAAGTCAAAACACGAATGTGCGTTGTCCAAATGAAAACGGAACAGTAGAAGTAATGCACAGCCACTTAAGGAAATCAATAATTCATGCTTTAGAAATGCGTGGCAGTTATGATTTTAAGGATTTAAAGAACTGGAAAAGTTTTTAATAACACTTAATAAAAAAAAGTAAGCGAATCTGTAAAGAATTAATCACATTTAAAATATTTAATCATTTGATTTTTAAGAAGAGTTTTGTTAAAATTAAACCTCAAATCTAGTTGTCGTTATACAGCAATTAATATATTTTGTTGTTTTTTAGCATTTTTCTATCTTTTTTGATAAAATAATACAACTTTAATTTTTAAATTTTGTACCCAAAAGATAAAATATGCTAAACAAAACAACAAAAAAATGGATAATGTGGGGGACCCCGATTATTTTTGTGATTATTATGCTGGGCACCTTCTTTTATGAGCCTGTTTTCGGCAGCGACCCCTATAACGTTACTTACACTGAAGGCTTTTTTGCCGCGGGCGATTACGCGAGAGGATTCTTCGCTGCAGGAAGGTTTGCCATGGGAGTAGTTGCCGCCGGAACTTTTTCCGTTGGAATTGTTTCTGTCGGCCTTTTCTCCATAGGCATATTTTCCATGGGCCTGTTTTCAATAGGCTTTTATTCTGTCGGCATCTTCCTTATCGCGAAATACAAAGACACCATTCTCGGGAAAGAAAGAGAGAATCAGTAAGCTGTAGACTGTAGACTGTAGACAGAAGGAAGTAGGCAGACATCTGTCTTCCGTCCTCTGTATTCGATCCATTAATCCACTTATCACTATGAAAAGGTTATTCCAACTTTTAATTCTTATTTTAATTTTTGCCGGTTTTTCTTTTGCGGCAAGCCAAAAATTAAAATTAAATTCAAAAGCCCCGCCTTTTACTGTGGTTTCAGGCTCGGGCGAAGTTCTTACGCTCAATTCCCTGACCGGAAAAGTAGCGATAATCTTTTACGAGAAAAAGGATGCTATAGAAAAGACCCGCCTGCTGAAAAACTCGATGAATGAATTTTATGACAGCCAGCCTGATAACATAAAGAAATACATTGTAAGGTTGCCGATAATAGATTGTTCCGGAGCTTTCTGGCCGTTCAAGGGCATTTGGGAGAAAAAGCTTGTCGAAAACTCGGAAAAAGAAGGGTTCACTATTTTCGGGGACTGGAATGGAAAAATGTCTAAAGATTATATCCTTCAGGACAAAAATTCAACAATTATAATTCTTGATAAATCAAGTGTTATAAAATATATCGCTTCTGATAAAAATTGCTCTTTTAAAGATATAAAAAGCATCCTCAAAACAATTGCAAAATAATTTATGTCAAATTTCTGCTTTATGGCATTTAATCAGGCGTTACTCGAAAAGGGTAGTAAAGCAGGACGTCCCCGAACTGCTTATTTAGCGAAAACCGATAAAACCTGATGTCCGGGAAAATGTTTTACGTGAAATTAACAGTCCGAGACGTCCTGTTTTACATTTTTTTGCAAGGTTTTCGCGAAAAACTCCTAAAACTTTGCAATATTTTTCACACTTTTCATAAGCCAATTCCCCATGAATACTACAAAAAAACATTTTTTAAGGGTCGACTAATTATATTTTCAGACGAGACTTGAGGAACCGTAAGTTTTGAATATGATGGCAGCGGGAAAAGAACAGAAAAGTCAACAACCGGAGGGGCGCCGCAGCGATTCCGCAATTAAAAAATTAAAACTCTCTTTTAACGCATAATATTTTGAATATTTTAATTCCTAATTGCGGAATCGCTGGGAATTTACCCCCCCTTGACAAAACGAAGCAAATATGATATTGTATTAGCAAAACAATAAGGCAAGCGGTTGCCTTTGGTTTTTGGAAACAAATATTTAACTAAACGTAATTTGCACGGTGCATATTACAAATTCTAAACTCTCAACCAAGGAGGAAAAATGAAGAAATTATTAACTATTCTAACAATTGCAGCTATTGCAAGTTCGCAATGAATGGCCAACTTTTTCGATGGCGGCGTCGGTGCCGGAGACCCATCTTGGAGTACTGCATCTAACTGGGATGACGCTACTGTTCCAACGAGCAGTAGTGGTGACGCTCAAGCAATTAATGTTCCCGATTATGGCGTTGTAGTCAACAATGCCGGGGCACAAGCTCAGGCTGTTAATGTTGGTGTGTGGACCTGACCGGGAACCTTGATAGTTGCTTCTGCCGGTA
>Ga0190284_1000395_pt1 | contig 26426 bp, 18 predicted proteins | sample 48691812_MG_FD_161668 | JGI IMG/M metagenome (GOLD analysis project Ga0190284, IMG submission 161668) | Hydrothermal vent microbial mat bacterial communities from Southern Trench, Guaymas Basin, Mexico - 4869-18-1-2_MG | ecosystem: Environmental > Aquatic > Marine > Hydrothermal vents >...
CATCCGGCTCTCCCACCACGATGCCCTCGAGTTTCACCCAGCCGGCGTCGTTGTAGGTCGCCAGGGAGGTCTCGTCAAAGTGGGGAACGGCGAGCAGGAGACGGCCTGCGCCCAGGGCCAGCATCAGCATGCACAACGCGCCCAACCGGACGCGGCGGTTTTCCCGCCACAGTAACAGGCCGAGGAACGCCGCCAGACCCAGCAGGGGCAGCACCTGCCAGGGCAGACTGATCGCCTTCGCAAGTGCGATGCCTGCGAGCCAGGCGATGGCGAGGTAGACGAGGGTCATAGGGGGAAGTGTAGAGAAGTCAGATCTCCTCCCGCCCCTCCAGCGCACTGGTGAGCGTCACCGCGTCGGCGTACTCCAGGTCGCCGCCCACCGGCAGCCCCCGGCCCAGGCGGGTGACGCGCACACCCAGCGGGCGCAGCCGCGTCAGCAGGTAGGAAGCCGTCCAATCCCCTTCGCTCGTGGGGTTGGTCGCCAGGATCACCTCGTCCACGTCGCTGCTTCGTATGCGGGCCAGCAGTTCGCCGATGCGCAGGTTCTCGACGAACATCCCCTCCGAGGGGGCCAGCACGCCGTGTAAGACGTGGTAGATCCCCTGGTATACCCTGGCCTGCTCAATCGCCAGCACGTCGAGCGGCTCCTCCACTACACAGATGGTGCTGTGGTCGCGTCCCTGGTCAGCACAGATGGGGCAAGGGTCTTCCTCAGTGATGTTGTAGCAGACGGAGCAGAAACGGGTGCGCTCCTTGAGTTCACGGAAGGCGCAGGCTAACCGCCCCGCCAGGTCCGATTGGTCGCGCAGCAAGAAAAAAGTGAGACGGGCAGCGGTCTTGCGGCCAATACCCGGCAGTTCCGAGAGTTCTTCAATGAGTCGCGTCACCGAAGCAGGAGCTGTCTGCATCGCCACTCACACCTAGCCCAGGCCGGGGATGCTGAGCCCGCCGGTGAAGGCCGCCATCCGCTCGGTCGTAGCCTGATCCACTTGCTCCAACCCCTCATTGACGGCGGCGATGACCAGGTCTTGCAGCATCTCCACGTCCTCAGGGTCCACCACCTCCGGCGCGATGGTGAGCGATTGCACCCGCCGCTCGCCGGTGACGACGGCGGTCACCGCACCACCGCCAGCCGTCGCAGTGACGATCATCGCGGCAATCTCCTCCTGCGCTTTGAGCATACCCTCTTGCAGGCCCTGCAACTGTTGGAGCATCCCGGTCTTGCCCTTTCGCGAACCGGTCGAGGCACCTTTTCGTTTAATCTTCCTTGCCAACTCAACCTCCTTGAACTATCCGTGCCGTCGCACGATCTGCGCCCCCAGGTCTTCCACCGCCGCACGCACGACCGGATCATCGGCGATAATCTGCTCCGCCGACGAGGCAGCCTTATCATCAGCGGAGCCCCGGGGCGAGCGCTGTGCTGTTCTGGTGGCACGTTCCTTTTGAGCCAGAACACACCGCACGCGGTACCGCTGGCCGATCACACTGCCCAGCACCTCCTCCACATCCCGCTTGTTGTGCTCCTCCTCTACCTTGCCACGGTGGAAATCGTAGTCAAACCCCAGCACAACAACATCCCCTTCGACGGCTAGCGACGCGCACGAACGCATCATCGCCTCTAACGGCAGATTACGCTGGCGAAGGATGCTCAAGAGCTCCGACCAGCGGCTCCGCAACGTCTCGGGCGTCAAGGACCCATCACCAGGCGCAAGGCTATCGTAGGTAGACGCCGGCTCCCGGACTGCCTGGGCCCGAGACGAGGAAGGGGAAGGAGAGGCTGAGCGGGCAGGCGCAGGCCGTCCGGTTGAGCGCGGTTCGACTGAGATCACCGAGGCCTCACGACGAGGCCTGGATGGCCCAGGTGAGGGGGGCGATGAGGGCGTCGCATGGCGAGCAGGGGGAGGCGTGTGAGAGCTGGTTGGGGCCGGTTGCTTACTGGATGTATGGCTCTCCGGCCCAGGCGGAAGCGTGGCCTCAATGAAAGCCATCTCCAATGGCAACTGAGGTTGCCAGCCACCCCTGGCTTCGGCAGCCGCCTGGTTAAAAAGCCGCACCGCTTGCGCCAGAGCCCGGGGCGAAAAAGCGGCGGCCTGTTCTTCCAACTGAGGGCGCAGGTCTTCCGAAACGTGGGCCAGGACGACGCCGGATTCCAGCCGCAGCAGGAGCAGTGCCCGCAGATGCTCCACCATCTGACGTGCGAACTGCCGGGGATCGGCCCCTTCGTCCACGGCTGTGTTGATAACACCCAGGCCCTGCGCCATATCACCCCTGGCCAGCGCACCGGTCACCTGGATTACCGTCTCGCCGGACCCCGTCCCCAACGCTGCGCGCACATCCTTGACGGTGATGCCGCTGTCATCGTAGGAAGCCAGTTGATCAAGCAGACTCTCAGCATCGCGCATGCTGCCGGTCGCCTGGCGAGCGATGAGTGCCAGCGCCTGCCGGTCGGCCGAGATATGCTCTTGCTCGGCCAGCCATTCCAGGCGGGCGACGATCTTGCTGACGGGAATGCGGCGGAAATCAAAACGCTGGCAGCGCGAGAGCACCGTGGCCGGAATCTTGTGCGATTCTGTGGTTGCCAACACGAAGATGACGTGAGGTGGAGGCTCTTCCAACGTCTTGAGCAGCGCGTTGAAAGCGGACCTGGAGAGCATGTGCACCTCGTCTATCACGTAGACCTTGTAGCGGGCTTCATTGGGTCGAAAGCCGACTCGCTCTCGCAATTCTCGCACGTCTTCCACACCGGTGTTGGAGGCAGCATCAATCTCAATCAGATCGAGCAGCCGCCCTTCGTTGACCGCCTGGCAGATGGCACACTCATTGCAGGGACGTTGATCCTCGGGGGCCAGACAGTTGACCGCTTTGGCGAGAAGCCGCGCTGTGGTCGTCTTTCCGGTGCCGCGGGGTCCGGCGAAGAGATAAGCATGATGAATACGTCCAGAAGTGAGCGCATTACGCAATGTACGAACGACGTGCTCCTGGTCCACCACCTCGTCGAACGTTCGGGGTCGCCATCTCCGATACAACGCCTGCATTGCCATTGTTGCCTCCTCTCGAAGTCGCCTGATAGTCTAACACCGTCGGCCAAGAAAAGCAAGTCGGTTGAAGTTACGGCAGGGTGTGCTATAATCCACAGCAAAACCTATCAAGGAGGAAACGGTATGTGGAAACCCGGTATCTGGGAACTGGTGATCATACTGGTGATCGTACTGCTCATCTTCGGTGTGGGCAGGCTGGGTAAGCTTGGCCGGGAGTTAGGGGAGGGCATCTCCGAGTTCCGGAAGGGGATTGCGGGCGGGAAGAGCGAGAACGAAGAGGAGACAGAGAAAGAGGGAAAAGAAGCAGCATAAGAAAGAAGTAACATCAGGATACGCTTACTCTCAAGCCTATGGCCAATTGAGGGACCATAGAAACAAAAAGCCCCTTGGCGATGACCTACTCTCCCAGGGGGCTACCCCCCCAGTACCATCGGCGCTGGCGGGCTTAACTACCGGGTTCGAGATGGGACCGGGTGTACCCCCGCCGCTAGAATCACCAAGGGACTCTGATAACGATATAACTTGTCAACTGAACAGCGCGAAAACTTCAAGTTCTCCACACCACGTGTTAAGCCCTCGACCGTTAGTACGGGTTAGCTGAACGCATTACTGCGCTTACACCTCCCGCCTATCAAACCGGTAGTCTTCCGGTGGTCTTACCCGGTTAATCCGGTGGGGGACCTTATCTTGGGGCGAGTTTCCCACTTAGATGCTTTCAGCGGTTATCTCTGCCAGACGTAGCTACCCAGCGATGCCCCTGGCGGGACAACTGGCACACTAGAGGTCTGTCCACTCCGGTCCTCTCGTACTAAGAGCAGCTCCCCTCAAGTCCCCTGCGCCCACAGCGGATAGAGACCGACCTGTCTCACGACGGTCTGAACCCAGCTCACGTGCCGCTTTAATGGGCGAACAGCCCAACCCTTGGGACCTTATCCAGCCCCAGGATGCGACGAGCCGACATCGAGGTGCCGAGCCTCCCCGTCGATGTGAACTCTTGGGGGAGACTAGCCTGTTATCCCCGGGGTAGCTTTTATCCGGTAAGCTACGGCCCTTCCACTCGGGACCGTAGGATCACTAAGCCCGACTTTCGTTTCTGCTCGACTTGTAGGTCTTGCAGTCAAGCTCCCTTATGCCTTTACACTCTACGGCGGGTTTCCATTCCGCCTGAGGGAACCTTTGGGCGCCTCCGTTACTTTTTCGCAGGCGACCGCCCCAGTCAAACTGCCCACCTGGCACTGTCCCCCTGCCGGATCACGGCCAGGGGTTAGGGCCAAGACTTAATCAGGGTGGTATTTCAAGGATGGCTCCACCGAGGCTAACGCCCCAGCTTCACAGCCTCCCACCTATCCTGCACAGACTAAGCCCTAACTCAGTACCAAGCTGCAGTAAAGCTCCACGGGGTCTTTTTGTCCTGCTGCGGGTACACGGCATCTTTACCGCGACTTCAATTTCGCCGGGTCCCTCGTTGAGACAGTGCCCCACTCGTTACGCCATTCGTGCGGGTCGGAACTTACCCGACAAGGAATTTCGCTACCTTAGGACCGTTATAGTTACGGCCGCCGTTCACCGGGGCTTCAGTTCAGAGCTTCTCCTTTGCCGAAGCTCAGGATAACCCTTCCCTTTAACCTTCCGGCACTGGGCAGGCGTCAGCCCCTATACCTCCTCTTACGAGTTAGCAGAGACCTGTGGTTTTGGTAACCAGTCGGCAGGGCCATTTCACTGCGACCCCCTCGGGCTAAGTAATTAATACCTCACCCTACCGGGGCACCCCTTCTCCCGAAGTTACGGGGTCATTTTGCCTAGTTCCTTAACGAGGGTTCTCCCGTTCGCCTTGGTATACTCTACCCGTCTACCAGTGTCGGTTTGCGGTACGGGCACCCGAGACTCAACGCTTAGAGGCTTTTCTTGACAGCTTGGCTCGGCCACTTCTGGCTCTATGGCACCGCCATCACCCCTCAGGCTCCGGGAGCGGATTTTCCTACCCCCATCGTCGCCCTACAGGCTTAGCACCCGAATCCAGTAACGGGCTGGCTTACCATGCTGCGTTCCCCCATCGCTCCTCTCAGGTGGTTCCGGAATATTAACCGGATGTCCATCGCCTACGCCTCTCGGCCTCGGCTTAGGCCCGACTAACCCGACGCGGACTGACCTTCCGTCGGAAACCTTAGACTTATGGCGAACACGGTTCTCACGTGTTTTACGCTACTCATGTCGGCATTCTCACTTCTGCACGCTCCACCGCTCCTTACAGTACGGCTTCTCTGCCTGCAGAACGCTCCCCTACCACCCCCGCTTACGCGGAGGCCCGTGGCTTCGGTGTCAGGCTTAAGCCCCGTTATATTTTCCGTGCAGGACCGCTCGACCAGTGAGCTGTTACGCACTCTTTAAAGGATGGCTGCTTCTAGGCCAACCTCCTGGCTGTCCGAGCAATCCCACTTCGTTTCCCACTTAGCCTGAACTTGGGGACCTTAGCCGTCGGTCTGGGCTCTTTCCCTCTCGACTATGAAACTCATCTCCCATAGTCCGACTCCTGCGCTCTGGAGTACCGGCATTCGGAGTTTGGTTGGGTTTGGTAAGCGGTAAGCCCCCTAGCCCATCCAGTGCTCTACCTCCGGTACTAAACGCGCAAGGCTAGCCCTAAAGCTATTTCGGGGAGAACAAGCTATCTCCAGGTTCGTTAGGCATATCACCACTACCCACAGCTCATCCCACGCTTTTGCAACAGCGAAAGGTTCGGCCCTCCACGAGGGGTTAACCTCGCTTCAGCCTGGCCATGGGTAGCTCACCTGGTTTCGTGTCTACTCCCTGCCACTCCTGCGCCCTGTTCAGACTCGCTTTCGCTACGGCTCCGGCTGTCACCGCCTTAACCTGGCGACAGAGAGTAACTCGCCGACTCATTCTCCAAAAGGCACGCCGTCACACATTGCACTCCCAGCCCCCCGAAAGGGGCTTACCTCTGGACTTCACGCTCAACCCCCGAAGGGGGAGCCCCGGTCCATTGGTATAGAGAGATGCCATAGTGCTCCGACTGCTTGTAGGCATACGGTTTCAGGTTCTATTTCACTCCCCTCTCCGGGGTTCTTTTCACCTTTCCCTCACGGTACTTGTACGCTATCGGTCGCCAGAGAGTATTTAGCCTTGGGAGGTGGTCCTCCCTGCTTCCCACAGGATTTCTCGTGTCCCGTGGTACTCAAGGTCACCGGCAGGAGTCTGTGTCGCTTTCGCCTACGGGACTGTCACCCTCTGTGGTTTCCCTTTCCTGCAGAATTCGGCTAGCAACCAGATTTGTAACTCCTCTGGGTTAGTGCAGCACCCAGCCGGGCCTTACAACACCGATGTCACATAGGCCCGCACGCCACTGAGTGACATCAGTTTGGGCTGTTCCCTTTTCGCTCGCCACTACTCGGGGAATGCTCTCTTTTCCTGTGGGTACTAAGATGTTTCAGTTCCCCACGTTCCCCCCGTCCCGCCTATGTGTTCAGCGGGCGGTGCCTGGGTATTGCCCAGGCGGGTTTCCCCATTCGGGTACCCCCGGGTATAACGTCTGCACACGACTTCCCGAGGATTATCGCAGTGTACCACGCCCTTCTTCGGCTCCTGGCGCCAAGGCATCCACCGTACGCCCTTAGTAACTTAACAACGTGATGCGGAGAAATTGAAGTTTTCGCGTTCTGTTCAGTTATTAAAGTGCCAAACCAGCAATGGGCATTGGCTGTTGGCCATTTGCTTATCGCTGTCCTAGCCTTTGGCGGCTAGCCTTTAACGATTAGCCTCATCCGGCTAACCACCAAACGCCAGTCGTCAACCACCACACAACAAAACGGCCTGGGATATTCTCCAGGCCGCGTCAACTGCCTCAGATATGTCCCACTTGCTTCGTTATTCTGTTCTGGCCTGAGTACAAGCCTGTAGCATATAGACTAGATCTTCTTCTAAATACGTGTGGTTAGTATACCTCAACCAGCCCTTCCTGTCAAGCGCCCCTTGGTGGAGATGAGGGGACTCGAACCCCTGACCTCCTCCGTGCAAGGGAGGCGCTCTCCCATCTGAGCTACATCCCCAGACGTAATGGGCCTGCCTGGACTCGAACCAGGGACCACTCCCTTATCAGAGGAGTACTCTAAACCAACTGAGCTACAGGCCCGCGTGTAGAGCAGACCCTTAACAACTGAACAGTGACAGGAAGAGACACAACTCGGGACACCCTTAGTCGCAGGCGCACGGATGAAATCCGTTGTCGCCTTGGACCGTACTCCCTAGAAAGGAGGTGATCCAGCCGCAGCTTCCGCTACAGCTACCTTGTTACGACTTCGTCCCAGTCACCAGCCCCACCTTCGACGACTGCTTCCCTCGCGGGTTAGCCCGCCGGCTTCAGGTGTTGCCAGCTCCCATGACGTGACGGGCGGTGTGTACAAGGCCCGGGAACGTATTCACCGCACTATTGCTGACGCGCGGTTACTAGCAACTCCAGCTTCATGCAGGCGAGTTGCAGCCTGCAATCCGAACTGAGACCGGCTTTAGAGGATTGGCTCCGCCTTACGGCTTGGCGACCCATTGTACCGGCCATTGTAGCGTGTGTGTAGCCCTGGACATAAAGGCCATGCTGACTTGACGTCATCCCCACCTTCCTCCCAGTTGTCCCGGGCAGTCCCCTTAGACACGTATAACTAAGGGCGAGGGTTGCGCTCGTTACGGGACTTAACCCGACACCTCACGGCACGAGCTGACGACAGCCATGCAGCACCTGTGCAGGCTCCCCGAAGGGTCGTTCTGCTTTCGCTTCACTACTACCTGCATGTCAAACCCAGGTAAGGTTCTTCGTGTAGCATCGAATTAAACCACACGCTCCGCTGCTTGTGCGGGCCCCCGTCAATTCGTTTGAGTTTTAGCCTTGCGGCCGTACTCCCCAGGCGGGATGCTTATCGCGTTAGCTTCGGCACGGAGGGAATCTATACCCCCCACACCTAGCATCCATCGTTTACGGCTAGGACTACCGGGGTTTCTAATCCCGTTTGCTCCCCTAGCTTTCGCCTTCAGCGTCAGGAACAGCCCAGGAGGCCGCCTTCGCCACTGGTGTTCCTCCCGATATCTACGCATTTCACCGCTACACCGGGAATTCCACCTCCCTCTGCTGCCCTCAAGTTCCGCAGTATTGAACGACATCCCCGGGTTGAGCCCGGGGCTTTCACGCCCAACTTACGGAACCGCCTCAACGCTCTTTACGCCCAGTAAATCCGGATAACGCTCGCGTCCCACGTTTTACCGCGGCTGCTGGCACGTAGTTAGCCGACGCTTATTCCTGAGGTACCGTCCTTTCTCTTCCCCCAGAAAAGGGCTTTACAACCCGAAGGCCTTCTTCGCCCACGCGGCGTCGCTGCATCCGGCTTGCGCCGATTGTGCAATATCCCCGACTGCTGCCTCCCGTAGGAGTCTGGCCCGTGTCTCAGTGCCAGTGTGGGGGATCGCGCTCTCACGCCCCCTACCCGTCTTCGCCTTGGTGAGCCATTACCTCACCAACTAGCTGATAGGCCGCAGGTCCATCCCGAAGCGCCGGAGCTTTACTCGATGAATCGAATCACCGAGCACATCGGGTATTAGCCGCCGTTTCCAGCGGTTATTCCCGTCTTCGGGGCAGGTCACCTACGTGTTACTCACCCGTTCGCCGCTCTCACCCCCAGACGAATCCAGAGGATCGCGCTCGACTTGCATGTATTAGGCACGCCGCCAGCGTTCATCCTGAGCCACGATCAAACTCTCCGTAGATTCTACCGTGGTTCATCACCACGGTTTATTGACGTTGGCCCGAGTTCCGCTTACTTCCTGTCACTCTTCAGTTGTTAAGGTCCCCACACACCGTCTAAATATAGCACACTCCTCGATCTTTGTCAAGAGAGACAACAAAACCGACGCCCCTACTCTCAGGCATCGGCCAGGCAACTTTCCGCGAGTTGTCTCCCGGGAGTCTTGCCCCTCCCTATATCCATTGTAAGATCTTCTCACTTACCCAACGAGCGAGATCTCCCAATCTGGCGTAATTATAGCAGACTTTTATCACTTTGTCAAGGGCACGCAACCTTAATTTTAATTACGTTTCACGTATTACGCATTACGTCAGGCATCTTTGAGCGAGATGATGTAGTCGAGGAAATTGGAACCGTAGGTATTGGGCCACAGCAGTTCCTCGTAATCCCAGTCCCTCCATATGCCAATGGGGCCGATGGTAAACAGCGTTGCGCCGATGACGTAGTCGTCCTCGCGCAGTTTGGTGTCGTACCAGATCATGTTCTCCACATAGCGCGGCTTCCAATCATCCCAACCGGTTCTTATTATCGACGGGTCAAACCCGCTCTCGGTGATCGCCAATGGGATGACCTCGTCGCGCGGGATAAGAAAATCTCGATACAGGTAGCGATAGCGCCCGGTCCAGACACCTCGATCCTCGTAAGGAGGCATATCCTCTGTGGCTTCGCCCCAGCGTGCATCCGTCGTCGGCCAGCCATACTCGTGCAATGCCAGGATGTGGCCACCCTCCTTTGCCCGCACAAAGACCCCCGTCTCCACGATAGCCTCCCACTCGTGCCACTGGGGCACGCCGACGCTGTAGGAGAAAAGCGCCAGTTTGTAGCCATTCGTCTCGGCGATGTCCATGGCCGCGATGAAAAACTGCGCCAGCCAGACGTGCCCCTCTATGCTGAGCGGGTCATTTTCATTTAGTATTTCCCAATAGTCCACGACGTCCTTCTCATATTTCCAATGCTCCATGTGACCATTACTGCCGTACAGCATATCGGCAGCCTTCTGCGCCGGGTCACCGCTGGGGTCCACTGCTGGCCTACCATTCCAGCGAGCGACGGTGACCGTCTCAGGCGAGATTGCCTTCACATCTCGCAGATACCCGAACTCGCCGAGCGCCTTCACCAGCGCCACGTGTGCGCCACCGCCATGCACGTCTTGCACGAACTTAGTCGCCTTATTGGAATTTATTGTATGCAGGCCAAGCTTGGACGGGCCATGGGCCAAAGGCAGTTGCCTGGAGATGAGAGGGAGATAGATATGATGATCGAGGTCGCCAGCAACCACCCTGTCAAGCACAGCCGGCGGTTCGGGCGTCTTCCTCCCATCAGCAGCCTGCGCTGGCGTACCTGTACCGCCCAGGATGCGTTGAACCAGAGCAGTGATGCCCAGCGTCACCGATCCCTTGAGAAACTTACGCCGATTGACAGTTTTCCTGCGCTTAAGATCCACCAGTCCCCCCTTATACGTCACGCGCCCTCTCCTTTATCCCCCGCCCCTAGTCCCTAGCCCTCAGTTTCCTCTCCCAGATTCCCTCGATCAACCTGAGCACCCCTTCCATCTCAAGCGGCTTGTAGAGACAAGTGTAGGCAGAATTGGTAAGCGCCTCTTCCACCAGGTCGGTCGCTTCCTGGCGGTAGGCTGTCATCATGATGACTACCGCTCCCGGGCTGACCTCTTTGATGGCCAAATAGGTCTCCAGGCCGTTGATGGTCGGCAGTCTCACGTCAACGAAGATGATGGCATAGGTGTCCTCTTGCACCAGGGCGATAGCCTCCTCGCCAGTATATGCGATGCTCACCTGGTAACCATTCCTGACCAGTATGTTCCTGAAGGTGATACAAGTCCCTGGATCGTCGTCAACCACCAGGATGAGCGCCCCCTCCTTGGCCTCCCTTACCTTTTCAATGATGGCAATCACTTTTTCAATGTCCAGGGGCTTGTAGATGATTCCGTAGGCTCCCTCTTGCAGCGCCTCTTGAACCAGGCCCTCCAGCGCGTAGGCGGTCATCATCATCACCACCGCTTCAGGCCTGATCTTCTTGATGCTCTTGTAGGTCTCCACGCCGTCCATAGGGAGCATCTTGATATCCATGAAGATCATGTCGAAGGGGCTCTCCTTGATCCTGGCGACGGCCTCCGGCCCATCCCTGGCAGCGGTCACCGCGTAACCCTTGCGCCCCAGGATGAAAGACATGGTCTTGCACAGGCTGATATTATCATCCACGATCAGAATGCGAGGTTTGTCCACCATCACGTACTCTCTCCTTTGAGTTCATCGTCAACTACTGGCTTGAAACGTGAAACGTATTGCGTATTGCGTTTCCCCTGCTCCCCTGCTCCTCAGCCCATCAACGGCAACCTCACCGTAAACGTGCTCCCCTTCCCCACATCGCCTGTCCTGATGAGTCCCTCGGCTTCCCCTTCCCCTTCGACTTCGCTTCCCTCGGCTCCGCTCGGGACAGGCAGGACATGGCTCGGGATAAACTCCGTCGAAGGGCCTGCCCTGAGCAAGGTCGAAGGGCTCTCCACCTCGATGCTGCCCCCGTGCCCCTCCACCAACATCTTGACCAGCGCCAGCCCCAGCCCGATGCCCTTGGCCTTGGTGGTGAACAGCGGCTCGAAGATCTTCTCCAGGTTCTCCTTTGGGATACCCACCCCTGTATCTGTGAAGGAGACGGCCACCCACCCAGACTTCGGAAGTCTTCCGGAGACTTCCGAAGTCTTGACAGTCAACCGGCCCCCCTCGGGCATCGCCTGGATACCGTTGAGGACGATGTTGCCAAAGACTTGACCCAATTGATCGGGATCGGCCAGGATGAGCGGCAACCTCTCGTCCAGTTGGCTCACCACCTCGACACTCTCCGGCACTGTGGTACGAGACAGCGCCTCTCGAACAACGTCGTTGATGTCAACCTGCCGCCGGGTGGGCGGCTTCGGACGGGCGAATTCGAGCAGGCTCGATATGATCCTCTCGGACGTCCCCACCTCCTTCTCCAGGATCTCCAGCGTCTCTTTCACCTCCGGTTCCGGCTCTTGCAGGGCCATGTTGAGGAAGTAGACGGCGTTCTTGATCGCCCCCAGCGGGTTGCGCAGTTCGTGGCTCACCCCCCCGGCCAGTTGACCCAGCACGGCCAGTTTCTCAGACCGCACCAGCCGCTCCTGCATCTCCTTGCGCTCGGTGATGTCCTCGGTGTGAACCAAAACCAGGTCGGGGGGCACAAAGGCGTACTTCACCGCGAGGTACTTGTGCTCACCTGTAGACTTGTACCAATAAGACATCTCCCGCTCAATGGTGGTCTTTTCATCGAAGCATCGCTTGATTTCATTCCGGATCTCCGGCATATCTCGGTACATTTCGCTGACCGTTATCCCCACGAAATCGGCAATTCTTCCCTGCGTGATCGCCACGGCAGCGTCGTTGTAGTCTACTAACACGAGATCATCTTCAACCCGCTGCCAGCTATAAGTGGGCACAGGGATACCTTTGTATTGCGCCCTCATCTTTTCCTCGCTCTCCCGCAGTTCAGCAGTGCGCTCTTCCACCATCTCTTCCAACCGCTCCGAGTACTCCTTCAGCGCCGCCTCTGCCTGCTTGTGTGCCTCTTCCAGCTCCATATTGTGGAGACCCAACGCTATGTCACCAGCCACTTCCTTCAATAATTCCCTTTCCTCGTCGTCTGCGGCGACATCGGCTGCAAACAATATGGCAAGCAGCCCCAAAAGCCTGCCAGCGTGCTCGACACGGATGATCGCAGCTTCTTTGCCGGTGCCTGCGCTCTTGAAGAAGCAATCTCCACACACACTGGACTTGTCCACGATCACAACACGCTCCTTCTGGGCAAGTGCGTTTCTGATACAGGGGGGATGATCACCACCCATTACACGTTCACAGAAACGGGATACATCGTCTCCGAAGTCAGAGCCCACGACCGTGGCAAAGGTTTCGCCATCCCTCAAGAATCCGAGCCACACAGCATCGTAGCCCCGTGTCTCTATCAGGGCATCGCAGGCTCTCCGAAGCAAACTATCTCTGTCCTTCTCCGCCACAATCAACTGGTTGACAGTTCTGATGGCCCTGAGGACGCTGTTCAGGTGCCGGATGTGCTTCTCCGCCCGTTTGCGTTCAATGGCATAGTGCACGGAGCGCACCAGTAAGTTGCTACCCACTTGTCCCTTGACCAGATAGTCCTGTGCGCCCTCCTGCACTGCCTTTATGGCGAGCGTGGCATCGTTGAGGCCGGTCAGCACCACGATGGGCACTTCCGGTACCTGAGCGTGCACTTTGGTGAAGGTCTCCAACCCCCGACTGTCCGGCAGTCCGAGGTCCAACAGGACCACGTCAATGCCTCCCTCGGCAAACCGCTCCAGCCCTGTCGAGAACCGGCCGGCGCACTCCAGATCGAACGAGACGCCGCTTGCTTCAGACAGCATCTCCTGTATCAGGCGCACATCCCCGGGGTTGTCCTCAATCAGCAGGATCTTGATGTGTTTATCGGTCATTTCCTTTCCTCCGAGGCAGTTTCACGATGGTGAGCCAGAAGTCCTCGATGGACTTCACTACCGTGATGAACTGGTCCAGGTCAACCGGCTTGGTGATGTAGCAGTTTGCGTGCAGGTCGTAGGCTTTGAGGATGTCCTGTTCTGCCCGTGAGGTAGTCAGGACCACCACCGGGATGCATCTCAGGACTTCGTCACCCTTGATCTCCGCCAGCACCTCACGACCGTCCTTCTTCGGCAGGTTCAAATCGAGCAGGATGAGGTCTGGACGAGGCATGCCAGCATACTTCCCCTCTCTGCGCAGAAATTTCAAAGCCTCTACGCCATCCTTGACCACGCGCATGTTGTTGCGCACCTTGCCGTCCTTGAGGGCTTCCTGCGTCAGGCGCACGTCGCCGGGGTTGTCTTCCACCAACAGGATCTCGATCGGTGTACCGATGGGTCCGATGCTCACGGTTTGTCTCCTTTCAGGTAAGGCGTAATGCATGATATGTGACAATTACTCTCACGTTTCACGTTTCACGTTTCACTTCTCATTGTGAAAAAGAACGTCGAGCCTTTCCCAGGCTCCGACTCCACCCAGATGTCTCCGCCGTGGCGTTCCACAATCTTCTTGCAGATCGCCAGGCCGATGCCGGTGCCGGGATGCTCCTCCCGGCTATGCAGACGCTGGAATATGATGAAGATGCGCTCGAAGAACTCCGGGTCAATTCCAATGCCGTTGTCGCGCACCGAGAAGGCCCATTCACTTCCACCCCCACCCCGGCCCTCCCCCGCCTGCGGGAGAGGGAGACGTTTGGCCGAGACGTGAACACGCGGAGGCCCCTCGCTACGGAACTTGATACCGTTGTCAATCAGGTTCTGGAACAACTGAACCAGTTGCGAGTCGTCCGCCATTACGGTCGGCAGACCGTCGTGGGTCACCACCGCGCCGCTCTCCTCAATGGCCACCTGCAGATTGGCGAGTGCCTGGTCAAGGACAGCTTCGCAGTCGGTTGGCTCAGGAGGTTTGCCGCGCGTGCCCACACGCGAGTAAGTCAACAAATCGTTGATCAGCGCTTGCATACGATTCGCCCCATCCACGGCGTAGGCGATGAAATCGTCCGCATCGGCGTCGAGTTGGCCCTTGTAGCGCTGTGCCAATAACTGCACGTAGCTCGAGACCATGCGCAAAGGCTCCTGCAGGTCGTGGGAGGCGACGTAGGCAAACTGCTCCAGTTCGGCGTTGGAACGCTCCAGATCCGCTACCGTGTGTTTCAGCTTTGCCTCCGCCCGCCTGCGCTCGGTGATGTCAATCAGGGTCCCAACGGAAGCGGGCTGTCCGCGGTAGGTGACTGGATTGCCCCAAACCATAGCATCGAAAGATGAGCCATCCTTGCGATAAGCCTTGACCTCGTAAGGCTTTCCGGGCTCGCCCTTTGCTCGTCTGGAAAAATTCCGCCGCACCATATCACGCTGTTCAGGCACAATTAGATCCAGGGGTCCCAGCCTGTTTCCGATCTCCTCTGGCTCATACCCGTGAAGTTTGGCCATTGTCGGATTGACGTACTTAAATACCAGGTCCTGGACAATGTATATTCCTGCCAGCGAGGCATCCATTGTGTTGCGATAGTGCTCCTCGCTCTCCTGCAGCGCTCTGTCACTCTCACGTTGTCCGCGTAACAACTTTGACGACAGCAGGCCTCCTACCAAACAAGCGAGAATAACAAAAGTTCTCACATAAACTTCATAAGGGGGGATATTCAACGCAAGCAAATCGAGAAAAGAACTCTCAGCATGAAATACCAGAGAACCGAGAACGCTATCAGTAACCCAAAAGAGAGCCCCAAGCAGGAGCGAAGCACTTATAATATAGCCTGTGTTTGTTTGGTTATAGTCCTCTTTTAATCTAAAGAATCTTCTTACAAACCCAAAGTTCAATAATACGTCGGCCAGCAATAAGATTATGTATCCAACTACAGCCTGTTTTATGACTACAAAGTTGGAAAAACGCATTGGAATTATACTGGGTGCACTAGAAGCCCAACTCCAGGGAGGTGGATTGAACGTTATAGCCCATCTACTCAACGTGTATAGATTTATTGTACTAAATATCCGAAATGGAACCTCAACGGCATACGTATTTAACCACCACTTATGATCTTTTCGTTTTCTACGCAGGTTAGCAAATAATCCGTGCCATACGATCCATAGTGTAAACGTGGGTACAACAAAAAATATAGCATAACCATTGCTGGGCCCCCATAGCCACCACATAGATTGACAACCACCGACTAGAGCCGATAATAACCCATATTTCCAACCCCAGGTAAGAGTTATGAGCATTGGAAACAACAACCCTATTAAAACACTTGCTGTATAGGGTGGGAAAGCAAAATTGACGGTATGAAAGTTTACGACGAACCCCAGTAACCCAAAGACAATCGAGATTGTGACTTTATATGCGGTTATGCTTCTGGTGGGTGTGCCGACTGTTTCGACGCTCACGGTTTGTCTCCTTTTGGGCAAGGCGTAGAACGTAAAACGTAATGCGTAATAAGTGATGCGTGATGTGTAACAGTTACTCTTACGTTTTACGTTTCACGTTTGACTTTCCACGTTTTTATGCTTCACGTTTCACTTCTCATTGTGAAAAAGAACGTCGAGCCTTCTCCTGGCTGCGATTCCACCCAGATGTCTCCGCCGTGGCGTCCCACAATCTTCTTGCAGATCGCCAGGCCGATGCCGGTGCCAGGATACTCTTCCCGGCCATGCAGGCGCTGGAATATGACGAAGATGCGCTCGAAGAACTCCGGGTCAATTCCAATACCGTTGTCGCGCACCGAGAAGACCCATTCACTTCCGCCCCCGCCCCGGCCCCCTTCGACTTTGTTTCCCTCGGCTCCGCTCGGGACAGGCAGGACAGCCCCCCCTGCCTGCGGGAGAGGGAGATGTTTGGCCGAGATATGAACGCGCGGAGGCTCCTCGCTACGGAACTTGATACCGTTATCAATCAGGTTCTGGAACAACTGAACCAGTTGCGAGCCGTCCGCCATCACGGTCGGCAGACCATCGTGGGTCACCACTGCACTGCTCTCCTCAATGGCCACCTGCAGATTGACGAGCACCCGGTCGAGGATGGCCTCGCAGTCGGTCGGCTCGAAAGGCTTGCCACGCGTGCCCACACGTGAATAGGCCAGCAGGTCATTGATCAGCGTTTGCATACGATTCGCCCCGTCCACGGCGTAAGCGATGAAATCATCCGCGTCGGCGTCGAGTTGGCCCTTGTAACGCCGCTCCAGCAGTTGCACGTAGCTGACCACCATGCGCAGAGGCTCCTGCAGGTCGTGGGAGGCGACGTAGGCGAACTGCTCCAGTTCGGCATTAGAACGCTCCAGATCCGCTACGGTTTGCTTCAACTTTGCCTCCGCCCGCACCCGCTCGGTTAGTTCTTGCTGAAGGGCCAGCACCATGCTGCTGAACACACGCCCCAGGTGAGCGATTTCGTCACGGCCCGAAGTTATCTCCTCAATGTCCACTGGCTCGAACGGCCGACCCTGCTCCACGGCTGTCGCCGCCTCGGTCAGGCGACGGATAGGGCGCGTGATGGTCCGAACCAGCAGGATAGAGACGATCAGGGTGATCACACCCACCACCCCTGCGCTGCCCCAGGCCACTGACCCCAGCCGCAGCAGCGGGGCCAGGAACTGGGCCTCGGGCAAGTCCACCACCACCGTCCAGGGATATGCCTCCAGTCGCGTGTACCCGACCACGTGGTCACAGTGGTCAAGGGGGGAATAGTAGCGGTAGGTACCGGAACCCTGAGCCGAGACCAGCTCAGCGGTCAGGTCGTCCATACCCAGGCTTTCAGGGATCAGCGGTGTGTCGGTACCCTCGAGAGTGCCAAAGCGGATGGTTGCGGAGATCGTCGTGGTTGCTTCCGGTGTCAGTTCCCCCAGGCTGTGGTACAACAGATCACGGTTGGGGTGAGCGATGATGACACCATCCTGATCCACCAGGTAGGCAAAACCTTCCTCGCCCACCACAACGTCATCAATAATGGACCAGATTGTATCACCCTTGAGCCACACAATGTTTATGCCGACGATCTCCCCCTCGGCCGTGACGACGGGGTTGGTGAGAAAAACACCCGGTCGCCCGGTGGCGCGTCCGACGAGCATGCTCGAGACGTAAGGTTCGCCCTGGATGGAAGCCTGGAAATAGTCACGGAAGGAGCGGTCCTTGCCCACCAGAGTATCGGCCAGCGAGGCCACGACGATGCCGTTCACATCCAACAGACCCGGCGCGTCATAGTCGGGATGGGTGTCGGCAAAGTTCTGCAACGTCTGGTAGATCTGGGGACTCAGGGCCTGGCGCTCCTCCCCAGAAGCGGCCAGGAACTGTGCCACCAACGGTTCGCCCGCCAGCGTAGCGGAGGTGCGCTGGTTCTCCGTGAGCAACTGCCCAATGTATTGGGCGGTGCTGCGCGACAGTCCCATCAGGTTCTCCGTGGCGACTTCGGCGACCGCACTCTGACCCTGAGTCAGGTTGTAGTAGGCAGTGGCAGACATCGGGATAATGGCCAGCGCCAGGAATGCGATGATCAGTTTGGTACCGATGGACCAGCGCAAGATCGGGTCTTTTCTGATACCTGAGTCACTCATAGGCTCGTTTCCCATGACCCGTCACCTCGTTTGGCTTGGAATGTGAAACGTGATACGTGAAACGTGAAACGTAAAACGTGATACGTATTGCGTGTTGCGTCTCCTCCGCTCCCCTGCTCCCCTGCTCCTCAGCAGGCCAGCGGCAACCTCACCGTAAATGTACTCCCCTTCCCCACCCCGCCTGCACTGAGCAAGGTCGAAGGGCCCTCTACCTCGATGCTGCCCCCGTGCCCCTTTACCAACATCTTGACGATCGCCAACCCCAGCCCAATCTCCTTGGCTTTGGTGGTGAACAATGGCTCGAAGAGCTTCCCCCGGTTTTCCTCCGGGATGCCCACCCCTGTATCGGCGAAAGAGACGACCACCCACCCAGACGGCTCGACTGAGCTCGCCGAAGACTTCGGAAGTTTTCTGGAAACTTCCGAAGTCTTAACCACCAACCGGCCGCCACCGGGCATCGCCTGGAACCCATTGAGGATGATGTTCCTGAAGACTTGACCGAGTTGATCGGGATCGGCCAGGATGAGCGGCAACGTCTCGTCCAGTTGGCGCACCACCTCGACGTTCTCTGGCACGGGTACACGAGACAGCGTCTCCTGGACAACGTCGTTGACGTCCACCTTACGCCGGGTGGGAGGCCTGACACGAGCGAAAGCGTCCTATATCAAAAGTTTGTGGCGAACCCCAGTAACCCAAAGATGATCGAGATCGTGACTTTGTACGCGGTTACGTTTTTGTTATTCGATCCCCAATGCACAGACCCATCATCAGCCTTGCTAACTTGTTTCACGATTTACCCTCCACCCAGCTTATGAGTTCAGTGTCAATACAAGTATACTCTATATTGACAATTTCTTTTGTTTCACTTTCATGTCAATTGCTCCGTTGGGCTTTTTGGGGGGTCACGGGTAGCCATATTCTGCTGCCCATGATCGTCTCCTCCCGCACCTTGACGATAGGAGGGTCTCGTGGTAGTCCAACGGTTACCGCCAAGGTACTCCTCTTCGCCCGGCGCAAGTTCAGTATAGTGCAGCTTGGCATAGAAGTCAAAACCTGCTATGCGAGGGCACGTAATTCCGCCTCAATCGCTGCGCTGATCGGGGTGGATGCGCGCGCCGTAAGCACAATCTAACGAAACGTTGATGCTATTCTTATCTATTTCTGATACAGATGGGGTATACTCAGGGTGAAACGTGAATCATAAAAACGGCTTAAGTGCCGATGCATCATCACGCATCACGCTTCATGGCTCCAATTCTAGTGTGATAAAATCACGAGTGTACGGGAGAAAACAAATGGGTAAGATTATTGGAATTGACCTGGGCACGACCAACTCGGTGGTCTCTGTGATGGAGGGCGGCGAGCCTATCGTGATCCCGACTGCCGAAGGGGGCCGGCTGTGCCCCTCGGTCGTTGCGTTCACCAAGAGCGGCGAGCGGCCGGTGGGACAGACTGCCCGACGGCAAGCGATCGTCAACCCGGATAACACGATCTTCTCCGTCAAGCGGCTGATGGGCCGCCGGTACGACGATCCTGAGGTCGAGAAGGCGCGCGAGATTCTGCCCTACAAGATCACGCGTGGGCCAGCGGGTGATGCGCAGATCTACATCCCCCAAACCGGCAAAAAATACACACCGCAGGAGATCTCGGCCATGATCCTGCGTAAATTAAAACAGGACGCCGAGGCCTACCTGGGCGAGCCGGTAACGCAGGCGGTCATCACCGTCCCGGCCTACTTCAACGACAGCCAACGCCAGGCGACGAAGGACGCCGGCCAGATCGCTGGCCTGGAGGTCTTGCGCATCATCAACGAGCCAACCGCCTCCAGCCTGGCCTACGGCATGGATAAGAGAAAGGACGAGACAATCCTGGTCTTCGACCTGGGCGGCGGCACCTTCGACGTCTCCATCCTGGACGTGGGCGAGGGTGTCGTCGAGGTGCAGTCCACCAGTGGCGATACATTCCTGGGCGGTGATGACTGGGATCAGCGCATCGTGGACTACATCGCCGACGAGTTCAAGAAAGACCAGGGCATAAACCTGCGCCAGGATCGCCAGGCCCTGCAGCGGCTGAAGGAGGCGGCCGAGAAGGCCAAAATCGAACTCTCCACCGTGCTGGAGACGGAGGTCAACCTGCCCTTCATCACCGCCGATGCTTCCGGCCCCAAGCACCTGCAGGTGAAGTTGACGCGGGCCAAGCTGGAGCAACTGACCGAAGACCTGGTACAGCGGTGCCGGGGTCCCTTCGAGCAAGCGCTGAAGGATGCCAAGCTACCTGCCGACGATCTGGACGAGGTGGTGCTCGTCGGTGGCGCGACACGCATGCCGATGATTCAGAACCTGGTGCGCGAACTGACCGGCGGCAAGGAACCCCACAAGGGGGTCAATCCCGACGAGGTGGTCGCCGTCGGCGCGGCCATACAGGCGGGCGTCCTGGCTGGTGAGGTGAAGGACGTGCTGCTGCTCGACGTGACGCCGCTGACTCTGGGCGTGGAGACACTGGGTGGGGTGATGACACCGCTCATCGAGCGCAACACGACCATCCCGGTGCGCAAGAGCGAGACCTTCTCCACTGCAGAGGACGGCCAGACCACCGTCACAATCCACGTCCTGCAGGGCGAGCGGCCTATGGCGGCCGACAACAACAGCCTGGGAATGTTCAACCTGGAGGGCATCCCGCCCGCGCCACGGGGCATCCCGCAGGTCGAGGTGACGTTCGACATTGACGCCAACGGCATCCTGAATGCCTCGGCCAGGGACAAAGCCACCGGCAAGGAGCAGCAGATCACCATCACCGCCTCCACGAACCTGAACAAGGAGGAGGTGGAGCGGCTGGTGCAGGAGGCGAAGAGACACGAGACGGAGGATCAGCGACGCAAGGACCTGGTAGAAGCCCGCAACACCGCCGATGCGTTGATCTATCAGATGGAGAAGACGCTGCGCGATCTGGGTCCTGAGAACAGGGTATCCGCGTCCGATCGCGGGCGCATCGAGCAGATCAGCGAGGATCTGAAGCAGGCCAAAGAGGGGGATGACGTGGCCCGCATCCGGCAACTGATCGAGCAGTTGCAGCAGGCCAGTTACGCCATCGGGCAGCAGATGTACGCGCAGCAGCAGGCAGCCGGTGGACCGCAGGCCGGACCCGCTGGGTTTGGCACTGGGCCAGGTCCCGCACCTGGTGCTGGGCCAGCACCTGGAGGCGAGGACGTAGTTGAGGGCGAGTTCCAGGAGATATAATTGGGGAAACTGGAATACAGGGATTACTACCAAACCCTCGGCGTCGGCCGAGACGCCGACGAAAAAGAGATCAAACGCGCCTTCCGGCGGCTCGCCCGCCAGCACCATCCAGACGTCAACCCAGGCGATGCAGGGGCCGAGGAGCGCTTCAAGGAGATCAACGAGGCCTACGAGGTGCTCTCCGACCCGGAGAAGCGGAGCAAGTACGACCGATTGGGGGCCGATTGGCATCGCTGGCAGCAAGCGGGCGGGCGACCCGGCGACTTCAACTGGGGTACTTGGGCCACCGGCACTCCCGGAGGACAGGGGCAACGCGTCCACGTCCGCTACGGCACCCCGGAGGACATAGAGGACCTATTCGGTGGTGCCAGCCCGTTCTCAGACTTTTTCAGCCAGATCTTCGGCAGGATGGAGGCCGGGGCCGCGCCAGGAGGCTTCGAGTACCGCGTCCGTCCTCAGCGTGGACAGGACTACGAGCAGGAGGTCGAGATCAGCCTGCGGGAGGCCTACCAGGCCACCACACGCGTTCTGCAAAAGGACGGTCGCCGGCTAGAAGTGAAGATCCCGCCCGGGGCTCGCACCGGAACTCGTATCCGTATGGCCGGCGAAGGAGGGCCAGGGGCAGCAAGTGGAGAGGCGGGCGATCTGTACCTGCGCATCAAGGTATTGCCCGACTCTCAGTTTAAGCGCCGGGACAACGACCTTTACGCGACGGTGCCGGTGGATCTCTACACAACAATCCTTGGCGGCAAGGCCCAGGTGGCGACGCTGAACGGCCCCGTGATGCTCACTATCCCGGCCGGCACGCGGAACGGGCGCGTTTTTCGTCTCCGGGGCAAGGGGATGTCCCACCCGCGGCAGCCCGACCAGCACGGCGATCTATACGCCAAAGTAGACGTGCAGACGCCGACGCAACTCACCCCGCGTCAGAGGGAACTGTTTGAGGAATTACGGCGCATCTCGCAGGAAGGAGCTAACGGGCGATGAGCGAGCGAGAACAGATCTCCTGTATCACGATCTCCGTCGCCGCCCGCCAAATTGGCCTGTCGCCGCGCACTGTGCGCCGCTACGTCCAACTGGGACTGGTGAACGACGTGCTAACCGGGGATGCCCTGGCCGAACTACGCCGCATCCGCCGTCTCACTGGTCTGGGAGTCAACCTGGCTGGTGTGGAGATCATCCTGCGCATGCGCCGCCAGATCAAGGCGCTGCAAGCGGAGATGGCACAATTGAGGGCACTGCTGGCAACTTTCGGAGGTGTAAAACGATGAACAAGTCCAGGATCACCGTTCTGGTCGCGATTGTGGCGTTGGTTGGCGCGACGCTAGGATGCAGCTTATCCGGCAGGTCGCTGTTTCCTCCTACGACTCCGACACCCACAGTTCTTCCAACCCCAACTCAGGCTCCGCCACAGGTGCCCCCGATGCCCGAAGAACCTGCCAACGCTCTGGAGGCCCAGGTGGTGGCGGTCTACGATCTGGCCGGGCCAGCCGTGGTCAATATCACCAACCTGAGTTACGCCTACGATTTTTTCCTGCGCCCCGTGCCCCAGGAGGGTAGCGGCTCAGGCTTCATCTACGACACGGAGGGCCACATTATCACCAACTACCACGTAGTGGAGAACGCGGAGGAGTTGTCAGTGACACTGGCCGATGGGCGGGTCTACCCGGCCACGGTCGTCGGCGCGGACCCCTCCAACGACCTGGCGGTGATCCGCATCGAGGCCCTTGATGCAAACGATGTAGACGGCCTGCCACAGCCGGTCGTATTGGGGAATTCGGACGATCTACGCGTGGGGCGCTTCGTCGTCGCTATCGGCAACCCGTTCGGCCAGGCGGGCAGCCTGACAGTGGGGGTGATCAGCGCCTTGGGGCGTATCATCGAGAGTCCCGATGGTCGCTTCATCGGCGAGGCCATCCAGACTGACGCAGCCATCAACCCGGGCAACTCCGGCGGGCCGCTGCTGGACCTGCAGGGGCGGGTGATCGGTGTGAACTCCCAGATCATCAGCCCCAATCGCGCCTCGGCCGGGATCGGTTTTGCCGTTCCCTCCAACACTGTGCGTCGGGTTGTGCCCCAGTTGATCGCCCAGGGCCGTTACTCGCACCCCTGGTTGGGCGTGGGGCCAGCCAGCCTGACGCCAGAATGGGCGCAAGCGTTGCGCCAGGCCGGGATGGAGGTGCCGGTTGAAGAAGGGCTGATCGTGGTAGAAGTGGCATCCGGCGGCCCCGCCGACCAGGCTGGCATCCGTGGTCCCGACCAGGTGGTGCGTTTCGGTAACGTCCGCATCCCGGTGGGTATGGACATCATCGTCGCCCTCAACGGCGAACCGTTGACCGACTTGCGGAAACTCACCGTTTACCTGGAGACCGAGACGCAGGTGGGCGATACCGTCGAGGTGACCATCATACGTGACGGGGATGAACGAAACGTCCAGGTGACACTGGCCGAGCGGCCGCGGTAGTGGCTGGCCCGCTGAAAGGAGCGGACGCCCCGCTTCAGCGGGGATTTTCCGGCTGAAGCCGGACGTCCAACCAAAGGCCAACCGAGGGTCAACCGAAGTCCAACCGAAATCCAGCCAATTCTTTCTTTTCATCCACGAACTATTGCATCATCACTTCCATCTTCCCCTGTCACCATATCTTTCAGACCATTCATCCCTCGATTTCGACTGCTCGGCCGGAAAGTGTAGACTTCCGGCCGAGTTTCTGCTATTATGATGATGACCGTGAGTAATGACCAATGACCAGATTCGGAGGCGCGGATATGCAGATAGGAACGTGGATGTCATGGAGAGAGATAATGCGCGAGGTTATGCGAGCAGTGATGGGGATCACACTGCTCACGCTGGTGGCTGGAGTTTGGGCCTGCCTGTGGGTTCCGCCGTCATTCTGACGTAGGATGCCAGGCGAGACCCAACGTAAGGAAAGGGTAAGAGCATGGAGAGAGACAGACGTAAGAGAACGGTGTGGCTGGTGCTCGGTCTCGTCGTGGCGATGCTGGCAATCGCCTGTGTGGCCCTGTGGCTGGTGGCGCCCAGTTTGTTCGCCAGAATGTACATTCAGCAGACCCGCAAGCCGATAGAACTTGCGCGGGATGACGTCGGGAGCTTTCCGGTCGAACATCACCTGGACGACGTCCCATGGATCGCCACGCGGGAGTGGTATTGCCAGGCCAACAGCCTGGCCATGATCGCGGCGCAGCAGGGCATTGACGAGCCGACTGGTCACTTTTGCTTCCTGATGGGGTTCACCTACGGGGCATTTGGCGGGTCGGACGGCTTTAGCTTCATGCCCTACACCGACCCGGAGGCCGGCCTTGGCATTGCGGCCCCCTACCTGGGACTGGTGCGCCGCTACTACGTCACCGGCGATCCATCGCTGTACCTCGACGCAGTGCGCTATTACCTTTCCCAGGGCTACGTAGTGCGTGTAGCGTTGAACGGCTGCATGCTGCCGGAGATGGAGCCCTGCGCCAGCGCCCACAGCGAGGTACTGGTGGGCTACGACACGGATGGGTTCTTTTACTACGAGACCGTGATCGACCCGCGCCACCTACCACCTGGCGAAGAAGGCATCTGGATCTCCGAGCAGATCTTGTTGGATGCGGTGGGCGATTGGAACCGGAGGTTCTCGTCTCCCTGGAACTACGCGCTCACCCTCTTTGAAACAGGGTCAGTCAAGCAGGATCTGGATCCAATCTGGGTGCGCAACGGGCAGTTGCTCGCCGGTGGGTCAAAGTACGGGCCGCGCCAGGGAGCGGATGCCATCGAGTCGCTGGCGGCTCAGATCGAGGAGCACTGGGCCGAGTTGGACCTCGCCAACACCGACTTTGGCAGCCTGCGCTGCGGGATAGGAGCCGCCGCCTACACGCGCCACAGCAACGCGACCTACCTGCGCACGACCTTCGCCGGCGAGACGGACATCGAGCACGCCGCCGATCTTTTCGATAAGGCAGCAGCCCTCTATACGGACGCACTGGCAGCGTTGGAAGACGGCATTGGCGGTCAATCCGAGGCAGAGCAAATCGCGAACATACTGCGCGACGCTGCCGAGTTGGAGCGAGAGGTCGGCCAAAACTTCCTGATCAGAGGAGAAGATAGATGAGTTTGCACACAAGGACTTCCGACGGTGGTGAGGTTGTACCACCCGACCAATCAAATACGTGAGGTGGAGATCGAAATGAAACGTTTTCAAGAGTTTGTCTACAGCCTGAATCCCTGGCTGCTGTCATCCATCGCGGGCGTGCTGACGGTCGCACAGATTGCCCTGGCCTTCCTTCTCCACCGACCCGGCTCCGAAGCACTCGAGTGGGCTGGGTGGGTCTGCCTGTGGACATCGGCAATCTTTGGCTGGCTGCCCATCGTCACGTTCCGCAGGAAGGGTGGTGTGCCCAAGGGGCAGAGCTACATGAAAACCACGGCGCTGGTAGATACCGGCATCTACGCCATCGTGCGCCATCCACAGGGCGGCACGGCCTGGCTGTTGATCAACCTGGGCGTTACGTTGATCGCCCAGCATTGGTCCAGCGTGATCCTGGGCCTGGTTTCGCTGGTGTTGGTCTACGCGGATACCTTCAAAGCCGACCAGTACTGCATCGAAAAATTCGGCGACGAGTACAAGCGCTACATAGAAAGGGTACCCAGGGTGAACTTCGTGGCGGGGATCATGCGGCTGGTACGGCGTAGTTAAAGCCGGGGGCTCCGCTCCGCTCAAGCCCCCGGCTCAACAGCGAAGCCCCTGCGGGGCTGGGGGCCGGGTAGCCCGCAGGGCTTTGCTTTCTGAGCCCGGTGGCTTCAGCCCCGGGTAGCGGGCCAGCGAGCAAGAAAGCCGGGGGCTCCGCTCCGCTCAAGCCCCCGGCTCAACAGCGAAGCCCCTGCGGGGCTGGGGATCGGATAGCCCGCAGGGCTTCGCTTTCTGAGCCCGGTGGCTTCAGCCCCGGGCGGCGGGCCAGCTTCGCGAAAGCCCTTGAGGTTCATCATTCAACGGCTTCTGCATGACATCGGCCGGTGATTCTGATCATCGGCGCGCCTCTTCCCCCCTTCGCCTCGTACCCCCGGCAGCGCCATCCTGTCAAGTCAAATGATAATGTTACCGAAACGTGGGTAGTGTTCCTCAACAGTTGAGATAAATAGCGAAAGGGCCATCTGGATGCCCCACCAAGCATCCGAAACACTGTTCAAACTGACTCAGAACGCCGTCATCCCCCGCGCTGTC
>Ga0190284_1000396_pt1 | contig 26386 bp, 21 predicted proteins | sample 48691812_MG_FD_161668 | JGI IMG/M metagenome (GOLD analysis project Ga0190284, IMG submission 161668) | Hydrothermal vent microbial mat bacterial communities from Southern Trench, Guaymas Basin, Mexico - 4869-18-1-2_MG | ecosystem: Environmental > Aquatic > Marine > Hydrothermal vents >...
CATAAATATAAGGGTAAATATTACCTCTCCTACCCCGGCCTCCGCGACGGAACCTGGCCGGAGGAAATGTTTTATGCCATCGCGGATCAGCCGCTCGGCCCATTCAAATTCATGGGCGAATACATTCCAAAATTCGACGGACAGGCCGGAACCAACCACGGCTCCATCACCGAGTACAAAGGAAAATGGTACGCCTTCCATCACAGCGCATGGATTTCTGGAATGAGCGAAGTGCGCAGCCTGATGTGTGACGAGCTTCATTATAACGATGACGGATCGATCCAGCCCATCGTGCCCTCCCGAATCGGGCCCGCCGCTGGCGGGAGCGTGACCATCGAGCTGGACGCCGCCAGCGTAGAAATGGCCTGCGGCGAACTGCGCGGCACGCGAGTGGAAACGCAGCGACCGGGAACCACTGGCGCTGGAAGCGTCACCGGGTTTGATCAGCCGCAGTTTGGACTCACCTTCTTTGTGCAATCCGCCGCGCCCATGCAGTGCAATCTGAAAATCCGTTATATCGCTCCCGAAAGAGATCGCAGAAACAAAATTCTGGTGAACGGATTCGGGGTGGATGATCCCCGCACGCCCGACCCGAACGGCTACGACAAAGCCCAGCTATTTATGCGAACCGATGAGTGGCGCGAACACGATGCCGGAACCGTTCAGCTCAAAGAAGGCGACAACTTTATCCGCATCTACGCCGGAGAAGGCGGCATCGAAATCGACCGTATCCGCCTTGTTCCGGAAACGGGTTATTTCACCAAAACCTAACTCGTAATCTCTTTACTCAGAAGAGGTTATATTATCGGAGGGCTTATTTTTCCCATACCTCTAGAGGTGCGGGAATATGATTTCTATAACCTACTGTATTAAAACAGGTTATAACTTAATATTGCGTCCATCATTCCATACCTCTAGAGGTATAGTATTTATGACTTGCTCCGGCGAAAAGTGCGGGTGCCGGTGTAGTCGCGAAAGACCTTGGCGAAGTACTGGCTGTGGCCAAACCCGCAATCGAAGGCGATGCCGGTGATCGAACGGTTCGTGGTATAAAGCCCTCTCTAACGGAGATGTTTTATGGGAAATCATCAGCACGACATTCAGGTTCTGCGCGGCCTCGTAGAGGAATACCTTGAGGTCTGTGGCGATCCGCGCTTCGAGAAAAACAAGGAACTGTGGCGAGCCCATAACAGTCTGAAGCCGATGCGTCCTCTGATTTTTGTCCAAAACTTCGGGTTCTGGCTCACGTGGTGTAACGAAGTTTGGAACGAAGAAACGCTCTCGTGCAAAAACCCTTTCTACCGCATGCATGAATCCGCCCTGCGCATCGAATTGTTCGAGTCGGAGTTCGGCGATGATCGCGTCTGAAAACCGTGGATCACCCAGAGTGCCGCGCACGCGGTGCCGCTTGGAAAAATCTGGGGCCTGCATCATCAACTCCTTCGGCCTGAAGACACCGGAGGCGCTTTTAAGGAAGTTCATCCGATTCAGGGCTGGACCGAACTCGATCAACTGGTTGTGCCGAATCATCAGGTTGATGAAGAACGAACGCAGGCGGGTCTGGAAATGCTCCACGATGCGGTTGGCGATCTGATCGACATTGATCTCGACCAGGGAACGCTTCTGCGCCGTCACGGCGCATCAATTGCCGAGCCGCTCTGCATGATGCGCGGCATCGAACCGGTCATGCTCGACATGTATGAACATCCCGATGAACTGCATCAGTTGGCCGCCACGTTACGCGACGGCCCCCTGCTCAACCATCAGGAGGCCGAAGAGGCCGGCGACTGGAGCCCGACCACACAGTGCAATCAGGCCGAAGTGTACTGTGAAGAACTCGAAGACCCCGCCCCAACGCGCACGGTAAAAAACGCAGTCAGCTTTACAGCTACAGCCAGGCGCAGGAACTCACGCTCGTTTCGCCCGAAATGCATGATGAGTTCATGCTGCAGTACCAGATGCTGATCATGGAAAAATTCGGACCGGCGGCCTACGGCTTTTGCGAAGACCTTTCCCGCAAAATCGATATTCTGCGGCAAATTCCCCACCTGCGGCAGATCGCCGTCGCGCCTCTGGCCGATGTGGCAAAATGTGCCGAGCAGATCGGCCCGGATTATGTGATTTCGTGGCGGCCCAACCCCGCCGATATGGTCTGGTGCGGATTGATGAAGCACGCATCCGCCGTATCGTCGGCAACGCGCTTAAAATCTTCAAAGCCAACGACTGCCGCGTGCACATCAACCTCAAAGATGTCCAGCCCCTCGAAGGCGATCTCGACCGCCTCAAAAACTGGGTTGCCATCGTCCGCGATGTCATCGAGGAGGTTTGGTAACCGGCCTTTACATAAACAGGTCCCAGGGCCTTAAAGATTGTCCTCTGTTTCAAATTCCACAACAATCCACGCCGTTATGAGCAGTGGATTTTTCAGTGACGATTTTTCGGCCTATACGATCACGGATATGTATCCGCCGCGGCCATGGTACAACTTTTTGTGGAACGATTCGTTCATTGCACAGATCGACCAGTTCGGCGGTGGCAAAAGCTGGTTCTATTCCCCCGAAGGCGTGCGCGCCAACCACAACGTCACCGGTACGCCCTCCGACCTCGCCACCGTAACCGATAACCGCCTCATTTTTCTGCGCGACTCCGACAGCGATGCACACTGGGCCGCCAACCGGAATTTTCACAACGAGGCCTTCGACATATTCGAAACCGTCGTCGAACAGGGTCGTTCGCGGATCGTCTCCTCGTTCAACGGCATCGACTGCGAATTCGCGCTTTCCGTTGCCGCCGACGATCCCGCCGAGTGCTGGGAAATCACCGTTCGCAACGCGGGCGATGCGGCGCGACGTATTCAGCTCTTCCCCTACGCACCCACCGCCTTCAACCTCCTGCCGCATTCGCCCTGCATGACCGCCGACTGGGATGCCGCACTCGACGGCCTGCTCATCCATAATCGCGGCCTGCACCTGAAAAGCCCGTTCCGCTGCACCTTTATGGCCGCCGACCGCGCGCCCGATGCGTGGGAAACCACCGACCGCCGCTTCACCGGCGTCTACGGCCTGCTCTCCGATCCCGATGCCGTCCGCGCCGGACAGCTCGCCTCGCAAGGCACCAACTTTGAGTGGCAGATGTGCTTCGCCTTCCAGTTCAACCTCGACCTCGCGCCCGGCGAAACAACCACCATCCGCCTCGTTAGCGGACTGGCTGAAACACCGGCGGCCGCTGCGGATATCCGCGCGCGGCTTCTTGCGCCCGGCGCGTTTAAAAAACAGCAGGTAGTCCGCGCCGCCGCGCGCAACGCGCGCGAAGAACGCCTCTCCGTCTGCACCGGCGACACGAATCTCGACGCCCTCGCCACCTCGTGGCTCAAACAGCAGATTTCGCTCGGACGCGAGTGGGGCCGCGTCTACGGCCGCGGCTTCCGCGATATGCTTCAGGACTGTGCCGCCGTCGCCTCTTTCAATCCGTCTGCCGCTGCCGAGGGCATCCTCGCCTGCCTCGCCTACCAGTACGAAGACGGTAACGCCCTCCGCCAGTGGAATCCGCCGTGGCCGCACCTCTATCGCGACGGCGCAGCGTGGATTCTGCCCGCCGTCACCTCGTACCTCAAAGAGACCGGCGCTTTTGATTTTCTCCAGAAAGAGGTTCCGTTTTACGAGAGCGAGAAATCCGGCACGGTGCTCGACCACTGCGTCCGCGGACTGGACTTTCTGCTGAACGGGCTCGGCGAACACGGCCTCTGCCTCTGGGGCGGCGGCGACTGGTGCGACACCATCGACGGCGCGGGGCTCGAAGGCCGCGGCGAAAGCGTCTGGCTTACCGAAGCGACCATCTATTCCGCCACTCTCTTCGCCGACCTGCTCGAACAGCTCGGACGATCCGACGAAGCAACGGGCTATCGAACTAAAGCCGCCGCGCTGATCGAAAATCTTCACGCCCACGCGTGGGACAAAAATCATTTTATTTGCGGGTTCAATGACGACGGCGAAAAAATCGGCGCATACGAAAGCGCCGACGCCAACCTCTTCCTCAACATGCAAACCTGGGCCGTATTGAGCGGCGCAGCCACCGAGGGTGCGGAGCTGATGGATCTTATCGAGCGCGAACTCGCCACGCCCGCGGGATACGTACTCTGCAAGCCCGCCTGCCGTCAGCAAAACCCGCGCATCGGCATGTTCAGCTTCATGACGCCCGGCAACTGCGAAAACGCCTCGGTCTACTGCCACGGCAATGCCTTCAAGATCGTCGCCGATTGCAAACTCGGCCGCGCCGAAGAGGCCTACGCCACGCTCAAAAAAATTCTGCCCGGCAATCCGGAAAATCCGGACAGCGGCGTCGAGCCCTACGCCGTCACCAACCAGTATCTCGGCCCGGAAAATCCGCATCGCGCCGGAACGGCCAACGGCTCGTGGATCACTGGAACGGCGGGCTGGATCTATCGCGCCGTCACGGAACACCTGATCGGGCTTCAACCCGGATACGATGGACTGCATCTGCGCCCCTGCCTGCCTGCCGCGTGGCCCGAAGTCAAAATTCGCCGAATTTATCGCGATAATATGTATGACATCGTCCTGCGCCGCACCGGAGCAGCGCAGCTTGTTGTGAATGGCGAACAACTCGCCGGCGATCTGCTCCCCCTCTCCGCCCCCGGCACCAAACACACTATAATTCTCACCGCCTGATTCTCCTAACTGGAATTCATATCTTCATTTTAACCAGATGGTTACAACTCTGAGGCCCCCTTTCATTCCGCTCTGAATCACACAAATATCCCCGTACCTCTAGAGGTGCGGGACTATTTAATCTATAAAATGCTTGTACAAAACCGTTTAAAAATAAAATATGCGTCCATCGTCCCGTACCTCTAGAGGTACAAAATATAGGAGAATTCTGATGAGTCGACTACGTCCAACCCTGTGGCGAACCTGCCGCGTACTGGCCTGTGAAACACGGCTGGAGATGCTTCGGCTTCTGTTTGAGAACGGGGAGTTATGTGTGTCGGAGATGGCTGGTCTGACGGGAATATCGCCCCACAACGCCAGCACCCAACTGCGCGCGCTGAATGCCCGCGGATTGATTACCCCGCGCCGCGAAAACCAAAAGGTAATCTACCGGGCCGAGGCAAATGAAGAATTGGTTGCCGCCCCCGCTCTGCTGGAGGCGCTTCATAACGCGTTTGCGAAAAAAACTCCCGCTAAAATTATCTTTTATTCGTGCACCGCGTTTACACATGAACGACGGATTGAGCTGGCCCGCGCGCTGGCCGAAGGTCCGCGGACTTTCGGTGAACTGCGGAATCATACCGAGATGTCCATCTCCGCGCTGGCACACCACTTGGAGAAATTGTCGGCCCGTGGATTTGTAAAAGAACAGGAAGGCCTCTACCGTCTGCGCCGCCTAAAAGACCCCCTTCGGCGCACCCTGCTGAAGGCGGTCTGTTCGTAAGCAGCGATCTGCCCCCCCCCTCTCTGCCCCCGGCACCGAACACACCGTGCTCATGGAAATCGGCGGTCAGTAGTCAGAGATCACATCGTATTTAGCCGGTAAGAACCTGATTTGCGGGTGCCTTCGCGAACGATAAAACCGGCATCCAGCAACGGGCGCATCAATTTGATAGCGCCCTGTCTGGAAATACCCAGTGCATCCCATATTTCCGAAGGGGCCATGCGTCCGTGCGCCTGAAGCAGGGCGAGCAACTGTTCCTGTTTGGGGCGCAAGATTAATTTCGGAGCAACGGCTATGGCGCTGAATTTCTGCACGCGCGCCCAGGTCCGTTCCAAGGTCTGCAAGAGCCCTTCGGCACAGTATTCAATCCATGAGGTCAGGTCGCCATTACCCTGTTGAACGGTCTGCAGTTCTGCATAATAGCGAAGACAATCCTCCCAATAGAATTCATCCACGGAAAAAATATGCTGCGTATCGAATCCGCGGCGATAGAGTTCCCACAGCGCCAGCGTACGCCCCACCCGCCCGTTGCCATCGGCAAACGGATGGATTTCCTCAAAGCGGTAATGCAACACCGCCGAAGAAATGACCGGCGAGTTTTTCGCGGCCTCTTTGTTCCACCATTCCAGCAGGTCGAACATCAGCACCGACACTTCATTGGGCGGCGGCGGAAAATGCGCTCCGACCCGCACGTTGATGGTGCGGTAGCGCCCGGCCTCCCCCTGATCCATCACGCCGCCGCCGGCGATGATGCGGTGAAGCTCAAACAGCTCTTCATGGCGGATCGTTTTTATGTCTGCGCGTTTTTCAATATGCCGGAGTCCGGCAAAATAATTTTCCACTTCGCGCGTTGCGCGTTCTGCAACGGCCGGCACCTCGCGGCCCTCTTCAATGGCACGTACCTGTTCCAGCGTCAACGGATTGCCTTCTATTGCGGTTGAGCAATGCGCATTGCGTGCTTTTGAATCCATTTGTAAGGCAGGAATCCAAGCCACATTCACCGTCGCGCCCAGGATTCTCTCCCGAAGGGCGGCAATCTGTTCTATCCGATTGATAAGCAATGGTGTTACAGAAAATACCGGTTCATAGTTCATGATGGAAAGATACTAAATAAGGCAACCATTAGTCAACTCATTAGTAAACCACGCTTACAAAAGGTTGTTACAAGCTGTCTTTTAGACGACTATTAGTCAACTTATCGGTCACCCTGCTGCGCGGTGATGGGGTTTTTATAAAAACAGTGTAAATCGGGGAATCAAATTCCCCGATTTCACCACTCCGCCGTGCTCTCCGCCAATTGGAACTTGTACCCCGCGATACTTAATCTTTTTCATAGCAGAAGTTAACGGCTAAAGAGTGTTCGCAGAATAATGAATGGCAGAATAATTTTTCAGACTGGATAACAGGATTCTCAGGATAAAGAATTCCAGTAACCGCGAATACAACATTCCACTTCCCACATTCCACGGCGAAGCATACGCTTTGCGTATGGATCGCCTGACTCCAGAGATGCGCAGTTGGAATATGTCGCGCATCCGCGCGACAGACACAAAGCCTGAGATCCTTGTCCGTTCGATGCTGCACCGCGCGGGGTATCGCTTCCGCAAAAACGTCAAAGAGCTTCCCGGTAAGCCGGACATCGTTCTGCCCAAATACAAAACCGTCATCTTCGTTCACGGATGTTTTCCTGCCCCGTGAAAGGCTCTTTCATTCGGGGTGGCATCGCTTTTTTTAGTGCGTGCGTGCAAATCTCAGCAATGCTCTCCGCGTCACTCCCACTCGGCTCAAGCTTTGCTATCGTTTGTATTTGGATGAGCGCTCGATAATATTTGTTCCGCTCGTGAACGATTCCTCGCACTTGTGCGACAGAAATTACCCCTTCCTTGGAAAATTTAACCCGTTCCATATTAGAACACTTTATGCGCGTTGCCCTGGTATCTTGTCGAGCATGAATGTGCGAAATAAGAACGTTGCTGGCGGGCGTATCAAACAGGCGCGAGCAGAATTAGCCCTCTCACAAGATCAACTTTCGGGGCGTCTTGCTAAGCTTGGAATTACCGTCGACCGCGCTGGCATTTCAAAGATTGAAACCGGCATTCGCGGTATTTACGACTTCGAGCTCAAGGCCTTCGCCAAAATCCTCAACGTCTCCACCGACCGGCTTTTAGGGGGCAAATGATGCCCGCTTACTTCCATTGTAAATTTTCGGAATTTAACACGTTTTCAGACGAGGCGGTCCTTGGCTCACTAGCCTCCGGATATGATGACGATGGTTTTTTTGAGCTCAAGACTGACGCAATCGCGTCTTGGAAAGAAGAGCTCCCCCTCTTCCGCCAAGTTATAAACAATACCGTTCAACAAACGGCCGCCAGCGCCCAATGGCACTTGCTAATCGAATATCCCATTCCAAGGATGGGAAAGCGCATTGACGCCATCCTCATTTGTGACAGTATTATCGTTGTTGTGGAATTTAAGCTCAGCGCAGGTTCAGCGGGCGCTGCGAAAGCTCAGGTTTTAGATTATGCTTATGATCTCCGCGACTTCCATAAGGAAAGCTGGGGCCAAAAGATCTTGCCGCTCGTTTTGGCCCCGAACCTTTCGTCGACGGCCTCAGTAAAGTTTTCAGATCAACAGATACATCCTGTCCTCAAAGTGAACGAGAACGGCCTGCTGGCCGTTCTCGCCAACATTGATCGCATGAGAAACTCTGCAGTCGAATTAGTTGATGTCGTTCGCTGGGATCGTTGTTTATACACGCCGACTCCAACAATTGTTGCCACGGCACAGCATCTTTACGCAAAAAACTCAGTTAAAGAAATTATGCGCTCATCTGCCGGAACAGAGGCGTTAACCAAAACCTCCGAAGCGGTCCTTGAAATAATTCAAAATGCTCACGTCCGAAAAGAAAAAGCTGTTTGCTTTGTGACAGGAGTTCCGGGCTCGGGGAAAACGCTTGTAGGTCTCGATGTAGCCAATCGAAATAATGTCCTTACAGCTCGCTTCATGTCGGGCAACATTCCTTTAATCTATGTTCTTCGCGAAGCATTGGCTCGTAATCTACATGAGCATGGCACGCCAAAAAATGAAGCCACCCGGTTGATGAACGATCGTATTCAAAACATACATCACTACACCAAGGACCACTTCAAGGATGAAGAAAACCGTCCTCCGGAAGATGGAAACGTTGTGATTTATGACGAAGCCCAGCGGGCGTGGGATGCATCTCAAAATTGGCGAAAAAATAAATTGCGCCATTCGGAACCAGAAATGATTTTGGAGGTTATGGGCCGCCTCGAATGGTGTGCGCTTATTGCCATTATAGGAACCGGCCAAGAAATAAATACGGGGGAGACTGGGCTTGCGGGATGGAAAAATGCGCTCGATCAACAGCCGGAGTGGAAGGTTTATATTCCTAACGCTTCTCACTCTCTCGATATTTTTGCAACAGATCGCGAATTGCGCGTCTCGTCGCACAAGGATTTACATTTAAATATCTCCATGCGGTCTTATACCGCTCAAACATTATCTGATTGGATCGACTCCGTTTTGGATGGGAATCCCAAAAAGGCATGTGAGTTGAGCCAAACTCTCTCCCGTTATCCCGTGCGCCTAACCCGAAAATTAGAAACGGCCAGAAAGTGGTTAAAAAAACAGGGGAACAATCCTTCCTTAGATCATCCTCTTCGCTCCGGCCTGATAGCCAGTTCTGGCGCAAAACGGTTACGCGCATATGGCATTGACGTCTCTACACAAATCAAAGAAACCGATTGGTTCTTAAATGACGCAACCGATATCCGTTCGTCTTCTTTTTTAGAATTAGCTGCCACAGAATACGCCACACAGGGCTTGGAGCTCGATTATATTGGTCTCTGCTGGGGCGCAGACTTTAGGAGAACAGCGGGGGCATGGCGGTACCACGCTCTATCTGGAACGTCTTGGCAGGATAAAAACAAGGCAGAAAATGAATCTCAAAAAATAAAACGTGAATTTATGAAAAATACATATCGGGTGCTCCTCTCACGTGCCCGAGAAGGAATAATTATTTGGGTGCCCGAGGGCGATGCCTCCGACCCAACCCGCCTTCCTGAATTTTACGATCTCACGGCAAAATATCTCCGACAATGTGGCGTACCGCTCATTGATTAGTTTCTGCGTGTGCTTTACGAAAGATTCCGCATCAAGTCTTCGGTTGATTTTTTATAGCCGCCTTTGCCCAACTGCTTTTCGATTTTCCCAATGATTCGTTTGTAGTACTCCGCGATATTTCTCGCCTCATCCGCGTCGCTCACATCAGCGATATGTCCGTATGAAACACCATGTTCGTAGTAACCAACAGTTTCCTCGTACAACGCCACTCGACAGGTTAAGCCGGCGAGCACCTGGCCCCACTCTACTTCGTCCAATTCTACGTTTTTCATTCGTGTACTTTCCCGGATCTTCACAGGCTCGTCCACAGACTATCGGTCTCGTTTTGAGATTTGTCCACGGACCCGCCTTCGCCGAAGGCTGCGGCGGATAAGCTATGAGTCCAGCCGCGCCGCAAGCGCGCAGAAGCCAGAGGGCGGAGAACAGACGGGGTCAGCAGCAGGAATTTCGCTCAGGATATTTTCAGCTGGTACCAGCCGCGGGGCATTTTTACAGCCAGATGATTTTTTTGAGTTTGGATTCAACCGCTTTGAATTCGGGGTCGCCGGTGAGCAGTTCGGCTTTTTTCTGTACGGCGAGTGCGGCGGCAAATGCATCGGCCAAGGACATTTTGTTTGCGGCTTTAAACTCCGCCGCGAGTTCGGTCTGTGAATGCTCGGTTTCGACAATTTCGATCGGGAACTCCAGCAGCCGCGCCTGAATAGATTTCCACTCGGGGATTCCCCGGCGGCGGATACACTGATAACCAACCTCCGCCCAGTTGACCGAGGAGATGAATATTTTTTTCTTATCCTCAAGCGCTTTGCCAAGGTAGTCCACGACAACCGGCGCGCCCTGTTCGTCGAACAGATAGGCGAGAATTGCGTAACTGTCAAAAACCGCGTTTTTCAAAATTTGGCTTCCTCACGCTTAATATCTTCGGCCCGGTCTTCGAGCAGCTCCTGTGTTGCCGGTTTTTCTCCGGGCTTGAGTTTCAGCATTCCGCGCAGCGAATCAATGGTTTCTGTTGTAATCGGGCGCACCATCAGTCCGTCTTTCTTCTGTTCAAAAACCACGCGGGTTCCCTGTTTAATGTTGAAAAACCGGCGAAGCCGGGCAGGAATTACCACCTGTCCTTTGGTTGTTACATAGGATGTCTCTGTCTTCATGGGGCTTTCTCCTTTGCCGCCAAACAACCTACCAAAGCCTACAGGTAAGTCAAATATATTTTGTCTTACTTTTTCAAGAGGTACGCCAGCGGGGCGTTGACGTTGCTCCCAGTTTCGTCTCGTTAAATATATAGTACTCTATATAAAAGGCTCGATAAACGGCCATTTTTGGGGCTAAATATATAGAATACTATATATAACGGGCGGGTACTGAGGGGTCAAAAGACACGTAAAATCGGGCCGTTACTGAAGCTTGAGCGCAGGAAGTCGGGAATAAGGAAATCATCATAGAAACGGTCAAAGACCGGCGCGGAAAATATGGCCGTTATCTCGCCGAAATCTGGATTCAGGAGGAGGAGTGCTGGATCAACGTCAACGACGAACTCGTCGCCAAGGGGTTCGCGGAGTACCGCGAGTACTAGCGGATCAGGAGGCAGGGGGCAGGAGTCCGGCTTTAGGCGGGGTAGAGATTTTTCACCACAGAATACCTAGCGCGGCAAAGCCGCAACCGAAAATTTAAACCTCGAAATACAGAAACAGAGAAGAAAATTTAGACAGCATGATGGTCGACAGACCTGAGCTATTGCGAACGTGCTTTTTGTATTCCCCAAAAAGAAGCGACCAGCGGCAATCATTTTAACAGCCGGAGTATATAAGCTTTTTAATGATTCTGTCGCCAATGATTCTGTCGAAAAAAGACCCTGTTACGTTGATGTTAAGGAATGGGTTGCCAGATAAACCGTACATGAAAAACAAGATTTGGGTGGATAGTATTGCAAAACACACAGAAAGGGAAAGTAAACGGATCGGGTGGAGTGTAACGGTTTAATACAAACCGGTTTGTATTCATCCTTTACGCCTCCAGCTGCGCCCCGTCGGGGCGCCCCGAAACTTCGGGGCCGTTTATTTGGAGAATCCTGAACATCCTGTGATCCTGCGTGCCAAGCCATAGCCGCTGGCGACGGCTGGTCAAATGCTCTTTCTTTGCGTCTTGGCGCTCAAAACCCTCTCCTCACATTCCACGTTCTACGTTTTACATTCCACAATCCTTTGTGGTTAACTCCCCCCCTGTTAACAGATAACCATTAACCGGTAATTTTATGATCAGTTTCATTTTGAAGAAAATTTTCGGGTCGAAGGCGGAGCGGGATATGAAGCAGATGCGCCCGCTGGTCGATCGCATCAATGCGCTGGAGGTGGAGTATCAGGCCCTCACCGAAGAAGCGCTGAAGGCGAAGACGTCCGAATTTAAGGAACGCCTCGCCAGCGGCGAAACGCTTGACGATCTCATGTGCGAGGCGTTTGCCGTCGTTAAAAACGCCTGCCGGCGCCTGTGCGGCACGACGGCCCATGTATCCGGTCACGATATCGAATGGGATATGGTGCCGTTCGACGTGCAGCTGATCGGCGCCATCGTGCTGCATCAGGGCAAGATTGCGGAGATGGCGACGGGGGAAGGCAAGACGCTGGTCGCGACGATGCCGGTCTATCTCAACGCGCTCGCGGGCCGCGGCGTCCATGTAATCACGACCAACGATTTTCTGGCCGAGCGCGACAGCGAGTGGATGGGCCATGTCTATCAATACCTCGGCCTGACGGTCGGCTGCCTGAAAAACATGATGCCGCCGCCGCAGCGCCTCGAAATGTATGACTGCGATATCACGTACGGTACGAACAGCGAGTTCGGGTTCGATTACCTGCGCGACAATATGGCGATGCGCGTCGAGGATATGGTGCAGCAGCGCGGGCACCATTACGCGATCATTGACGAAATCGACTCGATCCTGATTGATGAAGCGCGCACGCCGCTGATTATTTCGGGCCCGGCCCCCTACTCGGCGGACGAGCAGTACCGCTCGCTCAACAGCATCGTCCGCAGTCTGGTCCGTCATCAGCAGGATCTTTGCACGCGAATGATGAAGGAGGCCAAGGCGCTGCTCGACAAGGGCGAAGAGGACGATGCCCAGCGGCGGCTCTATCAGGTGCATCAGGGCATGCCGAAAAACAAACAGCTCGCCAAGCTGGTTGAAGAGCCCGCCCAACGCCGCCTGCTCGAGCAGGTGAACAATATGATGATCACCGACAGTTATAAGGAAGAGGCCCGCGCCCTGCGCGAGGAGCTTTTCTTCACCGTCGATGAAAAAAGCCACGATGCCAACCTGACGGACAAGGGGTGCGAAGCGCTCAACCCCGACGATCCGGAACATTTCCTGATGCCGGATCTCGCCACCGCGCTCTCGGAGCTCGAAGGACAGACCGACCTCGCCCCGGAGGAAATGATGGCCCGCCGCCAGAAACTGCAGGATGAGTTCGCGCACCGCAGCGAACGGATTCACGCGGTGAACCAGTTGATCAATGCCTACTGCATTTATGAAAAGGACGTGGAATACGTCGTGCAAAACAATCAGGTGATGATTGTCGATACGTTCACGGGCCGCCTGATGCCGGGACGCCGCTGGAGCGACGGGCTGCATCAGGCGATCGAAGCCAAAGAGGGCGTGAAGATTGAGCGCGAAACCCAAACGCTGGCCACGATCACGATCCAGAATTATTTCCGCATGTACGAAAAACTCGCGGGCATGACCGGTACTGCCGAAACCGAGGCGGGCGAGTTCCACGAAATCTACAAGCTCGATGTGGTGGTTATCCCCACAAACCGGCCCGTCCGCCGCGTGGACATCAACGACCAGATTTATAAAACCAAGCGCGAGAAATACAACGCGCTGATCGAAGAAATTAAAGCCGCCCACAATCGCAAACAGCCGGTGCTGGTTGGAACAGCAACGGTGGATACCTCTGAAGTGATCAGCCGCCTGCTCGACCGGCAGGGCATTCCGCACAACGTGCTTAACGCCAAAAACCACGCGCGCGAGGCCGAAATCGTCGCGCTGGCCGGACAGCCCGGCGCCATCACCATTGCCACCAACATGGCGGGCCGCGGAACGGACATTAAGCTCGGCAAAGACGTTGTCTGGATGGATAAAAAGCAGACCACCTCCCTGACCCTGTCGCTGAATGACAAACCCGAGGGCGAATCGCAGACGCTGAAAAAGCTGCTGACGGAAAAACCGTGCGGGCTCTACGTTATTGCCTCGGAACGACACGAGGCGCGGCGGATCGACCGCCAGCTGCGCGGACGCTGCGCGCGGCAGGGCGACCCCGGTATTTCGCGATTTTACGTTTCGCTCGAAGACGACCTGATGCGCCTGTTCGGCTCGGATCGTATCGCGGGCATTATGGAAAAGCTCGGCATCGAAGAGGGTGAAGTGCTTGAGCATCCGTGGCTCAACAAGTCGATCGAGAAGGCGCAGCAGCGCGTCGAGCAGATGAACTTCGGCATCCGCAAAAACACGCTGCGCTACGATGACGTGATGAACCAGCAACGCGAGGTGATCTACACCTTCCGCCAGACCATCCTGCAAAGCGAAGAGCCGCGCGAACAGCTCTACGAAATCATTACGGACATCATTGCCGAAAACGCCGGCGCACCTGCCGAAGAATTCCTCGGCTGGGCCAATGCCACGTTCCCGATCGGCCTGCGCGCCGCCGACCTGTCCGCCGACGCCGGGCCCGAGGAATTAACGGAGCTGGTTTTTGAACGCGTTAAACAGGCCTATGAACTGAAAGTGACGCACGAAGACCCCGCGCGCATCAAAAACCTTGAGCAGATGATTATCCTGCAGTCAGTGGACGAACACTGGCAGGAATACCTGCGCAATATGGACAGCCTGCGCGAAGGCATCGGCCTGCGCGCCTACGGGCAGCGCGATCCGCTGGTTGAATACAAGCGCGAAGCCTTCAACCTTTTCGGCGACCTGATGGACCGCATTAAAAACGAGATTGCGCAGAATATTTTCCGCACCGGCTCCTCCATGGAGGCGCTGCAGGGCTTCTGGGGGTCGCTCAACAAAATGATGGTGGACAATCAGGCCCAGCAGCAGGTTTCCGCCATGTCCGCCGCGCGTCAGGCCGCGGCCATGCAAGGCGGGGCACCCGCCCCGCAAATTCCGGCCGGCCACGAAGCGCCCGCTGCCGCAGCTGCGCAGCCGGTGCATCGCGAAGGCCCGAAGGTCGGCCGCAACGATCCCTGCCCCTGCGGCAGCGGTAAAAAATACAAGAAATGCTGCGGCGCGTAATGCGTAACGAGTAATACGTAACAGAAACAGCTTCCCAAATTACGCATTACGGATTACGAATTACTTCCGGAGGTTTCCCTATGGCTGACTGGTTTGTTAACCTGCATCCGATTCTTCAGGCATTGCTGGCTACACTTTTCACCTGGGGCGTTACCGCGCTCGGCGCATCACTGGTCTTTTTTTTCAAAACCATCAATCGCAAAGTCCTCGATGCGATGCTTGGCTTTGCGGCAGGCGTGATGATTGCAGCGAGTTTCTGGTCGCTGCTGGCCCCCGCCATTGAAATGGCCGAAGCAAACGGCGGGCCGCCGTCATGGGTGCCCGCCGTGGTCGGCTTCCTGCTGGGCGGTGTTTTTCTGCGCGGCATTGACTGCGTTCTCCCGCATCTGCACCTGGATAAACCGATTGAAGAGGCCGAGGGGATTCCGACCACCTGGCGGCGCAGCGTCCTGCTGGTTCTGGCGATTACGCTGCATAATATTCCTGAGGGGCTCGCGGTCGGCGTTGCGTTCGGCGCGGTCGCCTACAACCTGCCTTCCGCCACGCTCGCGAGCGCGATTGCGCTGGCCATCGGGATCGGCATCCAGAATTTCCCGGAAGGCACCTCCGTTGCGGTGCCTCTTCGCCGCGAAGGTCTTTCGCGGCGTAAATGTTTCTGGTATGGCCAGCTTTCCGGCGCGGTGGAGCCGGTCGCCGGAATCATCGGCGCGGCCGCCGTTCTTTTGATGCGTCCGCTGCTTCCCTACGCCCTTTCCTTCGCGGCGGGCGCCATGATCTTTGTCGTCGTCGAGGAACTGATCCCCGAATCGCAGGCCGAGAAAAACACCGACATCGCCACCCTCGGCGCCATGCTCGGCTTTGCCGTTATGATGATGCTCGACGTCGCCCTTGGCTGATCTGCACCCCCGCCCTCTCCTTTTATGCAATATAACCCCTATACCTTTAAAGGTATTATATGCCATGTTTTATAATTTATTTTTATGTAAGTATTTCCGTTGATTTTTAACTGTTATGCTTTTATACCTTTAAAGGTTTCAACGATAAGGAACGTGCTGATTATGAGTAAACTGCGCCCAACGCTTTGGCGAACCTGCCGGGTTCTAGCCAATACAACCCGCCTGCGGCTGCTCTGGATCCTTTTCCAAACCGAGGGTCTCTGCGTTGCAGATCTGGCCGGTCTGACCGGAATTTCGGAACCGAACGCCAGCAACCAGCTCCGCGCCCTCAACGCCCGCGGACTGATCGCGCCACGACGAAAAAGCCTGCGGGTGTTTTACCGCCCGGAAGCCAATACGGAGGTGGAACACGCGCCAACCCTGCTCAATGCGCTGCGCGACTGCTGTGAAAACAGGATGCCCCTCTCCGCCGTCATCCGGCAGGCAACGGCGTTTACGCACGCCCGGCGCATAGCCATTGCGCGAGCGCTGGCGGAAGGCCCCGCATCGTTCGGCGCCCTCCACGAAAAAACCGGCATTCCGCCCTCCTGTTTACCGCACCATCTGAGGAAGCTGGAGGCGCGCGGCTTTATCCGGCGCGGGTACGGAGTCTACCACCAAAATTCCCCGGGCAACCCGTTCGGTCGCGTGCTTAAAAAGGTGGCGTGCTCCTGAGCGGGACGGGGCGGCGATTCCGCAGATGCTTTTCCTGGGGTCGGAAACGTTGCACGTCCGCGGCGTTTTGCTTAAACTGCCGCCCTAAACCAAAGGGGGTCTCCATGAAAACACTGCTTCGTTTTGTCATTCTCATTCTGTTCGCCGCGGCTATGACCGGCTGCGCCACCAAAGTGAACCGCGTCGCGGTCGATGAAGTTATCGATCTGAGCGGTCGCTGGAACGATACCGATTCGCGCCTGGTCGCCGAGCAGATGATCCAGGAGGTCTTCGCTCATTCGTGGGCTGACGACTATTTCGCGCGCGCCGGCAAAAAGCCGGTCGTGATTGTCGGCACCATCCGCAACATGAGTTCGGAGCATCTCGAAACAGGCGTGTTTGCCAAGGATATCGAGCGCGAACTGGTGAACAGCGGCAAGGTAAAGTTTGTGGCCAACGCATATGAACGCACCGAAATTCGGCAGGAGCGGCTTGAACAGCAGCAGTTCGCCACGGAGGAAACCGCCAAGCGCCTCGCCGCCGAAACCGGCGCGGACTATATGCTGAAGGGAAGCATTAAGACGCAGATGGATACCGAGGGCCGTAAGCAGGTTAAATTTTACCAGACGGATCTTGAGCTGATTCACATCGAGAGCAACGAAAAGGTTTGGATCGGCACCAAGAAAATCAAAAAGTTCGTCAAACGCCCGATTGCCAAGTTTTAATTTCTCAGGCACCCCTGAATGACCGGGATACGAAATACTGCCGCCCTTCCAGCTTCGCCAAGGCTACGTCGGACAAGCTGTCTTCTGCTGCTGGGGATCTCTGTCCTCTGCCTTTCCGGCTGCGGCACGCTCTGGACCGTGAAGAGGCAGTATGCAGGCGTGGACGTTATGCTGGCGCGCGGCGACTTCGCCGCCGCTGCGGCGCAGATTGAGCGCAGCAAATACACGCACTACCGCTCAAAAGACCGCGCGCTTTACTGGCTCGATCTCGGGATGCTCCAGCATTATCTCGGTGAATACGAGGCGAGTAACGTGTCGCTGGAAAAAGCCGAGCAGGCTATGGATGATGCCTTTGTGAAGAGCGTTTCGCGCGGTGCGGCTTCACTGCTGCTCAACGACAACATGCTCACTTACGCAGGCGCGGATTATGAAAACGTCTATGTGAATATTTTCAAGGCGCTGAATTATCTCGCCCTGGAGGGGTTCGATGAAGCGTTCGTGGAAATCCGGCGGATTGATGAAAAACTGAAGGTGCTCGAAAGCCGCTACTGGAAGGTCGCGCAAAAATATAATGAGGCCCGGGAAACGGACGAACCGTTCCGCGTCGGCAAGAACAACTTCCAGAACTCCGCGCTGGGCCGCTGGCTGAGCCTGCTGCTCTATCGCGCAGAGGGAAAGCCGGGTGATGCGCGCGTCGACCTCAAAAAAATCGAAGCCGCCTGGGCGCTCCAGCCGGATGTTTACAATTTCAGCCCGCCTAAGCTGGGCCGCGCCCTTGAGCGGCCCGCCGAGGGCACGGTAAAGGTTTCGTTCCTGAGCCTGACGGGCCAGGCGCCGGAAAAACGCGCCGACACACTCTGGATTCATACGGAACCGGATCAGATTATTGTCGCCGACTCCCGGGAAAAGCGATACGGCGGACAACGCCTTGCGGGCGCCAGCGTTTTCTACTGGCCGGGGGTCGAAGCGGGCTGGACTCTTAAATTTCAACTGCCCCGGCTTGAAAAGCGCGGCTCGCGGGTGCGCGGCATCGGCGTGAAAATCAACGGACAGCGCGGACCGCTTCTTGAGCGTATCGAAAGCCTCGAAAACGTCGCCGAAGAAACGTTTCAGATTCAGGCGCCGCTCATTTACCTCAAAACCATTACGCGTACCGTTGCCAAGGGCATCGCCGCCGCGCAGGCGCGCAGCGCCGCCGAGGAAAAATGGGGCGATTCCTCCGGGCCGCTGGCCAGCCTTCTCGCAGGGGCGGCCATCGGCGCTACCGAAAACGCCGACCTGCGCATCTCGCGCTTCTTCCCGGCAGAAGCCTATATCGCCGAAGCCGAACTGCCGCCCGGCGTGCATCAGATTGAAATTGAATACTACGGATCCGGCGGCACTGTGCTTTACACGGATGTCATCGGTACGGTAGAAATCCGTGACGACGGGCTGAACCTGATTGAATCGTTTTATTTGAATTGAGGAGTAACGGAATGCGGGATGTGAGATGCGCAATATTGCTGATGGCCCTGTTGCTAACCGGTTGTGCAACCCGCACCGGCAATATGCCCGCCTGGCTGCTCGCACCGCAGGAGGCGTATCCGTCGGCGCAGTACCTGGTGGCTGTCGGTGAAGGCGACAGCCGCCGCGCGGCGGAAAACAGCGCCGCCGCCGGGCTTGCCCGTATTTTTGAAGCAAACATCCGCGCCACCGAAACACTCTCCGAAACAACCGTAGAAATGCGCGGCGCCAAAGAGGCGTTCGATCGGTTCAGCGAGCTGCGCTCCGATGTGCAGATTGGTTCCGACCAAACGCTGCTCAATATACAGTTCGGTGAGGCGTTCACGGATTTGCGCGGACGTGTCCACGTGGCCGCCTTCATCCCGCGCGCCGAAACTGCGGACATTTACCGCCGGAAAATCACGGATCTCGCCCGGAAAATTGTTTTTCTGGTTCAGCAAAGCGACACCGCGCCGGAGCCGGTCAAAAAATATGCCTTCCGTCGTGCGGCTGTGCGCAAAGCCCTTGAAAACGATGTGCTTCTCGAGCAGCTTCGTATCATCCATCCGCAGGCGCGCGACACGCTCTCGCTTCACTATGCCCCGCAGACACTTTACACCGAAACTGCGGATGCCGCGCGTAGCGTCACTTTTGCGATAGAAATAAACAATGACACCGCGCGCAATGCGCTCGCGGACGCACTAACCGCCATGGGGTTTTCTGAAGTGAATGAATCTCCCGTGCTCGATTTTTCCGGAACCGCTTCGTTCGAAAAAACCGACCTCCGGCGCGGCGCGCTTGTTTTTATACGCTGGAAACTGAATGTGGAGATGCGCGGCCGCACCGGTGCGCTGAAACTGCTTCTCGAACGGAGCGCCCGCGAGGGCCACATCTCCTTCGAAGAAGCACAGGCTCGTGCGCAGCGTGCCATGAAAACGGATCTTGAAGCCCTGTTCCGGCGCAAACTCGGCCAATACCTTGACCGCCTTGCCGAAGCGGAATAAACGCCGCGTATCTGCCCGCTTTTTCTATGCCCTTTCTCACCCCACACGTTTAAACGTATGGGGAAAATCCCTACGAATGCTGTTCAGGTGCCGACGGCTTATTCTTTCTGCCCGGCAGTACGAGGACCGATTTCGGCGATTTGATCGAGCCGCTCCATGATCGGCAGATGCTGTGTACAGGCTTTTTCGCAGGCGCCGCAATGAACACATGTAGCGGCGGCATCGGGCGTCAGCCCCCAGTGGAATTTGAGGCGGTTAACGACAATTTGATCTTCCGGTCCTTGCAGAATACGCATGTTATAGGTATCCATCAGCCGGGGAATCGGCAGGCCCTCGGGACAGGGCAGGCAGTAGCCGCAGCCCGTGCAAAGCCCTTCAAACTCTGTTTCGACCTTCCCTTTGATTTCAGCTATGCGTTCCGGCGACAGCGGTGTAAAACGCTCCACGGCGGCCACGGCCTCGTCCACCTCCTGCCTGCTGCTGAAGCCAACCAGCGCACAGGTAATCGCGGGGTGAGAAAGATTAAACCGGAGCGCCGCGCTGACGACATCGGGATCATCCGCGCTTCGGATAAAATTAAACCGCTCAGCGTTTTTCGGGATCAGCCCGCCGCCCAGCGGGTTCATGGTGACCACGCCGATGCCGTGCCGGCCCGCGCTGTCCACCACCTGTTCCCGGAACGGAAAATTGATGGCGTTGTAGCCCAGCGTAACTCCTTCGAAAATTTCCTCATCGAAAACATCGTCCGCCTCTTCGCCTGTCATGTGCGTGGAAAAGACCACGTGTTCGATCAGGCCTTCGTCGCGGGCGTTAAGCAGCGCTTTGAGCACTCCGCCGCGTTTTCGATCCTCCCATTGTTCGCGGGAAAGCAGGCCCCAGACATTGAAAAAGTCAATGCGCTCCAGGCCCAGCCGTTTCAGTGAGGTTTCGAGGGAACGCCGAAATTTTTTCCCGTCCGCCTCCATACATTTAGTGGAAACATAAAACGAATCGCGCGGAAGCTGTTTAAAGGCGTGCCCGAAAATCTCTTCGCTCTTCTCTTCGCTGTAAAGCGGCGCGGTATCGAAGTAGGTAATGCCCTTTGCGTGCGCATGGAGCACCAGTTCCGCGCTCTTTTCAATCTCCTTCGGCTCGGGAAAGCGCATCCCGCCGAAACCAATGGCTGAAATCTGTTTGCCGGTTTTTCCGTACGTTCTATAGATCATGGGCTCTCCTCACAGGGCGGATAGTGTACACCCGATTCCACTTTTTCCAAGCGTTGGAAGAGGGAGAAGGTTTACAAAATGACGGATCCGCCGTCGCATAAAGCTATGGCGGGACAGGCAACAAAATCATTTTTTTGGAAGGAGCAGATTGGCCGCATAGGCTCCAGACGGCAGCCGCCGCTGAGATCCCCGGCGAGCCACTGCCTTCGCCACCACCTCCGGACGGGGAGAAAGTTCGCCGATCAACCGGTTCACCTCCGGGTAGCCATAAACACCGCGATCCACCCGCCGCAACAGCCCCTTCTTCACCAGCCGGGAAAGCGCCTGATCCACAGCAGCGCGGCTGCCGATGTCGAGAAATTCCTTCGAACCGCTTTTGCGCTGGAGCGCGCGCTCCAAATTTTTAAAGGGACAGCAGTTCCTGAACGTCGTTCCAGGAGAGGGCCTGCATGAATTCGCCCTCTTTTTCGAGGGTGGCGTCGATAACGCTTTTTTTGCGCTGCTGCATCTGGAGGACTTTTTCCTCAACGCTGTCTTTGGTGATGAGCTTGACGCTGTAAACGGTGTTCTTCTGTCCAATCCGGTGGGCGCGGTCGGTGGCCTGGTCTTCGACGGCGGGATTCCACCACGGGTCGTAGTGGATAACCATGTCGGCCCCGGTAAGGTTAAGCCCCGTGCCGCCGGCTTTAAGGCTGATGAGAAAAAGCGGGATGGAGCGGTCGGTGTTGAACTGGCGAACAATGGTCTGGCGCTCTTTGGTGGCACCATCAAGGTAGCAGTATTTGAGTTCGCGCGCTTCGAGCTCGCGCCGCAGAATGGCGAGCATGGACGTGAACTGGCTGAAAACGAGGATCCTGTGCCGGGCGTCGAGCGCTTCGTTGACCAGCTCGAAGAAGAGTTCCATTTTGGCGGAGGGATATTCGCTCTTGAGGTTGGGCAGCTTGAGCAGGTCGAGGTGGCAGCAGGTCTGGCGCAGGCGCAGCAATGTTTTGAAAATCTGCATGCGTGCGCGGTTGAACCCCTGCTCCTCAACCATATCGCTGATTTTGCGTTTCGAGCTTTCGAGCAGCTCTTTGTAAACCATGTACTGGTCTTTGCTGAGCGCGCTGTGCGCGACGCGCTGGATTTTTTCGGGCAGGTCTTTGGCCACTTCGCGTTTGAGGCGGCGCATTAAAAACGGATGCAGTTTGCGGCGCAGTTTCAATTGCGCGAGTTCGCCGTCGGGCCCGCCGCGGCTGATGGGCAGCTCGTAGTGGTCGCGAAAAACTTTATGGTTGCTGAGGTAGCCGGGCATCAGAAAATCCATGATGGACCAAAGGTCGGCGACGCTGTTTTCGATCGGCGTGCCGGTGAGCACGAGTTTATGCACGGCGCGCAGTTTTTTGGCCGCCACCGCATTTTGCGTGGAGCGGTTTTTGATGTGCTGCGCTTCGTCAAGGACGACGACCGCGAATTCGTGCTCAAGATATTTTTCAATGTCGCGGCGCAGCAGCGCGTACGACGTGATAATGAGGTCGCTTTTTTCCACCTTTTCCCAAAGGTCGTGCCGCTCCGCCCCGTGCAGTTTGAGTACGCGCAGGTTCGGCGTGAATTTTTCCGACTCTTCGGCCCAGTTTCCCACCAGGCTGGTCGGGCAGACGATGAGCGCCGGTTTGCCGCGCGCTTTTTCATTGTGCCGCTCGAGCTGAATCCAGACCAGCGCCTGCAGGGTTTTGCCCAGGCCCATTTCGTCGGCCAGAAGGCCGGAAAACCCGCCGCGTTCGAGGAAGCGAAGCCAGTAAACGCCGTCTTTCTGGTAGGCGCGCAGGGTTTTTTCGGGCCGGGCACCGAGCGGTTCGGGCTCGATTTTTGCGGTGCGGTTCTGCGTCTGCGCCATTTTCATCCAGTCCGGCGAAGCTTCAACATCCACGCCATCCAGCGCATTCAGGGAGGCTTGGACATAGGCGGCATAAATATCGTTGAGGCGGAAGGTGCCCGCCGCGCCGCCTGACCCGAAGGCGCAGTCGTTGAACACTTCGCGCGCGGTTTCGATGGCATCTATATCCAGCAGGACGGTGCGTCCGTTTTTTTCGACAAACGCCTCGCCCATATTGAGCGCGCGCTGGATTTCGGCTTCCGAGAGACTCTGGCCGCCGCTGTTTTCATAGGCGTAGCCGACATCAAAAAATCCGCCGGCCGAGACTTCATGGATATTAATGACCGGCGTAGTGAATTCCGCGTGCTCCATAAACGGCGCGATTCGGCCCTCGAGTTCGATCCGCCAGCCGAAGCGGCGCAGCCGCGGAACCGCACCGCCGAGAAAGTTGAGCACGTCGCGCTCGCCGATGATGGAAGTGAGCAGGTCGCCCCGGCGCCCGTGGATTCCGGTCGTCGCCAGTTTTTCAAGCGCCTGTTTTTCGGATTCGAGGTTGCGGACGCGGTATTCCAGAATATCTTCGGGGTCGGGGACGGCGAAACCGCCCGCGGCTTCTTCGCGGCAGGCAATAAGGATGACGTCGCCATATTCAGCATAGAGCTTGGCGGAAAGCGAGGCGCGGCTGCCGCTGACGACGAGCCGGTAGCGCGGCTTGGCCGGCTTGAGCGAAAAGAGGTCCGGCGCAACCTGAGTATCGACGTGTATCAGATTTCCAAGGCCCGGCAGTTCCTGCTGAAGAAAATGCGGGACGGCGGGACGGGCGATGCGGGTCGGGTTGTGATAGATGCCCCGAAACGGGCCGGGCAACAGCTGGTCGAGTTTCCAGAAGGTGCGGCGCGCAAATACCCAGCCCTCCCGGGCGCCAATGATGAAGAGCGGCTTTCCGTTGCGGCCGGGAAATCCCGTATGCATGGAAAGGTTGATCTCGCCGCTCGCTTCGTCGAGATCCATGCGCAGGCGGGTGCCGGTGGTTTTGGACGAGATCGTAAGCGGTTCTTCGCCGCCCTCCTCGTAAAGCGGCTTGCCTTGAAAGAGCTGCAGCAGATTGATGAAGTCGGCCTCGCGGGTAATCAGGCGTCCCCTGGCCGGCCCTTCGGAAATATCTTCGAGGACAAAGAGTATATTTTCGTCGCGCGGACTGAACGCGAGCGGCAGATCCCCGGGCACCTCGTTGAGCGGAACACTTCTTTCGCCGTAGTCCGCGGCACAGTGAAGCGGGAAACGGCCGCCGAGCGCCTGTTGATGCCAGTTTTTTTCGAGAGTAATGCGCAGAACCGCAGGGGTTGCATCGGGATGTTCTTCGGGAACGCGGGTGATGTATTGGGACTTGTCGATTTGCTCAAGGCGTTTGGCGCGGCGTGTTTCTTCCTTGGCCTTGGCCTGTCGCTGCGGGTCGCCGTGCTGGCGGATGGCTTCGAGCCCAAGCGCTACCAGATGGGCGCAGATAAGGCCGCGCTCCTGATTGTCGCGGCAGGGACAGTGGTTTTCGACCAGTCCGTCGGGCAGTATCTCGAATTTGCTGCGCATGCCGCGGATGCCGATAGCCAACCGGCCGAGAACAAACGGATGCTCGTATTCGATTTTCTCGACCACGCCGCGCTCGAAGAGCGCTTTGCCGTCGCGAAACACCTTCCAGCCGGCCCAATCCTTCAAAATTTTATATGTAATCGGTATCTGCATCGTCTTTTTACAGGCCTCCTGTCCGCAATGCTACGCCCCCGCCCGCAGTGATGTGGGCAGGTAGCGTTTCAAGTGGACGGAAAAATAGGATCCATTGTTTGCCGCTCCGCTTCTTTTGGCAATACCAAAAGCACGTTCGGAATACCTTCCGCCGTCGCCCTCCGAGCTATGGCGGGACACGCAGGTCCAATGGCTGGAAAATTGTGGGCGGAAAGTTCCAAACGTTGGAATTTTTTTAACCGCGAATTCACGCGAATTAAAAACGGATTGCCCTTAGACAGGGTAGAACGAGCGCCTTCGAAGACCCTCGACACTTCGGGGCGCTCGTTTAAGCAAGCGAGACGCTTGCTCTCCCGAAGCACGCACACTTCTTTTTCCAACGGGTGCCTCTCCCCTTCCGGCGTCACTGGCCGCTTCGAGCGCTCCAATCATTGGATCCTCACAGCGTATCGAGCGGGCTGCGTCCGGCAAGCCCGGGTCGGTTGAGCACATGCGTGTAAATCATCGTCGTGGAAACATTCGCATGGCCCAGCAGTTCCTGCACCGTGCGAATGTCCGCGCCACCCGCTAACAGGTGCGTGGCAAAGGAATGGCGAAGCGTGTGACACGTCACGCGTTTGGAAATTCCCGCCTTGGCCGTTGCGGCCTTAACCGCCTTCTGCAATCCGTTTTCGTTGATATGATGCCGCCGCTGTTTTCCGCTGCGCGGGTCGGTGCTGATACGCGTTGCCGGAAAAACATATTGCCATATCCACTCCCGGCAGGCTTTGGGATATTTGCGTGAAAGGGATTCGGGAATGAATACTTCGCCATAGCCCGCCTTTAAATCCACAGTGTGCTGCTGCTTCATTTGTTCAAGATGGGCCTGCAAATCGGGAACCAGCCGTTCGGGTAGCGGAACCCGGCGATCCTTCCCGCCCTTGCCGTCAATCACCGTGATATATCCATTATCAAAATCGACATCCTTCACCCGCAGACGAACACACTCCATTAACCGCATTCCGCCGCCATAGAGCAGTGATGCCATGAGCGCATTGCGCCCCTGAAGCTCCTTGAGCAGCGCATCGGTTTCCCCGCGCGAGAGCACCACCGGGAGCCTGCGTTTCCGGACGGGGCGCCGGTAGGCCCCCAAATCGCCCAGGTCAACCTCAAGCACCTGCCCAAACAAAAACACCAGTGCATTGAGCGCCTGGGCCTGGGTCGAGGGTGCCACCTTGCGCCGCAGCGCCAGATATTCCAAAAAATCACGCACCTTTAGCGGCTCCTGCGGGAAACTCCCCCCGCAGTAGATGGCAAAACGCTTAGCCCACTCAACATAGGTCTGTTCGGTGCGGATTGACATTCCGCGCACACGAATCACTTCCTTGATGCGTTTGAGCTGTTGCTGTGTTTCCACACTTAACGCGCACAACTCCTGCAATACAGGGAGCTCAGGGTTCAAAGGAGCTTCTCTGGCCAACGTCGGATGTTCCGTCTTCAAATCTGCACAAGCGGTTAATCGCCCCTCCCAGTCATAGCCCTTCGGCCAGTTCAGCTTGGTCATCTCCACAAGCAAAATACGAAGCGCTGAAGTGGCCTGAGACACCTGCCAGTCTTTCAACTCGGAGTTTCTGCCTAATTCGTCCAGATAGAGATCGAGATAGACAGAGTCCACATCCGCCAGTTTCCGTCCATCCAGCCCATATACAAACTGCTGCGCACGGCGCACATACCACTCCGCATTGTGTCCGCCCACCCCCTGTTTATGGAGTATTTCGGCATATCGGGCCCAAAAGGCGGACTCTTTATCCGACATTTTTCTTTTCATATAAGTCTTGAGCATGCATTCTACCTATCACACAAAACGAGTTGTGTTAAAGAAATAAATAGGTAGAAACCGTTTCTGCCTAATCAACTGTTCGAAAAAAA
>Ga0190284_1000397_pt1 | contig 26368 bp, 17 predicted proteins | sample 48691812_MG_FD_161668 | JGI IMG/M metagenome (GOLD analysis project Ga0190284, IMG submission 161668) | Hydrothermal vent microbial mat bacterial communities from Southern Trench, Guaymas Basin, Mexico - 4869-18-1-2_MG | ecosystem: Environmental > Aquatic > Marine > Hydrothermal vents >...
TTTTTTTTTTTTTTTTTTGAATAAAAAATATGTAATTGCTTTTAATTTCATCTTGAAGATGATATTTTTACTATGGTGCGGGTAGGTGAATACATCAAAAACAACGTAAATTTATATGATTATTCTTTATGCTTTAACTGATGCTGGGAGGATTGAATTGCGACGGAGGTGTTCATGTCTCTGTCGACATAAAAAACGAAGGAATCGAGCGAGCTCGGGCTGGATTCGTCTGGGTTGTTTATCTCTCAACAGACGAGATTTTGTCCGATAATGACACCCTACTCGGATGGATCAAGAACGAAGTGGCATTGGAATCTGGAGAGATGTGGTCTTCCGATTTCTATCGGTTCACGTTTCCTCCAAGTGTAGATCCTGGATTCTATCACGTTGGAGTGTTTCCAGGAATAAACGATTCAACTCCGGGTGCCGCCGTTATCATGCGTGAGGGTTTTTCAAAAGAGACGGTGGCAGTTCGTCGATATTCAGGACCAGATTTGATTTCTACGGAAATTTCTTTCACACCAGATAGCGTTGAGCAGGGTCAAGAAGTTTTCGTATCAGAATGTACGAAAAATGTCGGAACAGTCCAAACCGGGAGTTTTTACGTCGGAATATATCTCTCAGATGACCCTGTCATAGATACAGCAGAGGATCAACTCATCGGTTTTAGAATCGTCAGCAATCTTCTTCCCAATCAGAGCTCGGCCAATGGCGGTAACATTCTGATAAGCAGTATGATCAATCCCGGTATATATTATGTCGGTACTTTTTGTGATTACTTGGATCAGGTCGGCGAAGGCAACGAATATAACAACTGGCTAGTGGCGCCAGGCACTCTTACGGTCACCAGTCCACCTCCACCCTTGGCTGACCTGACAATTGCTTCGTTATCTTTCACACCAGCGACGGTTCACAATGGCGATCTTTTGTCTATCGACTACATCGTCGAAAACGAGGGGACCGTCGGAGCTTCCAATTTTCACTCCTCTTTTTATCTCTCCGAGGATCAGATTTTCAATCCTTTGTACGACATCTATTTAGGGGAAGAGTTGATCGGATACGTGGCACCAGGAGGAACATACCAGAATATCGTCGATTGTGCTATACCGAGTACTACCCCGAATGGTCGAGATTACTATGTCGTAGCTTTCGCCGATGTTTATGACATCGTTGTAGAATCGGATGAAAACAACAATTACATGTTGACAACTCAAACTCTGCGGGTAGATCCTCTACCTGCGCCGGATCTCATCGTGCAGACGTTTGGTTACGGACCTAAACAGCTCGTTTCTGGAGAGTCCATAAATTGGTCGGTAGAAATAAAGAATATCGGTATACAAGATGTAACATCGACGTTTACAACGGGCATTTATCTGTCGAACGATTCGATCGTAGATCCTGCGCAGGGTGATATTCAAATCGGCTCCTACGATATCAACAGCCTGTCTCATAGAATTGCCGTATATGGACATCGTCGCTCTACAAAACGCGACAACTGGAAACGGTTCCGGTGTCTCAAACAATCACGCACCTCCACTTTTATCTGGAGGCAATGATGACTATTTAGGATTGGGGTGGGAGCATCCTAACGGATACACTACTGGCATAGGATGGGAATTGATGACGAGTTATGTCCAATGGGATCTCTCCGTCATACCTGGAGGCTCGACGGTCACAAAAATGGAGATGATATGGCGAAAACAGAGTTTTCCATCTTCTCTGGCCGACGAAGTCGGAACAATCTATCCTCTTACACAGAACTGGGATGAAAATACGATTAGTAATAACAATAAACCGACATACACTAGTTCAATCCATGAAAACTTCATATTCGGATCTGGATCAGAAATCGTCGTTGATATAACACATATATGGAACTGGTGGCAAAGTAACACCAATAACGGATTGCGAGTCCGTGTAGACGTCCAACAATCAACATATGGAGAAGTTGCGATCATGTATTCCAAGGTTCACTCCGGAGGGCCGATATTGAGAGTACATTTTAAGTAACTCGGAGGTAAAGGGATTTGAAGCCACTTTGTTTCAGGAGATATTATGAATAAAAGAGTTAATCTTTATATGGTGGTTGTAGTTATTATTGCAGTTTTTCTTGGAGACTATTGGGCCTCGTTGCAGGCGGAGTCCAAGGATGCAAACGGCGGTGATTGTGCCGAGATTAAATCGAAAATATTTAAGCCACATTTTCTAGATCCCGAAACCTGGGTTCACGATGGTTCGAGTTTCGTAGCTAATCTGAAAGAGTTTCATCGGAAGGCCAACCATGTAGACCTCTATGGACCGTGTCACTACTGGCTGTCAGAGGATACAGAGGGATATTATAGCATCGGTGGTAAATCCAATGGAGCTGGCCTGGAACGTGTTATTTCGAGGAATGGGATCACCGCTTTGCGGCAGGGGATATATAGTGAAATCGTGGATCGTGAATGAAAACAGTAAAAACATTTTCGTGTAAATAGTAGTGGCGTATCTGTATGGAATTTTGACTATCCTCAGATCCGCATGCCGAGGTGGTATCGGATCAGAGCGTGTCAGAGCGTTGTGAGGGCGATCGAAAATCTTTTCGATACTCTATTCCATACCAGCCAGAGCCTGCAGCACATCGAGAGCCTGGATGAAGTGCGCGCGGCGCTCTTCGCGCTCCTGGGGACCGGGCAGGTGCTCCTGGTGGAAGGCGATGACGCAGCGCTCGTTGTTGGGGATGACCCGCACCTGAATCGTCGAGGCTTTGGGCCAGTTCTTGGGTCGCCAGGTGATCCTCAGGTGCGAGTTGGCGGAAAAAACCCGTACCTCACCAGCGGTCCCATCGGCGAGCGCGTAAGTCGCACCGGCGCTGAAATCGATGCCGGAGGTTGCGCCGAGCCAGGCCTCGATACCCTTCCTCGAGGTCAGCAGGGTCCAGGCATCCTCGGAGCGTAACGACAAGGTCCTGCGCACGCCGATCTGCCAGCCGGTCTCCTTGGTTTGTCCTACAGGCTTTTCTTTGGGATCACTCATGTTTACCCCTCCCTCGGCACTGAACGCGAGCAGGTGACGGTTCTCCGATCACGTTCCTTTCCTCATACACACGCGTTGTTCTCGATTCTTTTCACTGACCACCGTGCCATTCATCCTAACGCAGAGGGATCTCGGTGTAATTTCGCGGTTTGAAAAAGGGTCGCACATCGAGAAACTTGTGGAAGGCATCCATGAAACTCGTCGACGATCTCAAGGCATCGAGATACAGATTGTGATCGGCTGTCTTCTCGAGGTCGAAGAACCAGTAGAGCGTCATCAACGGAGAGATCCAAAGAACACTCCCATACGTTTTTTTCGTCAAGTGATAGTTTCCAAAATGCCCTCGAGCTGCCGAGACGATCGATGAATTGATCACACTCGGATCCTGGTATTGCTTGGCCTGGACGTAGAGCACCGCCGATTCGTAATGTCGATAACTATCCATCTCGTTCGTCAGCGAACAACAACCCAGAAATGCTCCCGCTTTCGTCAGGTCCGCGATGTTCTCCAGGATCTGCCCGTAAGAGAGGCTTCTTTCGATTCCAAACCCCAAGCAGCACATTCCCTTGAAGCCGACGTTATCGAGCTCGGCGACCGCGAAAAGCGATAGGGCGTCTTCGATCAGTGTCGCCGTCTCCGCCTCGTCTCCCCTGACGAGCGCGTCGACTCCGCCGTCCACCAGGAGTATTCCGTCGATCGACAGGTGCTCCACGAGCGCTCTGTAGTTTTCAACCAGTTGTTTCGCACCGGTTTTATGAAAACACCACACCGGGACTCTCTCACCCCTGTGAACGGAAAACCACTCTGAGAGATGCTGTTCCGGAAAATAGGGAGTTATCCGTTGTGACTCCCCTACGATTTCGGCGAGAGTATCGGTGAGCCGCACACCGCTGTTTGCCCGCTCGATATCGGAGAAACTGAAATTCGCCAGGTGCACCCTCTTGTTGCGGTCGACCAGCTCGAAATAGATCGGCAGACCGCAGAAAATGTCGAATCCGCCGCCCATGCCGGCAATCAGCAGATTGTCGCACTCCATCAACGATTCGATGGTCGGGATGTTGAGCTTCATTAGGGTTTATTATCCGTAGAATTTTTTGAAAACGCGACAGATACTCGATCCGCTGTCCTTTCTCTTCGAGCATCTCACGCCTGACGAAATACTGTAGCGCCTCGTCTCTGCATTCGAGCAGCACGGGGATAGAATCGCACTGCAACAGGGTTCGCCAGGTTGTCGAGGACACTCGTTTCACCTTTTGAGAGACAACCTCTGAAGTCTGTGTATCGGGATCAGCGGTAGATGCAGGTAGTCGTTCGATTAAGTCGAATCCGCTTCGAGCACTTCAGAAGCCGTGTGAGCATCGGTGTTTTTTACTCGGATCAATCGACCTTGATATTCGATGATTCTTTTCAACGTTTCGTCGATCTGCCGGCTCAGTAGACTATCGATCAGGGTTGATGCCTCCTGGAACAGCTCCGCCCTTCGCATCAGGTCGAGTGTTATCGTGTCGATCAGATCGAGCTGTTCGCTCGGGACCTGACGTTTCGTCTTGGCCCTGTCGAACAGCTCGATCGCCATTTTTCTACAGATCTTCGAGTACACGAGGGTTTTTTCGTCGTCGCAGATCCAGGCGGCACGAATCGCGTGCCAGGCAGCATCGATACACTCGTTTGATTGTTCCAACTCAAAGGACAGCGCCATGAACGATGCGACCCGTTCCGGCAGCTCCGTGTTGCCCAAAATCGCCCGATAGTGATCGGATTCGACCACGACCTGCGTGTCTTTTTTGCGCTGCGAGATATCGGTCGAGCAATAACCGCAGGCCGGGCACCTCAGAATCCCAAGGTGGATGGTCGAACGTTGCATCTCCGGTGGCCGGGTGTCGAGATCGGGGGATCCGAGGGAATTTGTGCTGCCGACGACCGTGTGTAGGCTCTCGGTTCCACAGATCGCGCAGATGAATTCTTTCTCGAATAAGGTGGTCATATGTCTTCCTCCATCAGTCGCTTCTAGCAGTACCTGTGGACTTGACATGTTGGCTCGGGATCCTCGTAATTAATCGACGTCGTTTCATGGTTTCCAGGCGGATAGCAGCCGACGAAGCCCCTTGCTGCAGCCATCGAGCCGATGGCACCGAGGTCGGATTGTAGAAAAAAAACCGGCATTTGCATAGAGATTGTCGAAATCCCGGCAGGTGGTGGGAGGCGGTTCTACGGACTTCCGCGCATCCATGAGGGGGGGAGCTGGAACTCCATTTTGGAACCGATCGCGTCTTGCACCTGGATCGACATCGGCTTGCTTCCGCACGCCGGGGCGGTGATTTGCCTTCGATCCCGTGCTCGAGACGATCGATTCTCTTTGAAAAGCACGATTTCGCGCATGCAGTCGACGGTCTTCTCCTGTTACACTATAGAATGGTCTGTTGATAGAAATCGGGTGGCAACAACCGGCTGCTTCTTCCGATCTGTCCTCGCAGCATCCTCGATTGATCCACCGATCTGCCGGCGGAGTGTCCACGATGACATGTCTTCGTCGACTCGGCTCCCCTTCTTCAGGCCGCGCGGACCAGCCAGAACCGTTCCGTCGCGTGCCGCAATGGAGTGAAGGATTTGACATCAGATTCGAACGATAACTCGCGTAATGAAGATTCCGGCCGGCGAGCCGACAGAACGTTTAGCTTCGATTCTCTGCCTCCCGGGCTCAGACGCAATGTGGAACGTCAGGGCTGGAAAGAACCGATGCCCGTGCAGGAGAGGGTGATCCCGCTCTTGCTGGACAAGCGGGATGTGGTCGTCGAATCGCGAACCGGATCGGGGAAGACGGCGGCTTTCGCGCTCCCGCTCTGCCGGCTGGTCGATCCGCAGCGGGATCATGTCCAGGGTCTCATCCTCGTGCCGACCCGGGAGCTTGCCGATCAGGTTCACGGGGTCGTGAAGGAGCTGATCTGCGACTCAGGGATCCGGTCGGTGGCTGTCTACGGCGGCTCGGCCTACGGCCCTCAGATCGAAGCCTTCAAGCAGAAGGTGCACATCATCGTGGCCACCCCGGGCCGCATGATCGACCACCTCGAGGCGGGACGCGTCTCCCTCAAGCGCCTGCGCTGCTTCGTTCTCGACGAGGCCGACGAGATGCTCTCCATGGGCTTTTACAAGTCGATGGTCAAGATCCTCAACTTTGTGCCCGAGAAGCGGATCACGGCGCTGTTTTCGGCGACCATCTCTCCAGGAGTGGCCAACCTGGCCCGGCGCTTCACGCGCTCCCCCGAGCCGGTGAGCCTCAGCGGCGATATTCAGCACGTGGAGGAGGTGGATCACGTCTACTATGTCGTCAATCCCATGTACAAGGATCGAGCCCTGCTGAAGATCATCGAGATGGACAATCTCGAATCGGCTCTCATTTTTTGCAACACCAAGCGGGAGGTCGAATACCTCGGCGTGTTCTTTCAGAACTTCGGTTACGACGGGGATTTCATCAGCAGCGACCTGAGCCAGGCCGAGCGCACCCGCGTGATGACCCGCGTGCGCGCCGGCCAACTGCGCTTTCTGGTCGCCACCGACGTCGCCGCCCGGGGCATCGATATCTCCGATCTGGGGTATGTCATCCTCTACAACCTGCCGCAGGCCCAAGAGCACTACATCCACCGTGCCGGCCGCACCGGCCGGGCCGGCGAGAGCGGCATCGCAATCAGCCTGGTCTCGATCATCGAGGAGATCGAGCTCAAAAAGCGCGCCGAGAGGCACGGGATCAAGCTGATCAAGAAAGAGCTGCCCACCGAGGAAGAGCTGGAGAAGAAGGTTGCGCTGCGTGTGCGCGTGATGCTCGAGGAAAGATACAGGAACATGTCCAACCTGGAGAAGGAGCGCCTGAGACGCTTTTTCCCTCTCGCGCGATCGATGGCCGATGCCCACAACGGAGAGGAAATCGCCGGACAAAGCGTCGAAGGCGACGACGCCGGAGAGACCGAAGCCATCAGAATCATGGCGATGCTCTTCGATCAGTTCTACCAGGAGACTCTTCACAAGCCGCTCTATCCCCGCGAAGCCGCCGCACCGGTCCAGAACTCCCGACCGGAAAGGAGCCCCCGGCGCGGCGGGGGGGGGCGATCCCGAAGGGAAGGACCTCGCAGCAAAACGAGCCGCCCGCGATCGAGCAAGAAGAAGAGTCCACCCCGTGATCGACGCAAGAAAACGCAGTGACCCGCCCTGCACCACCCAACCCGACAGACACGAGCCGTGTTGTTGCGAGGACACCACGGTTCGCGATCAAAACTCCCGAAAACACCACGATTTCTCGCTGATCAGCGACAGAGATTTTCAATCAGCCATCGATTTTGAACCTCTCCCCGAGACGGCTGTCCTCACGATCATCGAGTCGTTTGAGATGTTTCATCCTCGATGCGAGGAAAGAGAGACGCGATGAAGATCGAAGCACGCGCCTGCGCCCGGGCGGGACTGCTGGGCAATCCCTCGGACGGATACTTCGGCAAGACGATTTCGGTGGCGATCCAGAACTTTCACGCCCAGGTCGACCTGGAGCCGTCATCAGAGCTGCGCATCGAGCCGGGCCCGAACGACAGCAACGTCTTCGAGAGCCTGCGTCATCTCGAGGAGCGGGTCGATCTTTTCGGTTATTACGGCGGCGATCGCCTGGTCAAGGCGGCAGTCAAGCGTTTCTGTGGACTCTGCCGCGAGCGCGATATCCCCTTGCCGGATAGGAATTTCGCCGTTTCCTACGCCACATCGATACCGCGCCAGATCGGGCTCGCCGGTTCGAGCGCCATCGTAATGGCGACGTTGCGGGGTTTGATGCGTTTCTACGCCGTCGATATACCGCCCGCCGACCTGGCGCAGCTCACCCTCGACGCCGAGGTGACCGAACTGGGCATCAACGCCGGCCTGCAAGATCGAGTGATCCAGGCCTACGAGGGCTGCGTCTATATGGATTTCGATGCCGATCAGATGCAGAAGATCGGCAAGGGCAGGTATGAACCGCTCGACCCTCAACTGCTCCCCGAGATCTATCTGGCCTACCGGACCGATCTCGGTAAGATCTCGGGTCAGGTGTTGAACACGATCCGCCAGCGCTACGATGCGGGGGACCTCGAGGTGATCGATACGTTGAAGCAGATCGCCGGCCTCGCCGAGGCAGGACGCCGGGCCATCGTGCGCGGTCGTACGGCGGATCTGATCGGACTGATGAACGACAACTTCGATCTGCGCTGTCGTATCATGGAGATCAGCCACGACAACGTTGCTATGGTGCGCGCGGCGCGCGGCGTGGGCGCGTCGGCGAAGTTCGCAGGATCGGGCGGATCGATCATTGGCATCTATGATGGTGATCGGATGTTCAACGCGCTGGTCGTCGAGCTCGGCCGGATCGGCGCCAAGGTGATCAAACCGCAGATCGCGTGAGGCGACGGATGGGGCGGGGCGGTGACCGGGGGATGGTGAGTAAGAGATCCCAGTGTACCTTACCTTACCTTACCTTACCGGGCCGGCGCCCGGTGCCCGGCGCCGCCGGCGGCGAGTTGGTGCGCCAAGAGCGAACCGAACAACCTGATGAGCAAACGACGAGTTGAGTGAGGAGCGCAGTGAAGAACAAAGGATCGATCGTCAAGAAAGCGGTGATTCCCGCTGCCGGGCTGGGAACGCGGTTGCTGCCGGCCGCCAAGGCGGTGCCCAAGGAGATGCTGCCGGTCGTGGACATTCCCACGATCCAGTATGTCGTGCAGGAGGTGGTGGACTCGGGGATCGAGGATATTCTGATCATCACTGGCCGCGGCAAGGGTGCCATCGAGGATCACTTCGACCGCAGCCCTGAGCTGGAGGAGCGCCTCGCGAAGGCGGGCAAGGGTGATCTGCTGGCGGAGATGCTGCGCATCGCGCAGATGGCCAACGTACACGTCATTCGGCAGCCGCAGCAGAACGGCCTGGGGGACGCGGTTCTCTGCGCCCGGCGCTTCGTGGGTGATGAGCCCTTTGCCGTGCTGCTGGGTGATGCGATCATCGACGCCTCCCCGCCGGCCACGCGGCGTCTCATCGACTGCTACGCAGAGCATGGACACTCGATCCTGGGCGTGGAGCAGGTCCCGCCGGAGAAGGTCTCGCGCTACGGCATCGTGAGCGGTGTTTCCGTGGCCGACCGCGTTCACGCGCTGACCGATCTCGTCGAAAAGCCGCCTATCGAGAGCGCCCCCTCCAACCTGGCGATCGCCGGGCGCTACGTGCTGACGCCTGCGATCTTCGGCATCCTCGAGTACCTGCCGCGCGGGACGGGCAACGAGGTGCAGCTCACCGACGCCCTGCGGTGCCTCCTGGGCCAGGAGCGCATCTACTCCTACACCATCGACGGCCGGCGCTTCGACATCGGCGACAAGCTCGACTACCTGAAGACGCAGGTGACCTTCGGTCTCGCGCGCGCCGAGCTCGCCGGCCCCTTCCGGGCGTATCTACGGGAATTGCTCGCGGGGGATGCGGAGGAATAGCGCGACCGAGTGGCTTCTGCCTGATAACCGGTGCATCGCTGTTTCTCGCTGGATACTCCGCACGCAGTTCGTTCAACACACTCCTATCTCATTCGTCATGGCCATCCGTAGCCCGACAGTGATGGAGGGCGACGAGGTGCGAGCAATCGTCGATCCGCCTTCCGATTGCTCACCCAATCCTGCTCGAAAATAAGGTGCATCGCTGTTTCTCGCTGGATACTCCGCACGCAGTCCGTTCAACACACTCCTATCTCATTCGTCATGGCCATCTGTAGCCCGACAGTGATGGAGGGCGGGATTACCCGACACTCGTTATTACCGTTGGATTGCTCCACCTTCCCTACGAGCAGGACAAGGCGAGCAATCGGCAGGCGGATCGACTTAACCTCGCACCGCGCCGCCCTCCCTAAACCGGTCGGGCTACGGATCGGTGATGGCGATCGTGAGGCCACTATCATACGTACGCTAATCTCACCCTCCCTCTTGGTCGGGTTGCGGAAGACCGTGACGTATGAAGTAGAGGTGAAGACAAGACCGACTCAGGCCGTTCATCCCTTCGCGTGGGGCACTGCCTTGCCGCACTTGTGAGCAGCGGCAGCGCCGACACAGCCGTTAGTCTGAACAAATTGTTGGAGACACCAAACATGGCGGAATGGTTCGAAAACGAGACCTTTTGGGAGGGTCTTTACCCTTTTATATTTCCCTCGGAGAGGCTAGAAGCGGCCGCTGAGGAGATCGACAACGTCCTCGACCTCGTGGCTCTCGAAGGGGGGCGCGTGCTCGATCTGTGCTGCGGACCGGGACGGCACTCCGTGGCGCTGGCTAGGCGCGGCTTCGATGTGACCGGTGTGGATCGCAGCCGGTATCTGCTGGAAAAGGCCGGGGAACCGGCAGCAGGGAGCGGAGTGGAAGTGGAGTGGATCGAGGCGGACATGCGCCGTTTTTCACGTCCCGATTCGTCGCCCGGGAGTGCTCAGCACGCAGCCACAAGCCATAACGGCTGTGCAGGTGGTTTGTCGCGATCTGTCCAACGCGTCCGGCAAGCTTGGTGCTCGTCATATCACCATGAGTTGATATCATGCTCCTGGCAAATATTTTCGGAATTTGATCAGAAAAACGAACCGGCCGCGATGATTTTACGAGAGAAATGACAACGGGCGCCTTAAAACGTGGTTCATGCGCGCGTGACGATCATCTGTGAGATTGTAACCTACTAAATTGCAAAGTGTTATAGATTACACACAACTTTCCTGTCGGAGGTGGATTCATGTTGAAGAGACTTATCGTTTGTGGAATCGTGCTGTTGATCGGGTTCTTTTCTACGGTCAACGCCGGTACCTACTATGTTCCGGACGATTATCTTACGATTCAGAGTGCTATTGATGCATCGGCCAACGGAGATACGATCATCGTTCGTCCTGGTACATATATGGAGAGAATCGATTTTCTAGGAAAATCAATCTACTTGCAGAGTGAAGAGGGGCCACTCTCAACCACCATCTCAAATCCATCCAGCGGTGGGAGCGTCGTTGTTTTTGTAAATCAGGAAGGACCTGATTCCGTACTCGAGGGATTTACAGTAACGAATGGTTGGGGAACTCAAGGCCCAACTGGAGACCTCATGGGGGGAGGCATCTGGTGTTATGACTCGAGCCCCACGATCTTGAATAATATTATTCAAATTAACATGGCAGACATGGGTGGTGGTATCGCCGCCGTCAGAACAAGCGTCGAGATTAGAAACAATGTCATCATAAACAACGGTGCTGATGACAAAGGTGCTGGGTTGATGTTCGCTGAATGTCTGACCGGTGCACCATCTGTTGAAAATAACTTAATTTGCGGCAATTGGGCTCGGGGATCTGGAGGTGGGATTTATGCCGGCAGAAATGCTCAAATCGAGATCATAAACAACACGCTTTGTGAAAATGCGGCAGGCATAATACCTAAAAACGGAGGTGGTATCAGTTGTCAGAACATAGCATCGGTGAATATTTACAATTCTGTCATATGGGGTAATTTATCTACAAGTAATGTTTACGTTTCGGTTGGACCGCAACCTACAATTACCTACTCAGATGTAGGAGGCGGATTCGTAGGAGTCGGAAACTTCGATTTAGATCCAGTTTTTTGTACCGGTTTCTATGGAGACTTCTACCTCAGTCAGATCGCTGCGGGGCAGACAGTCGACAGCCCTTGCGTAAACGCTGGGGATCCTTCCTCCATGATGATCAAAGGCTGCACACGAACAGACGGGCAAAAAGACAACGGTGTAGTCGACATAGGATACCATTATAATATCAACTTTATGAACAAACCCTGTGTGGACGAATTTAGGAAAAGAGTTGTAGTCAAACCGTGTGTGCCTTCAATGAAGCTCGATAAAGAATGGTATGTACCTGACGATTTTCCTACCATTCAAGAGGCGCTCGATGATCCATATGTAAAAGAAAAAAATAAAGTCATCGTGCGTCCCGGAGTCTACGAGGAAAACGTCGTTTTTCCAGGTAAAGCGATCACCTTGAAGAGCGAGATGGGACCCGAGAGAACCATCATCGACGGATGCCAGTTTTATACGAGCACCGTCACATTCGACAAGCAAGAAGGCAAAAATACGATCATCGAAGGATTCACGATCACAAACGGTCGCGGCGACAACGGCGGAGGGATAAGCTGCTGGAGCTCATCACCTACAATCCGTCGAAATATCATCTGTGGTAACCGAGCCGCCAAGCGAGATGATCTCTCCGACGGGCACGGTGGAGGAATCTATTGCGACTCGGCATCGCCTGTAATCGACTCAAATATTATTCGCAACAACTGTGCCGAGCATGGCGGAGGAATCTATGGTTTTCAGTGCCGAGATCTGCAGATAACCAACAATATGATCATAGAAAACTACGTCATTGAGTCGATCTACAAGCAATGGAAAGGTCGTTTCGTTGCTGGAGCAGGCATCGAACTCAATAGTTCAACCGCTAAGGTAATTAACAACACAATCATCGACAATACGTCGAATGTTGTAGGCGGAGAAGGGTATGGAATCTACTGCGACGCGTCAAACACTCTGGTCGCCAACACGATTCTCAGAGATAATCAGAAAGAAATAAACTTCAACGGTATTACCTTGGTCTATTACTGTAATATTAAAGGAGGTAGCCCCGGGCCAGGAAACATCGATATAGATCCCGGTTTTGTTGGATCACACGATCATGATTGTCACCTCTCGTTTGAATCCCCTTGCAAAGATGCGGGGGATAATTATTATATTGCCAGCTACTCACGGAAAGATTATGAAAACAATCCCAGGATCTGTGATACGACCGTCGACATAGGCGCAGACGAGTTCCATCCGCATCTCTACCGGGAGAAGCAGTCAATTTTGCCGAGAGCAGAAGCCAATGTAACCATCGTAGGGTACCCGGGTACACCTTTGTCGTTGGGATTGGGATCGGGACTGCTTCTGCCGCCGCGGCACACACCCTATGGCAATATCTACCTCGAAGATCCGATCTCGTACTACGATCTCGGAGTCATGCCGGCTGAAGGCTTCCTTAAATACACGGCCACGCTGCCTTGGGCATGGAAACCGGGAGACGAGTACCCGGTGCAGGCGTTTTTCAGGACGCAAGGCGCTCCCGATGCATTGATCTCCAATCCCTTGCTGTTGCGCGTGGGGGGGCGAACAATCACCGTACCCGACGACTATCTGGAAATTCAGGAAGCGATCAACGCAGCCAACGACGGTGACACGATTCTCGTCAAACCGGGCACATACATCGAGATGATCAATTTCCACGGCAAAGCCATAACGGTTGAAAGTGAGAAAGGACCTCAGGAGACGATCATTGAGTCCGATGACTACTGCGTGGTTTGCTTTGTCAGCGGCGAGGGGCGCGATTCGATCTTGAAAGGTTTTACGATCACCGGCGGGTATACCGCCTGGGAAGGTGGAGGAATCTACTGCTTCGGGTCGTCTCCTACAATAGATGGGAACATTATCAAAGAAACGATTGCCAAGGCCTGGTACTACAATCCTGCGTGCGGTGGAGGTATATGTTGCCGTTGTCGTTCCTGTCCGCTGATCGTCAACAACGTGATAACGGAAAACTGGGCTGAATCCTATCGTTTCTATTACACGAGTCATACATATGCATACGGCGGTGGTCTATACTTGGGATATCACTGTGATGCGCTTGTTGTCAACAACCTTGTATACCTTAACGTCGCATATGATTATGGACCAGCGGGATATAATGCATTCGGGGGCGGGATGTACTGTTGGGAGGCAACACCTACTGTGACGAATAATACTTTTCACGACAATCCTGCTGGAATGTTTGGGGAAGGTTCTGGAATTTATTCCCATGGGAGCCGGGGTCCAATTTTGACGAATTGTTTATTTCATCGGGGATTAAGCGGCACTATGACGGTGACCTACTCTTGCAGCGAATATTCTATAATACCAGGCATAGGCAACATTAGCGGCGATCCGAAGTATGTTCAAATGGAACATTATCCTACTCGTTGTGATTTTCACTTGACCTACGACTCCCCCTGCCGTAACAGCGGCACCAACGCTGCTCCCGGACTGGAGCTCATCGATTTCGAAGGCGACCCAAGGATTGCAGAAGGCGTCGTGGATATGGGGGCCGATGAGTTTCATCCCCATCTCTACTACTTCAACGATGACGGCGATCATACTTTCAGAGTGGTTGGTGATCCGGATGCGGACCCGGTGATCGTGGTTCAGGGATCGGGTGTTCAAGATCCGCCGGTAGTGACACCGTATGGTGATCTGTATCTATTGGGACCTGCTGTGTTCATTACCAAACGGGGTCCAATCCCGGGATTGGACGGAGTCTCAATCTGTGGTGTATTAGTCGAAAAATTTGATATTCCCTGGCATATGAAACCTGGTGAAACCTATCCGTTCCAGGTCTTGATCGGCGACAAGAGCAACCCCGATGCGGTCCTGACCAATCTGTTGCTCTTCAAGGTGCCGGAGTAGCTGGAAGCCCCCTTCCTGGCGCGGAGGCCAGATTCCCTGGGAACTCGTTGTGCGAGTCAGTCAGTTTCTTTCGGAGAGTAGCGACAAACCGTAGCTTCATCGTTTGCTCTGATTTGAGATAGTCCTGTCCGTAGCCCGACAGTGATGGAGGGCGGGATTACCCGGCACTCGTTATTACCGTTGGATTGCTCCACCCTCCCTACGAGCAGGTCAGGTAGAGCAATCGGCAGGCGAATTCACGCTTGATCGTACCGCGCCGCCCTCCCTAAACCGGTTGGGCTACGGATCGGTTATGGCGATCGTGAGGTGATTCTCATACGTACTCTAATCTCACCCTCCCTCATGGTCGGGCTACGGTTGGCTGTGACGGCAGAGATAGGAATGTGTTTTTCACCGTCACATGAACAATGATAACCATTTACGGCGGTGTTGAGGTAGACGGGAAGAAAAGCCGGTAGCCGCTTCTGCGAAAAGCGACGAGCCACAGCTCACACGATCACCCAGCTCTTTCGATAGCGCCATCCGTAGCCCGACAGTGATGGAGGGCGGGATTACCCGGCACTCGTTATTACCGTTGGATTGCTCCACCTTCCCTACGAGCAGGACTGGGCGAGCAATCGGCGGGCGAAATAACGCTTGATTGCACCGCGCCGCCCTCCCTAAACCGGTCGGGCTACGGTTAGGTGATGGCGATCGTGAGGCCACTGTCATACGTACGCTAATCTCACCCTCCCTTACGGTCTGGCTACGGATGGCCGTGACGGCAGAGATAGGAATGTGTTTTTCACCTTCACATGAACAACGACAACGACTTACGACGGTGTTGAGGTAGACGGGAAGAAAAGCCGGTAGCCGCTTCTGCGAAAAGCGACGAGCCACAAGCTCACACGATCACCCAGCTCTTTCGATAGCGCCATCCGTAGCCCGACAGTGATGGAGGGCGGGATTACCCGGCACTCGTTATTACCGTTGGATTGCTCCACCTTCCCTACGGGCAGGACAGGAAGAGCAATCGGCAGGCGGATTCACGCTTGATCGTACCGCGCCGCCCTCCCTAAACCGGTTGGGCTACGGATCGGTGATGGCGATCGTGAGGTGATTCTCATACGTACTCTAATCTCACCCTCCCTCACTCGGCCATCATGGGATACGAGATCGGCGATCGCGTTGCGCCAGACCGGCTGCTAGAACCCGAACAGCCAGGGCAGGGTCAGCGAGAGCTCGGGGATGAAGGTCACCAGCAGCAGGGCGGCGATCATGGCCACGAACAGCGGCAGCAGCGGCCGGATGACCTCGGCGATCGAGGTCTTGCTCACGCCGCAGCCCACGAAGAGCACCGTGCCCACCGGCGGCGTGCACAGGCCGATGCACAGGTTGAGCACGATGATGATGCCGAAGTGCACCGGGTCGACCCCCAGCTCCACCACGACCGGCAGGAAGATCGGTGTGAAGATCAGCACCGCCGGCGTGATGTCCATGAAGATGCCCACCAGCAGCAGCACGCAATTGATGATCAGCAGGATCAGGATCTTGTTGTCGGTGAGCGCCATCAGGCTGGCGCTCACGTTCTGCGGAATCTTCTCGTAGGCCAGGATCCACGACATGGCCATCGAGGTGGCGACGAGCAGCATGACCACCGCCGTGGTCGACGCCGAGTCGAGCAGCACCCTGCCGAGCTCCTTCCACTTCACCTCGCGGTAGATCAGCACCGAGAGCACGAAGGTGTAGAGCACGGCGATCGCCGAGGCCTCGGTGGCCGTGAAGTAGCCGGCCACGATGCCGCCGATCACGACCACGATGAGGAACAGGCTGGGCAGCGCATCCAGGAAGCGCAGCAGCGCGACTTTGAGCGCCACCGGCCCGGCCACGGGATACTTCTCGCGCAGGGCGATCGCCGCGGCCACCACCATCAGCGCCAGGCCCACCAGGATGCCGGGCACGTAGCCGGCCAGGAAGAGCGCCGCAATCGATACGCTGCCGCCGCTGGCCAGGGAGTAGACGATCAGCACGTTGCTGGGCGGGATCACCAGTCCCACCGTGGAAGAAGTAATATTGACCGCCGAGCTGTAACCGGGTTTGTAGCCCTCCTTCTTCATCATCGGCGCCATGAAGCCGCCGATCGCGGCGGCGGCAGCCACCGCCGACCCCGAGATGGCACCAAAAAGCATGGCCGCCATGATGTTGACGAAGGCCAGACCGCCGGGGAGCATGCCGAAGATCACCTTGGCGAAATCGATCAGCCGCCGGGCGATGCCGCCGCGGTTCATGAGCTGGCCCGAGAGGATGAAGAAGGGGATCGCCAGCAGCGCGAAGCTGTCGAGGCCGGTGGCCATGCGCTGCGCCACGGTGGTCAGGGCCGGCAGGGACTGTATGCTGAGCAGCATGGTCAGCAGGGTGGAGAGGCCGATGCTGAAGGAGATCGGCACTCCCACAACCACGAGCAGTCCGAAGCTCACGATGAGGACAAATACGTTGAGGAGTTCCATGCCGCTGCGTTTCTCCTTCTGTTCCTTCTGTGCTTTCTGCGCCCAGGTCTCTCTCTACCGGGATGCCGCTTCGTTGGCTCGTTGGTGACTAGGGGGCCTGGCCGGGTGCTCCGCTGTTGCCGCTGCCGCCGATCGCCTCCGCCATCGGTGGCCTGCGCCCCGCCAGCACCGCGACCTGCTCGGTCAAAAAGAGCGCCGTGTAGAACAAAATCACCAGGCCGCTCAGAGGCACGGCCAGGTAGATGTAACCCAGGCCGATCTGCAGCGCCGCCGAGGTCTGATCGAGCACCAACGTGACGTACACCAGCCGGATCCCCCCGACAACCATGGTCAGCAAGGCGAAGAGGAACACGCAGGCATGTGCGGCCAGATCGGCGGCGCTGCGCCAGCGACCCGCGAGCCTGCTCACCACCACATCGATGGCCAGGTGGAGCTTCTGTCCGGTCACGTAACCGGCGCCGAACAAGGCCAACCAGATGAGCAGATAGCGCGCCAGCTCCTCGGTGAAGGAGCTGGGGTTCTGCAGGACGAAGCGCGTGAAGATCTGCCACAGCACGTTCAGCACGTTGGCCGCCATGAGCACGATCAGCACCCACGCCAGCCCGCGGTCCACGGTCCTTCGCAGTTTGTTATCCATGGTCGAGAGGTTCCGTTTTTTTTCGAGAGTACGATCGCGGAGTCGCGCCGTTGCGAATCCAGGTGCGCGCAACGCCATGACGCTGCGCCGCCGCAACGCCAGGGCAGCCCGATCACAGTCGGCGATCACGGCACGGCGCGGATGCGTGTAAAGAGCGCGTACATCTCCGGATCGGAGCGCAGCTCCTCGTAGAAGCCCTGCAGCTCCTCCGTGAAGAGCCGCTTCTCGGGATGCAGGATCTGCACCCCGGCCTGTTGCACCGCATCGAGCGCCCGCTCGGTCGCCTCGCTCCACAGGGTTCGCTGCACGACCGCCGAGGCGTCGGCCGCCTCCTGGAGCAGTGCCTGCTCCGCCGCAGTCAGGCTTTTCCAGACGATGGTGCTGATGAGCAGCACGTCGGGAACCGCGGTGTGCTCGTCGAGGGCGTAATACTTGCACACCTCGTAATGCCGCGAGATGTGAAAGCTGGGCGGGTTGTTTTCGGCGCCGTCCACCACGCCCTGCTGCAGCGCCGTGTAGAGCTCGCCCCAGGCGATCGGCGTGGGCGATCCGCCCAGGGCGCGCACCATCTTCATGGCCATGGGGCTCTCCTGGGTGCGCACTTTGACCCCCTTGAGATCGGCCGGCGCGAGCACCGGTTTCTGCTTGGTGTAGAAGCTTCGGCTGCCGGCATCGTAGAAGCAGAGGCCCCGCAGCCAGACCGGCTCGCCGGCCAGCAGGAGCTCGCGGCCGATCGGCCCGCCGAGCACGGCGGACTCGTGCGCCGCGTCGCGGAAGAGGTAGGGGATGCCCAGCACCTTCACGCTGGGCACAAAACCCTCGAGCGCGCTCGTCGACACCTTGGTCATGCCGAGGCTGCCGATCTGCAGCAGCTCCAGGCACTCGCGCTCCGAGCCGAGCTGCTCGCTGGGATAGACGTCGATTGTGAAGGCGCCGTCAGATTTCTCGCGTACGTAGTCGGCCATGTACTGCATGGCCTGGTGGACGGGGTGGCTCGGATCGAGGCCGTGGCCCAGCTTGACCACCGTGCTGCGCTCAATCCCTCCGCAGCCGGCGGCCAGGGCGATCACCGCCAGGAGCGCCGGGAGTGCCCGGGTTCGGACCTGGGGCTGGGTCGTGAGAATGGAACCCGAGAAGCAGCAGCGCACCAAAGAGGAGCACAATGTGGACACTGTGGATCGCGGTCGGCAGTGGTGTGGCTTCATCCGATCATTGTCTTTGATCGGTAGGTAACCTTTCAAGCAGAAAGAGCGGGCCGGTGTCCCGTCGATTCCGCACATTCCTATCTCATCCATCACGGCCATCCGTAGCCCGACCAGCATGTGCGTTAAGACCGGGATCATGTGATGGCAGCTTCGCGATGGATATGATCCATCCGTAATCTGACGGCGAGGGAGGGCGGCGCGGTGCGAGCTATCATCGATTCGCATACCGATTGCTCGGCTTACCCTGCTCCAAGGATCCCTAGAGCACTCCACCGGCGTTCACGCTTGCCCGGTGATCCCGCCCTCCCTAAACCGGCCGGGCTACAGACGGGACCACCGCAAGACCAGGGAGATGATATACGCTGTCAGTCGATTCTTCTCCGTAGCATCTCGGTTCCCGATCAGTTCCCGACATACAGCTCGTCGACATACGCCCGGAAATTGCCCGTCTCGCCGGCCACGGCGTCGTCGTAGCCCACCATGATCTGGTCGATGACCTTACCGGCCAGCGACGCGAGATCGGCCTCGATGTAGAGCCAGGCCCCCTCTGGATCGTTGCGCAGGGCCGGGTGCAGGCGGTGGCCGTTCTGGTCGCGTATACCGGAGTCGCGCAGGGTGGTGCCGTCGCGGCACACGAAGTCGATGCACAGGTGGTGGTTGGTGTGCTGGTAGACGTGGTAGACCAGCCGCGTGCTGTTTGTGATCTGCACGTCCTCTTCGCTCAGGATGAAGTAGGCGTAGGAGTCCTGGGTGGTCTCCACGTCCTCGCCGGTCACCATCAGGTAGTAGGTGCCGAACTCGACAGGCACACCCATTTCCGCGACGCGGCGGCCGCACTCGGGCGGTACTGCCATGCTCGCCCAGCCGCACACGCCGTGCCCGCGGATCACCGTGTTGCTGTAGCCCAGGGGCTGTCCGTTCTCCCAGCCGGTGGCGAAGGCTGCCGCCAGCGGGGCGCCCTCGATCTCCTCGAGCAGGATCTGCAGGTAGAGCTCGCCATAGCCGCAGTAGTCGAAGCCCTGCGTGTAGAAAGGCGGGCCACCGGCCACGTAGCCGTTGATGGTGGGCTCCACCTGGCTGTCTTCCCACCACTCGTTCCACGAGGTGACCTGCACGATGGGGATTTCGGCGTCCACCCGCGAGAGCGCCATCTCGGTCATCTGCTTCAGGGTGGTGCCGGCGTTCTTCTGCTTGGAGGCTTGGCGCGGGATGGCATAATGGTCGGCTTGCGGCCGCACCGCACGGTCGTTGAAGCCGGGCATCACGTTGGGGATGAACGCCGTTCCCACGCCATGGGCCGCCGACCGGAAGGTGTCGTAATTGGCGGCCGTGTCGCTGAAAAATCCGGTCGAATCGGGGTAGCCGGCGTACTGCGCAGGGCCGTGCATGTTGTAGGCCGTGACCGCGTCGAGGCCGTCGATGCGGCTTATGACCGGGCTGCCCCAGTAGACCTCGTCACCAACGAGGTAGACGTCAAAGCCCATGGCGTTCATGGCGGCGCGCACATCCTGGAAGGCGCCGGTGTAGTCGCCGGCGAAGATGCGCGTCAGGTAGATGAACACCACCGGCCGTGTACCCACGCGGAAGTAGTTGGGATCGTCGAAATAGGTGTTCGCCATATAGCGCAAATCGGCCACGAACTTGTCCTTGTTGGCCTGGTCGAAGATCACCTGCCCGCCGGTCATCGTGAGCAGGCCGGTGGTTTCGTAGAAGAGGCTGTAGTAGACATCCTCGAAGGCGGCGTTGGCTCGGATAAAATCGCGGATGGTGACATCGGTGGAGCTGTTTTCGCCCCACCAGCTCAAAACCCACAGGTCGATGCCGAAGTCCACGGACCAGTCGATGTGCTGTGAGATGATTGCCTGGTCGCGGCTGTCGTACTCGCCGAGGGCCGGCGGCTGGGGATCGTCGAGCACGGCGCGCACGTACTCGGGCGGCCACCCCGGCTGGTACCAGGGGTAGTAGTAGACGCCGGTGAAGGGCACGTTGTTGTCGCGCACACGCAGGGTGAAGGCATCGGAGGCCAGGTCGCCTCCGATCAGAGAGACGATCACGGCGATGTGGTAGTGTCCCGGCGGGGCGTTAGCCGGTACTTTGAGGGTCACGGTTTGGGCCACCGACTGACCCGGCGCCAGAGAGAAGGTGCCTCCGCTATAGAGGTTACGCGTGTGGATCACGGGGCCGGTGACCTCCAGCCGCACGCGGTCGAACTGCTCCGACTGCGCACCGCTATTGGTCAGCTCCACCCGGAACTTCAGCAGCGCGCCCTGGTCGAGCCAGAGCGGCTCCTCGGAGATTGTCAGCTCGAGAGCACGCTGCTCACTCTGGGCTTGGAGTGCGCCTCCGGTCGGCCAAGTGCATACTAGGCAGAAAACCGCGATCACGAACAGCGCGGGGAAAGGTGATCGAAAACGGCTCATAAATCGTGTATTTGATTGCATGGTGCTGTTCCTCCTTCTTCTGTATCGAGAGCAATCGAGCGGTCATCGTCGATCGTAAGTGCATCCTCGCCCTCCCTCACGGTTGGGGTACGGTTGGGTGATAAGCTCGAGGTGGGGAAATGACCAACTCACCCAGCCCATCACTTAGCGTGGGACACTGCATTGCGACGCCTATTTGCTGCAGCAGCGTTGCCAGCAGCTTCGTCGCTGCGGTGTCCCGTCTCGTGTTAGCAGCGGCAGCGTCCTTCAAAAGCTGGCTCATGCCAGGACTCCGGTTGGGTGATAAACTCGAGTTGCGGAAATGGCCAACTCATTCAGCCCATCGCTTAGCGTGGGATACTGCATTGCGACGCCTGTTTGCTGCGGCAGCGTTGCCAGCAGCTTCGTCGCTGCAGTGTCCTTATCTCGTGTTAGCAGCGGCAGCGTCCTTCAAAAGCTGGCTCATGCCAGGACTCCGGTTGGGTGATAAACTCGAGTTGCGGAAATGACCAACTCACCCGGCCCATCACTCAGCGTGGGACACTGCATTGCGACGCCTGTTTGCTGCGGCAGCGTTGCCAGCAGCTTCGTCGCTGCGGTGTCCTTATCTCGTGTTAGCAGCGGCAGCGTCCTTCAAAAGCTGGCTCATGCCAGGACTCCGGTTGGGTGATAAACTCGAGTTGTGGAATTGGCCAACTCATTCAGCCCATCGCTTAGCGTGGGACACTGCATTGCGACGCCTGTTTGCTGCGGCAGCGTTGCCAGCAGCTTCGTCGCTGCGGTGTCCTTATCTCGTGTTAGCAGCGGCAGCGTCCTTCAAAAGCTGGCTCATGCCAGGACTATCGAAACGGCAGCGTCCCAAAACAGCTCTTCGCCTCACACCGCTCCCTCGCCGGCCTGGGTCTGGCCGTCCTTGTCGTATTGCGCCAGGATCGAATCGACCCTCGCGACCAGCTTCGTCCAGCCGAGTTGCTGGAATCCATCGCGCGAGCGCCTGAGCACCACCAGCCCATCTTTTGTCTGTCCCGCACCACACAGGAGCTGGCCGAGATCCAAACCCACCATGGCGATGCCGTCTAAGTGGCCGGTTTTAGTGAGGATCTCATATGATGACGATAAATGCGCTAGGGCTGCTTCGTGATGATTGCGAGAGAGCTCAATATTGGCGATGTCCCGGAGGCAGGCGGATTGACCTGCAAGATCCGCGAGGTCGTTGAATGCCAAAAGCGCCTCTTGATGTAGTTCTAAAGCCTCATCAACCTGTTCTCTGTCAACGCAAATGCGAGCAATGTCTTCGATAGTGACAGCGCGTTCGCGTTTGTCTCCAATGTCTTCGTAAATGCGAATCCTCTCTTGATGTATATTTAGAGCTTCGTCGACCTGTCCCTTGGATACGTATATGCGAGCGATGTCGCCGAGAGTGACGGCGCGAGAGCGCTTTTCTCCCAAGTCTTCGTAAATCTTTAGTTTTTCCTTCAATAATTTATGAGCATCGTCGAACCGTTTCTTGTCGATGTAGATGCGAGCGATGTCTCCTAGAGTGACCGTACGCGATCGACTGTCTCCAATATTTTCGAAAACTCTGATCGTTTCATAATATATTTTCAAAGCTTCGTCGAGCTGCCCCTTCAAATGAAAGATGCGAGCGATATAAACGAGAGCGATGGAACGTTCGCGTTGGTTGCATTTACTATTGAGTAGTTTTTCAGCCATTTCAAATGACTCAAGCGCTTTTTCAAGATTGCCGCACTGGAAATCGAGCCTAGCGTTACAGATCAGTGCTCTCGCATGTTCCTGTGGATCGACGCCATTTAGTTTGCCTCCAGTCGTACTAATTAATTCTAAAATCGAATTGAATAGAGCCCTTGCTGTACGGGTATCGCCTGCTATCATGCAGTTTTCACCCGTTTTCTGTAGTAGGCCTAATGAGGGCGACTTGTGCGCCTCTTCGAGGATCTCGATCGATCGACAGCCGAGATCGGCCGCGGTGGTGTAACGGAATCGGTTTTCCATTCCACGTACGGCATCCTCGGCCGTGACCATCAGGATCACGGCATCGCGAGCCAGGATCGCCAGACGGGTCAGCTCCTCATCGGCGCTGAACGGCCGGCTCCGCGCGCCTTCCGTTCCACCCCAGAGTTCGAAGAGCGGCCCGGCCGCCAGGGGGGCCAGGGCGGCTTTCTCTGTGTCGCTCAAGCGCCCGAACTTCGGCCGCGCCAGGGCGTTGACGGCGGCGGCCGGCTTACCAGGGCGTACCGGATCCTCGTAGGCTTCGAGCAGCCCCAAGCCGAACAGCCTGAGCAGGACGTGCTCGTTCACCGGCAGGCCAGCCTCGCGGGCCAGCCGGGTCAGGATCTCCACCGGTACCGGGCTTTCAAACAGGGTTGCGGTGCGCAGAAAACCCTTCTCGCCCTCGGAGAGCAGGCCAACGAGTGTGTTGAGCGCAATCCTCTCCAGGAACTCGGCTACCTCTTCCTGGTCGGGAGCGCGACCGTCCTCGAGAAAGGCGTGCAAGGCTTTCAAGGCTTCATCGCAGCTCTCCGGAGCCTCGAGGCCCAGACCGAAGAGCATATTCTGCAGACCCGGGTTGCCGCGGGCCGCTGTGATGACCCGCTCGGTGCGCGCGGGATCGATTGCGGGCAGGTGTGCTTTTTTGTCCTCTTGCTTTTCGCCGGCCCGCAGCGCTTGCCACTTCGCGTAGGCCTGCTTCCTGCCTTCGTATTCCAACATCGGCGGCAAGTGCAGCCAGTGCAGGCGGCGGGCCAGGTCCCGGCCCTCGTCGGGCAGGCGGAAGGTGTGGCGGCTCGTGAAGAGCAGGCGCGAGGTCGTGTCCGCCGCGTCGAAGGCCCCGATGATGGCGCGCACGGCGGGGATCAGATCGCCTTCCACCCGGTGCAGTCCGTCAGATGTGGCTTCGAGCAGTTGCTCGAAATCGTCCACCACCAGCAGCACCGGATGCTGGGCCGGCCTATCCGTCGCCTCCGGTCGGAGTTGTTTGCATGGACCTTCCAGCAGCTCGCGGAGCGCGGTTGTGAGGGTCTCCGGATCGTCCTCGACCTGGTCGCGATAACGCTCGACGATCTCTGCGACCGCCCCGGTACCGACGAAACGGCTGAAGACCTCGAGCACGGCCCTGGCGTCGAAACGGCCGTGCAGCACGACGGGAATGTGCTCCTTCAAGCGATGGGCGATGCGTGCGGCCAGGCTCGACTTGCCCTGGCGCCCCATGCCGTGAACGAGCACCCCCGCCGGGCGCGCATCGAGGTGCCGGCTGCGGAAGGCTGCGAGGATCTCCTGGATCGGGCGCCGCCGGCCCACGAACTCCCGCGGACCTGCGACCGGCACTTCGCTGTCCCGCTCGTTGAGGAACGCTCTGTAGTTGTAGGTCAGGTCCTCGCGGCCCCGTGCACGCTCCCCGCAGCAGAGCACGCCGCCGCCGTGCGGGCCCAGGGTCAGGCGCGCCCGGTGCCAGTCTTCGGAGCGTTGGCCGCCCGCCGCCAAGGTGTCTCCGGGTGCCAGCAGAGTGTGGCGTGCCCGGGCAACGGACTCCTCCACTGTCTCGTGCAAGGCCAGCCGGCCGTACAGCATGGCGGCAAAACGGGTGGCCGCGGCGTCGCGCACGGGGCCGCTCCATCCCAGAACCGCCGGAGCACCCCGGGAGATCATGGACGCGGCGGACGATCCCAGCATGCGGTCGGGTACATCCGTTTCACAGGCCGACAGGCAGAGCAGGCGGGGGCGTTTGCCGCCGAGCTCAGTGGCCAGCTTTCGGGCCGTCACGCGATGCGGCACGCCCTCGTCGTCTTCCAGCAGGAGAGTCGGTTGCGGCGATGCCGTGCCGTGGCAGGAGAGGTGCAGGACATCGAGGGTGTCGGCACCTGCCGTCCGGGCCACGCACTCCGCCAGCAGCGGGAGGGTGCCGCTCTCGTCCACGGTGAGGTCGAGCCCGATCGAGCCGGTGGCCTCGAGAAAAGCCGCTTCCTCGGCCTCGAAGTTCAGGTGCCTCTCGCCGCGCGGCGCGGCCGCCATGAAGACCATCGAGAGCCGGTAGGGGGATGGATCAGGTGGCGATCCCGCCTTTCCGAGGCGCCTCACAGGGGAATACAGAATCCCCGGATCGGCGGCCAAAAATCCGCCATCAAGGGCCAGAAGTTCCCAGGGTGCCTCGAGGAACATGTTTTCGTTCTCGCCGGGCTTTGTCGAGGGCACGCTGAACTCGACGATGAACGGCGGCTGCCATGATTTTTCGAGCCTTTGCAGCCATCTCTCACCGCCGTCGAGCCACTCGCGCATCTTGCGACCGATTGCGAGCAAGGTCTTTTCGTTGTTGGGCCTGGGGAGGGCCTGCCGGTAGCTGAGGGCCCATTCCTCGAACTTTTTGAAATCCTCGTCGAGCTTGCGGGACTCGTTGATCCTGGGTTCCTGGCATCTGAAATGGAGGCGATCCTTCTCCAGGCGGACTTCTGCTCTCATTCCTGCCCCTCCAGACGATGCTCGATCTTGGAAGCCAGCGAGGCGCAGATCTCCAGGATCTCCGCGGTTTCCGCCGTGTCCAGGCGGCGCGCATCGCCCTTAGGTGAGCTTATGGTGACGCGGCTTTGAGGATTCTTTGCCAGCATCTCCTTGACGCGGGTCAGCAGGCGGTCGACCTTCTTTCTGAGCTCGATCTTCTCGGCCAGTTCAACCGCGGCCAGCAGCGCCGGGGGAATCGCCAGGATGACTCGGCACCAGGCCGCCAGATCCCCGCGGTACTGATCAGTGTGTGATACGGTGGCAGGCCGCTCGATACGCTGCGGCCGCTCTCCTAGCTCGGCCTCGAAAATGGCCTGGAGCTCCTCGGCCAGGCGCTCGGCGCCGGCGCCTTCTACGTGGATTTCGAGATTGTTGCTGGACATGGTCCCTCCCTTGTCGCCTCGAGACAGGTGATGGTCCAAGGATAGTGGGAGCGGGAAGGTGTGTACACTTTTTTCTACATGGGGGGGGATGCCCGTGGAGCCCTGAGATGAGAGCAATCGGAAGGTGGTTGACGTTTGTCGGTGTATCGTCGCCCTCCCTGACGGTTGGGCTACGGATGGCCTTGGTGCATGGGTGGGGCGTGGCGTGTTCATTCAG